>Ga0307968_1001672_pt1 | contig 18215 bp, 19 predicted proteins | sample OrgLakmetagen650_FD_201834 | JGI IMG/M metagenome (GOLD analysis project Ga0307968, IMG submission 201834) | Saline water microbial communities from Organic Lake, Antarctica - #650 | ecosystem: Environmental > Aquatic > Non-marine Saline and Alkaline > Saline | place: Antarctica: Organic Lake...
TTCTTGTGTCGTAGGTGGTGAGCATCAGTGCCACATCAGTGCCACAACAGAAAGCTGCTGCAATCTTCTTGCATGCAACACACATCCATGCTGAGGGTGCTTCTTGTGTTGTAGGTGGTGAGCATCAATGCCGCATCAGTGCCACAACAGAAAGCTGCTGCAATCTTCTCGCACACAACACACATCCATGCTAAGAGCGATTCTTGTGTTGTAGGTGGTGAGCATCAGTGCCGCATCAGTGCCACAACAGGAAGCTGCTGCAATCTTCTCGCACACAACACACATTCATGCTGAGGGTGCTTCTTGTGTCGTAGGTGGTGAGCATCAGTGCCACATCAGTGCCACAACAGAAAGCTGCTGCAATCTTCTTGCATGCAACACACATCCATGCTGAGGGTGCTTCTTGTGTTGTAGGTGGTGAGCATCATTGCCGCATCAGTGCCACAACAGAAAGCTTCTGCAATCTTCTCGCACACAACACACATCCATGCTAAGAGCGATTCTTGTGTTGTAGGTGGTGAGCATCAGTGCCACATCAGTGCCACAACAGAAAGCTGCTGCAATCTTCTTGCACACAACACACATCCATGCTAAGAGCGATTCTTGTGTTGGAGGTGGTGAGCATCAGTGCCGCATCAGTGCCACAACAGGAAGCTGCTGCAATCTTCTAGCACACAACACACATTCATGCTGAGGGTGCTTCTTGTGTTGTAGGTGGTGAGCATCAATGCCGCATCAGTGCCACAACAGGAAGCTGCTGCAATTTTGTCGCACACAAAAGCAATTTTATGTTAGAAAATGAAAGTGTTTCTTGTGTTGTAGGTGGGCATCAGTGCAGACTCTGCAACCTTTGATGGCCGGACGCCATTACACTTGGCAGCGTCAAAAGGCAGCCTTACAATGGTAAGAAACACACAATGCTACCATTTTTCTGCCTGTGCTTGTTTGTGTGCGCGCGTGTCTGACCGTATGTGTGAAAATCGTATGCTTTTGGTGACGTAAAAAGGTAGCCTTATGATAATAGGTAAGACTACCGTCTCTCTGCCGGTGCTTGTTTGTGTGAGTGCTTGTGGCAGCAGCAAAGGCAGCCTGTATGCTTCTGGCAGCAGCAAAGGCAGCCTGGCGATAGTAGCTAATGCTGGGTGCTGGATGTTTATGCTTGTGTTTGTGTGTATGTCTTGTGTGTATGTGTGTGTCTTGTGTGTGTGCGTGCGTGTGTGTGCATGTGTGTATGTATGTGTGTGTGTGTGTGGCGGGTGTGTGTGTATGTGTGTGAAGCTTTTCACAACTCTGCGTTTCAAGCAGTGAGCACACACATCCACACACACAACAAACGCCTGCACACCTTGTCTGTGTGTGCTTGTGTGTCTGTTGTTTAAATTGTGCATGCAGCACCTACACCCTCACACACACACACACATACATATACACACATATACACACACAACACACATAAAACACACACGCACGCACGCACACTTGTGAATGTGCGTTTCCTGATCCATGTCTTTTCACATCCTTGTCCTACAAAGATGCACGCCCTGGTCGAGGATGCACATCCCTCCCTTCACACACCTACACACACGCACACACACATAACATCCACTTGTACATGTTTCCTCAGCCCATGTTTCTGTGTTCATCCTACACAGGTGCACGCCCTGGTTGATGATGCGCATCCCTCCCCCCCCACACACATGCACACATCCACTTGTACATGATTATACATCCTCAGTCCATGTCTTTGTGTTCATCCTGCACATACATACATCCTCAGTCCATGTCTTTGTGTTCATCCTGCACACACATACATCCTCAGTCCATGTTTGTGTGTTCATCCTGCACATACATACATACATCCTCAGTCCATGTCTGTGTGTTCATCCTGCACAGGTGCGCGCCCTGGTCGAGGATGCACACGCCACAGTGCGTATCCTGGACAAAGCTGGGAGGACTCCTTTGGCTAATGCCCAGGCTGCTGGCCATGCCAACGTGGTCAAGTACTTGGCCAGGGCAGAGGAGCTGGTGCGTGTGTGTATGCGTGTGTGTGTGTGTGGTTTGTGTGTGTGTTGTGTGTGTGTGTGGTTTGTGTGTTTGTGTGTTTTTGTGTATGTGTGTTTGGGCGCTCTTGGTGTGTATGTATGTTTATTTGCATGTGAGTGTGTCTGTGTATTTGTGTGTATGTGTCTGTGTGTATGTGTGTGTGTGTGTGTAAGGGCGTTTTAAACATAGGGCACTTACACCCTTAGGCTAACACCCAGTCTACCCCAGTGCAGCTGCTTACACACACACGCACGCTTACACGCAAACAAACACATTACACAACACATGCTTGCTTGCATGCAAACACACACACACTGCACAACACTTGCACGCTTACATGCAAACACACACACATTACACAACACATGCACGCTTGCATGCAAACACACACACATTACACAACACACGCACGCTTACATGCAAACACACACATCACACAACACACGCACGCTTACATGCAAACACACACATCACACAACACACGCACGCTTAAACACAAACACAAACATTACACAGCACACGCACGCACGCACGTACGCACATACGTACACACACACACACACACACGTGCACACATGCACACATGCGCGCACATACGACGCACACGCGCACACACACCGCACTGCAGGACGGCAGCAACAACTTTCTAGGCCCACAGCTCCACTCAGGGGCAGGCTTGTTTGTGAAGGCCCAAACCCACCACACACGCCCTGCCAGTGCTGCCAGCAACCACAGCACGAGGTCCGCCCACAGGCGGGCGCTGCGTGCGGCCTCTCCTGCGCTGTGAGTGTAAAAAGCTGTGTGCCGAGTGTTTGTGTACGGATTCGCTTGCGTGCTGCTGTCGAGCTTGCGTGTTTGCCCTGCATTTTTGAGACGTGATGTATCTGCAGCATTGCAGCCTGCCTGTTCCAATTTTGTAAGAGTTGGCCAATCATATGCGGTTTATGTACACTAGTCCAAGAATTTTTGGTACCAATTACAGGCATTTTTCTCGACTCCCAAACGCCTCCTTCATCCTTGCCTGCACAGCATCTGATCCAAACCACATCCAAAGGCCCTAGTTACTCAGCACCCAAACGCCCTCCTTCATCCTTGCCTGCACAACATCTGACCCATACCACATCTAAAGGCCCTAGTTACTCAACACCCAAACGCCCTCCTTCATCCTTGCCTGCACAACATCTGACCCATACCACATCCAAAGGCCCTCCTTCCTAATTCCTCCTCTGTTTTGCAGCACCCGTTTGGCTCGCCTGAGCTTTTCATTCCAATCCTTCCCACTTTTGCAGGACTCAGAACTCAGAACAACGAAAACTTAGAATCAAAAACTTAGAGGACTCAGAACTCAGAACAACAAAAACTCAAGGCCCTCCCCCCCTCGTTCCTGTTTTGCAACAATTGTTTGGCTTGCTCGATGTGTTTCATCCAACTCTTTCCCTTGATCACCCGATGTGTTTCATCCAACTCTTTCCCTTGATCGCTCGATGTGTTTCATCCAACTCTTTCCCTGATCGCAGACCCAATCAGACACCTCTGAGAATTTCAAACTCAAAGGTTCTCATATCCAACTCTTTCCCTTGATCGCAGACCCAATCAGACACCTCTGAGAATTTCAAACTCAAAGGTTCTCATTCCCCTTCCTCTGATTTGCAGCACCTGATTTGCGGAACCTGTGCTGCCAAACCTGATCGGTTTGATTGATGTTTTAAGCCCACTTTTCTCCGTTCCCTCAGGTCTCTTTGCACCTACTTTACGGAACCTGTGCTGCTAAACCTATTCAACTTGTTTGATGTTTGAAGCCCTATTTTCTCCATTCCCTCAGGTCCTTATCATCTAGTGGTGCTAGCCACCGCTCTGTTGGCGTGTACCGCAAGAACCTCATGGACTCCGCACACAAAACGTCCCCCGCCAGCATTCCAGAGGTGCGTAAATTCGGAGGCACTGCTCATGCACGCACAGCAGTGTACTTGCACACCAAGAATTCCACACCGTTGTGGACCCGTAGATGTCACAAGCTCACCAGGCAGCTGCTGTGCATACGCTGAAACACATACACTCACACATACACTCACACATGCACACTCACACACACACACACGTGCACACACACATGCACACGTGCGTTCACACACATACATACTCACATTCGCTCACAATCACCACACTCACACGCGCACAGGAGTCCCAGCACCAACACGGGTTTGGTGGGCGGCTGCACAGCCCCCGTCTGCCAGTTAGTAGAACGGGTGAGCTAGCGTTAAGGCGTTGTGATGGAAGACAGAACACTCACTGAGACATACAACATGCCGTTTTAGCATGTCATTCTTGTCCATCTTTCACGCCAGACTGTGAGATTATGTTCCACGCCAAATCGTGAGATCATCTCTCACGCCAGACCATGCGATCATGACGTGTGGTAAATATAAACGCCTAGTCTCAGTGATGAAGTGCATGAGCTCCTTTCTGGCACGCAAGCTGCGTGTAGAATAGGGCGACCTCAAACAGGTAGACACACATTTGATTGCGTGCACACGCACACATGTACACACAAACATGCACACATACAAACATACACACACACTCATACACACACACACACACACAGGTCGTGGTGCTGCTGGTAGTGATGGATCAGACAGTGATGAGGGCAGCGAGGACAGCAGGGGCAGCTTCCCTACTAGTGTGAGATTGTCACCGGAGCCACACGTTGACCACACCTCGCTGCTGACAAAGCACACCCTGCCGTCCTCTAGGTATGCTTATAACTGTGTGTGTATGTTGTGGTGTGTGTGTGTGCGTATGTGTGTGTATGTGTGGTGTGTGTGTTGTGTGTATTTGTGATGTGTGTGTGTGTGCGTGCGTGCTTGGTGTACGCACGTGCGCTGCTCACACTGAGCGCATGCCATCAGAACAATGGTGTCATTGCTATCATGCCGCCCATGATGAACACCATGCCACCCTTTTTCATTGTGTTTGTGTGGAGTTTACACACACACACACACACACACACACGCACATAACATTGTGTGTGCGCTTGTTTGTGCGTGTGTTTTGGGCGCCGTGCTTGTTTGTGATGCACGCTTCCCAGAAAAGCTGTGCACCTATACATGCGTGCTCTCATGGATAGTATCACTTTGCTTATGCGCGCGCACACACACACACATGCACGTATGTATTAAAGATAGTACACACATACACACACACGTGCACACACACATGCACATATGTATTACAGATAGGTACAGAGACATACACACACGTACACATACCCGTGCACACATGTGCTATTACTGATAGGTACACACACACACATTCACACACACATACACACATACACACAGTGCACACATGTATTGTAGATGGGTACAGACGCATACACACACATACAAACACACACATGCACACATGTATTGTAGATAGGTACAAACGCATACACACACATACACACATACATACACGTGCACACATGTATTGTAGATGGGTACAGACACACACACACACACACACATACAAACACACACGTGCACACATGTATTGCCGATAGGTACACACACACACACACACAGACACACACACACACACACAGGTCCGCTGCTGCACGGGCAGCCAGGGGGGATTTGTCATCAGAGTCAGGAGCGCTTGATGGGGGGTGGGTGGCTGGCAGCCACGCAACGAATGGCGATCAGGCTTCTGCTGCTGCTGCTGCTGCTGCTTTTGAACCATCGTGGGAGGCGGCAGGCTTTCCAGTCGTGCGTCCTGCTCCCCCTCCTGTAGCAGCAGCAGCAACAAGCCAGCTGTACTCCTTGACCTCTCACGACCTGGCTGCCCCTGCCCACCCCCCTGCATCCTCACCCCTCCCACGAACAGCAGCACCAGCAGCACCGGCCGCAGCAGCAGCAGCTTTGCCTGCGCCTTTCCATACCGAACCTGCAGCAGCAGCAACACCAGCAGCGGGAGTGGCAGGGACGAGTGTGAGGGCACCTGCGCTACCTTCAATAGCCACTACCGCACTACTCTCACCCACGGCCACAACGGAAACGTCAGCAGCAGTCAGCACCGCAGCAGATGCTGCCGCAACACAGCCACCGTCAACCACGGCAACAACAACAACAGCAGCAGCACACACAGCCGTAGATGCTGGTGCTTTTACAGACGTGAGCGACGCCCCCACCCTCCCGCGCGAGCCTGCCCAGTTGCTGACAGGTGATGCAGACCTAAGCTCGGAGTATCACGCACTCAAGCCTCCCACCCCGGTACCCCCGTTGGACTTCTCAAACCTGCTCACGCACCAGCAGCAGCAGCAGCAGCAGCAGCAGCAGCAGCAGACGCGTGCACAAACGTACGATGCCCCCTTCCACCGTCGGACACCACTACAAAGTGAAGCCCCCCCACAGCAGCAGCAGCTGCAGCAGCAGCAGCAATTGCCACAGCAACAGCAGCGACGTCAGCAGCCGCAGCTGCGGGAGCAACAGCCACAGCAGCAGGGCTTGCTGACTGCACGCGACTTGGCGTCAGCTCCAGAGCCTGAAGTCCTGTCCTTATGGGCACGAGGGGGGGGACCTCGCCCTGTGAACGGTGCGCGCGTCTGGACATGCACTCACACACACACACGCACTCACACACACACGCATGCACAACTACACATGAGCGCATGCACACACATACATACACGTAAGCGCACGCATTCACACATACACACACATACACACACATACACACACAAACACACACACGCACATACACACATACACACACAAACACACACACACGCACGCAAAACTATACATGAGCGCACGCACACACACACACACACACACGCACAACTACACATGAGCGCATGCACACACATACACACACATAAGCGCACGCGTTCACACGCACACATGCACACACATACACACACAAATACACACAAACACACACATGCACACGCACACATACGCACACACACGCACACACACACATACGCACCACACATGCACATGCACCACACATGCACACACACATGCAACCATACACACATTAACACACGCACACACGTAAGCACACACACCACACACATTTGCGTGCGCAGCAGGGCCAGACCATGGTGGACAGCAGCAGGAGAGCCACGAGAGCAATCTGCAGCCCTTCCAGGGGCACACAGGCAAGCGCGTGTGTGTGTGTGTTTGTGTGTGTGGTGGTGGTGGGGGATTGCACATGCATGCATGAGTGCATGTACTAGTTGTGTAGCAAGGCAAGCAAGCAACAGCTTCAGTGGTTGCCTTTTGCAGAGCTTGAACCTCTCACTCTGGGGCATACAGGCTACAGTTGTGTGTGTGTGTGAGGTTATGTGCATACATGAGATGTATTAGGTTGTGTAGCAAGTAGCAAGGCAAGCGCAGAGCGCAAGAGCAACTGCAGCAGCAGAAGCGGCAGCTCATGTAATCTTGTGCTGCCTCTCTCGCTGAGGCATTTACGCAAGTGCACGCTCGCTTGCTGGTCAATAAGTAAGCATACAAAACACGCACACACACACACACCAGCATACTCTCTAATACACGCACACACGCACACGTACACATACACTTGCGCACACGCACACGCACAGTCACAAGCACATGTACACAAACACCCATACACAAACACACGCACACACACACGCACACACACGCACACACACGCACGCGCACACACACACACATACACACACACCCACCCACACACACACAAACACACACACACACACACGCATACACAGGTGGTCGTGCCAACACAGCTGCCGTGACTGACAGGCCGGGGGGCGCCGACCGCCATCGCCACGCAGGGGTACGCAGCGGCCTTGCTCCCTCTCCCTCCTCCTCCTCCTCACCTCACCATCCAGGGCCTGGGTCATTCAGTGCACGTGCGCCGGAGGTGAGCTGCTGCGTTGAAGTTTGTGTGCATGCACGTGTCTGTGTGCGTAAGTCATTTTGTGTGTAAGTGGGTGAGTAGTGGTGAAGACAGCTGCGTGGGTGTGGGTGTGTGTGTGCTTGCCCCCTCTCCTCTCCTCCTCCCCACCTCACCATCCAGGGCCTGGGTTAGTCAGTGCACGTGCGCTGGAGGTGAGCTGCTGCGTCGAAGTTTATGTGCGTGCACGTGTCTGTGTGCGTAAGTCATTATGTGTGTGTGCGTATCAGGGGTGTGTAGTGGTGAAGACAGCTGCGTGGGTGGGTGGGTGGGTGTAAGTGTGTGCGTGTGTATGTTTGTGTGTGCTTGCCCCCTCTCCCTCCTCCTCTGAACCTCATCAGCAAGCGCCTGGATTCGTCACCACACGTACGTGCATTTGAAATAAGCTGATGTGAACGTGTGCTTGGTGGAGTGGGCAGAGGTGGAAGGGGGGGTTCTTTGCGACACAGATACTACAAACGCCTTTTGGTTGGTTCACAGTGTTAGTCATTATGTGTGTGTGTGCGTGTGTTGTGTGTGTGTGTGTGTTCACAGCTGATCCTGCTTCTTATTGCTTATCGTTTGAGTCACTTGCTGCTTGTCTGAGCCAGCAGCCTCTCCATATGATTGCTGCTTTTTGCCGTGTTAGTCGGTATACAGCCGCATACCATCATGTCTGTCGACAAGGCTGCTTCTTGTTGCTTAAGAATCGAGTCACTTACACGTGCGGCTGCATTGCCGCTTACCATCATGTCCGTCGACAAGGCTGCTTCTTGTTGCTTAAGAATTGAGTCACTTACACATGCGGCTGCATTGCCGCTTACCATCATGTCCTTCGGACGACAAAGCTGCTTCTTGTTGCCTATGATATGAGTTGGTCAGAACCATATGGGTGCACCGTACTTGTACCACAGTACTCTTATACCACACGTACGTGGCTCTGGCCTACCCTGCTGATGAGTAGTGTCTCATAAATAGGGTTGGCCAATATATATACGGTGTATATACGGTATTTTTGACAGGGAAATCACCAAATGTACGGTCAAATACGGTGTATATATACGGTTCTGGCCAACCCTACTCATAAATTACTGAGTTTACAGATAAATCCATCAGTCAAACCGTGCGACTGCTAGGCAGATGAGTAACGCTCGCCCTCGCACTCATGAACGCGCTGCGTTTTGTGCACGCTAACGAACGCTCGCCCTCGCGCTAACAAACGCGCTGCGTTTTGTCGCTTACGCATAATGGCAGGGGCAGCAAGGGGGACGCCGTGTGAGTCAGCTGCTGATGGCAGGCGGTTTGACGCAACAGGCGTGGGACGAAGGGCGGGCAGGTGTGTATGTGTATGTGTGCGTTTGGGTGTAAGTGCGTGGTTTGTGTGTATGTGTGATTGGGTGTAAGTGCGTGGTTTGTGTGTGTGTGTGAGTGTAACATGCATGCTGATCGATTCGTGCGAGCCAGCTGCTGGTGGCAAAGGGTTAATATCAGGCTTGGGACAAAAGGGACAAATTTTCCTTCCACACGTGCGTTCTGGGGTGCATGTGTGTGTGTGCGCTTTTGTACAAGTGTGTTGTGCGCTCTTCGGTGGGTCTACGAATCGGGTTCGCCACGTGAGCAGGTGAAGTTCTGTTGTGATATAAAATGGCACTTGTCAAGGAAAGGAAGCCCAAACATAACACCTATCCACACACACTCGCGCATGCACACACACACACACAAACACACACACACACACACACACACACAAACACGCACACACGCACCCCACAGGCTGCTCAGGCCCCCACCCCAGCCGCCCCTCCTCCGTACCTTTTTCCCTCCTTAATATGTGTGTGGACCTTCCGTACCCTACGGGCACCACCACCTCTTCTGCTGGTGCTGGTGCTGGTGCTGACACCCGTGAAGGTGGTGGTGGTGGTGGTCTGGGCTCTCCGCTATTCAAGCCCCGTGCACCTGCTGACCTGCCTGCGGGTGAGTAGTAGTGCATGTGGGGTGGGTTAGGTGTGGGCTGTATGTGTGTGTGTTTGTGCATGTATGTGTGGGTGGGTGGGCGGGTGAAGGTGTGTGTTTGTGTTTTTGCATGTATGTGTGGGTGGGTGGTTGGGTTAATGTGTGTGTTTGTGCATGTATGTGTGGGTGGGTGGGTGGGTGGGTGGGTTGATGTGTGTGTATGTGTGAATGGGTGAATGTGTGTTTGTGCGTGTATGTGTGGGTGGGTGAATGTGTATGTTTGTGCGTGTATGTGTGGGTGGGTGAATGTGTGTGTTTGTGCGTGTATGTGTGGGTGGGTTAATGTGTGTGGTTGTGCGTGTATGTGTGGGTGGGTGAAATGTGTGTGGTTGCGCGTGTATGTGTGGGTGGGTTAATGTGTATGTTTGTGCGTGTATGTGTGGGTGGGTTATGTGTGGGTGTGGGTGGGTGGTGGGTGGGGAAATTTGTGAGTATGTGTGTGTGTAATTGTGTCAGTGGTTGCAATGCCTTGCTATGCGCACTGGCCTTCCTTTTTCTCAAGCCCTCAACAGCACCAGACCCTGCAAAGAACACACACATACACACACAAGTATGCACACACACATCCATGCACAAAAACAAAACATGCACGCACACACGCACATACACATACACACGCACACACACACACGTATGCACACACACTCATATACACACAAACACACATGTAAACGTGTACGCAGGTAGCCCAGGCTATGCTGTACACGAGCAGCCCTCCACACAACACCCTAGCAGCAGCCACACAGCCACGCAGCAGCAGCAGCAACAGCACCACCAACAGCAGCAGCTGCAGCAACAGCACCACCAACAGCAGCAGCAGCAGATACCTCCCGGCAATCAAAGTGTCGCAAGCACACCGCTGCACACGTACCAGCGCGTGGACACCTCAGGTGTGTGTGTGTGTGCTTTGTGTCTGTGTGTGTGAGAGAGTGGGTGTGTGCTTTGTGTGTGTGAGTGTGTATGTTTGCGCATGGATTGAATGTGTGAGAGTGTGGTGGCTGAGGTTGTGTGTGTGTGTGCGTGTGTATGTGCATATGTGTGTGTTTGTGCTTAAGTATCATATATAACTTTTAAATTTTAAAGGAGTGTGAGTCATGCTGCTTGCCTCCCCCTTACCTTGTGCTACAAAAGCAAGGAAGACTGCAATACTGCCTCTTGTAGTTGACCTCCTTATGGTAGCTTGCAGGTTCTCAAGCGTCGCGATTCTGAAATCTGTCTGTCACTCCACAATTCTATTCCCATGTATAATACCTTTTGCTGTGCATTGTTTACTATACACACACACACGTCCCTGTGTACTGTTCTGCGTCCAGGCATTCTCACCTACGACTCCGCCAACAGCTATAAGCCTGCAGTCGTGCATGATGCCATCTATAGTCCAACCACACGGATTATCACACACACACTAATATAAACACACACACTAACACAAACACACACACACACACACGTCCTTGTGCACTGTTCTGCGTCCCGGCATTCTCACCTACGACTCCGCCAACAGCTACAAGCCTGCAGTCGTGCATGATGCTCTCTATAATCCAATCACACTGATTATCACACACACACACTAACACATAGGCACACACACGTCCTTGTGCACTGTGCTGCGTCCAGGCATTCCTACCAACGATTCCGCTGGCAGCATGCCTGAAGGCGCACGTGCCCAACAAGGGAGAGCAGGGGACCGCCCATACCCCCTCCTCCATAACAACAGTGATACCACCCCCAACAGTTCAGCTTCCCACGACAACAGTCAAAGCCGACCAGGCACACGGGACTCCACATTTCGTATCAGGTGAGGATCAGAGGGGGTGGACGAAGGCCCAAAATGGGCTCAGTTTTCTGTAGTAGTACTCTTTTGTGTAATTTCCGTGACAGACACACAAATCCACGCTTTGCTTTTTCAGGTGTGTATACCTATTTGTTTTTCTTATCAATACTTGCGTGCATGCATGGTGTCCCCCCGCGCACACAAACACACACACATACACTCACACACGCACACACATACACACACACACTCACACACACACACATACACACACAAACACACACACACACAAATGCACACACACATGCAAACACACACAATGCACTCACATGCACACAGATCTTCTGAGATCATTGCAGCGGGTGATATAATGCAGCTGGCACCGCCTGGCACCGCAGATGCAGATGCAGGTGGGTGGGTGTGTGCATGTGTGTTTACATGTATGTGTGCGTGTGGGTGTGTGTTTGCATGTATGTATACAATCGTGTGCTTGCATGTGTATATATACACATACATGTGTGTGCACGTGTGCGCGGGTGTTTGCATGTATGTGTGTGTGCGTGCAAGCATGTGTTTGCATGTATGTATATATGCATGTATGTGTATGCGTGTGCGAGCGTGTGTTTGCATGTATACATACACATATGTGTGTGTACTCATGCTCACGTCTAATGAGGGCGCTCAAGTGAAAAATCTCCCGCATGCTGCTGCTGACACTACACTCGCGCTTGCATACACAAGTGCACATCTGCACACGTGCCGTCCATACATTGCAGATGCATCTGATGCCATGCTCCACACTATCAGCCAGATTGTGAGGGAACCTCGTTCACGAACCGACACACCAAGTGGTGGTGATGGTGGTGGTTGGGGTGGTGGGGCGAGCGATGCCCACCAAGAAGCTCAAAGGCAAGAGGGGCAACACCACCATCACAGAGGCGGTGAGGACCTGGAAGGGGGGTCAATTCCACGAGAGGGTCACCCGCAACAGCAGCATCAACAGCAGCAGCAGCAATACCGTTCTCAGGACTCACGCCCACTTGACAAGGCTACAGGTGAAGGGGACCCCTCTCCTCGCAACCACGCACTGCAAAGCAACTCCTCTCTTCCCAACCGCGCGTTTCTGGGCAGCAAAGTGCGCAGGGGCAGTCTGGTCCTGCACCCAGATCAGCCCCTACCTCCTTCGACGCCAAGGCATGCAGCGCTCGGCCAAAGCCAGCACTCGAACCCCACGACGGACGATGTCGAGCAGCTCATCAATGCTATGCGGGACGAGGAGTAGCTGGCCAGCCTCTATTGATGTATGTACGTGTATGTGTGTGTGGGGGGGGGGGGGTGCGTGTCTGTGGGTTTGCTTGTGTGTGCGTGCTCGTACGTATGCAGTTAGCATATGATTGTGGTTCCAAGCTGCTGTGAATGGCTGGACGATTTGCATTGATTGATCGCTAATATTGCTGATATTTTTGGTGTAGACGCACCAGCACCCTCCTTTGATGCATGTTGCACTCTTCACGGCGGCCTTCTAGACTCCTTAGAATAAATCATGCAATGTTCGGAAACGGGAAGAGGATCGATTTGCAAAGCACGGCCAGAGAGAAGAGCAATTTGTTTGTGTTAACTACTCAGTGATTTTTACATTGCACCAAGCTTCATTTATACCGTTTCTGTGTACGCCGTGTGATTACCTTTTATTAATTATTTTGTCCAAAGTTTGAATCGGAAGTTAAGTTAGCTCAATACTTTGAACCTGACCTCAACTACGTTGTTATCCAGTATTGTCCCAGGTTGTGTGCTCAACCCCCATTTTCCCTTGTTCGGGCCTTTAAAACTGCACTAGAACTTATTTGTTGTTAATCCGCCCAGTCTTTACAATCCTAGCTTTACTTTTGCATGCATGATGCCAAGATTTTCCTGTCACTTGGTTTTGTTCAATTGCTCTGATTTGATCGGTTCTTGCGTCATCACACTCGTCTGTTGCGACTCATTCTTCCAGCTTCCTTCTTCACTACTCTTACTATCTAGCTAGGTACAATGCTATTGTTTCTTATTTGATGGGAGTGTTACTTGTAAAGTCCTCAAACTATCTCATCTGCATCTACTGGTTAGACCTCCCCTTCAGTAACTGATGAAGTAGCCATGGTTTGAATGCATCTGGGCTGCGCCTTCAAACTCCCAAGAATCCGCCACTCTTAAGGTAAGGTAAGGTTACATCACTATATATGCTCGAAGGGCATCTCAGCGGAAGCTTGGCAAAAGTATGAAACCACACCTGGCTAAGCAAAAGAAACAGTAGCTAAAGGAAACATGAAACAGATGTATGAAGCTACTCTTAAGTGAAGAAGAAAGCTACTCTGCAGGCAGAAAAAAACATTCATCCCCACATTAAGTAAGGGAAAGGAATCACTGCAATGTCACAAACAGCATTGTGCCTTTTTTCCCTTTCCAAGGGTGTTTTTTGTAGGTGCAACAAGTCTGGTGCTACAACAACAATTTTTACGTTATATACGATCTGCCATGTTATATGCGATCATGTTATATACGATGTTATATACAATCTGCAATGTGGAGCGAGCTACCAACCGCCACCTTCTTATTTTTACCCAACTGGGAAAACAAGAGCATCAATGCCTACAGAGCAATGGTGCGAGATAACTTAAAATACTGCACCACGCTTGGCTTCATCCCCAAGACAAAATCCATATATGCAATGCCAACTTCGTGGAAGGGTGTACAACGTAGTTTCTCCAACCACACCTGGAGCATGGATATTATTGGCTGCTGTCTGGAACAAAGAAGCAAAACAGCGTTTAACTGATGCCTCACCAATTTGGCTGCAAACACTGCAAAGGAGTATCCCAGAACAAGCAGTTTGGGAAAAACATCAGTACCTCGCAGAGAGGACACAGACCACATCACCAACCATGTTTGCCCACAGTACTTCAAATCAAAAAGAGAGGACGTCAATGGCCAGGAAAGAGGCCAAAACACTAACATCCACCTCCAACCATGGAAAGATAAGCAGTTTGAATTAAAGTGCCCCGATTGGGAATTATGGGCATACACTGACGGAAGCTGCATAGGTAAGGCCGAAAACTGTATAGGCGCAGGGGTATACTGCCCTGAAACCAAAGCTGAATGTTATGTGGACTCAGGAGGCGTGGGAATAACAAACACCATCAATAGAGCTGAGCTCACAGGGATTGCAGCAGCTCTTACCAATAAGCATACCCAGATTGCAACGGACAGTGCATGCTCCCTAAGCCAAATTAGAAAACAGGTACTCTTCCCTGAAATGCAACGAGACCATATACACTCAAATCTGCTAGAACAAATTGTATCTATATTTATGCCTCACCAGAACCTATCTGCTTCCATAAAGTGAAAGCCCATAGTGGCATTGCCGAAAATGAATGTGCAAATGCAATTACCAAACACTCTGCCTTACAAGACGGAGGTCATGACATGCACTTTCAGCCTCCGGATCCAGACGGTAATGCATACACACACCTTTACTGGCATGCGGCTAAAGACACCGATGTGAATCCCAGCGGAAGAGGGGCGATTACACTAGGCTTCGTGCACTCTCTGATTTAAAGGCCAAGCTGAAAACAGAAATGTGCTAATCACACAGACCGGGGAGTGCCAAAACAGGCACAGGGTATTACAACTACTGGAAGGACCTTAGACCTTTGATCAATAAACAAGCCACAAATGATTTCTGGAACAATCAATAGCAATTTCAAATTCTACGAAAAGCGTAATGTTATGAGGTACCGCACTGGTATAAACACACCTACCGGTACGGCTTCTCTCCCAATGCAAACTGCCCCATCTGCCCTTGCACTGATAGTGCGCTTCACATACTCTCAGGTTGCCAACACACTAAAATGAGGAACATGATTATAAAACGCCATAATATGGCAAGTGTGCTGATTGTCCAAGCCCTACTAGAAAAGGGATTATGCGGAGCGAGCCAACCAAGTTGCCTACACTGACGTAGGCAGAGCAGATAAACTTTCAGAGCAAGGCCTAGATCTGAGAAACACTGCCATCAAAACACTGCCCTCTTGGCTGCTACCAAAACTAACAGCACATGCTTTAAAAGCCTCTATCTTCTCGTCCTGACGCCATCCTATTCTTACCTAGCACTGCATGCTCCTCTCGCGTAATCACCCGCAATTCAAAATTTCAACAGCTTGCTAAAGACAAGAAACTGAATTTAAACCAGTGGGAGGTTCACCTGATTGAGTTTAAACTTTGTGAAGACACTAGGCCCGATTCCCAACTCCAAAAAGCAAAAGCACAGCACAGCATGCTTATTGCCAACCTAAACAGACAAGGATATAGGGAAGTCAACCTTCACGTGATCCTCGTTGGAGGTATGGGGACTATCTACAAAGACTACACAAACAAACCTCTGGCAAACCTTAACCTGGATTATCATAAGATTAAAAACCTGACACACAAACTGAATGAACACTCCATCAGACATGCATCTGCACTCATAAAAAACAAGGTATGCACTGCAATATAACACAAGCAACAACAGTCAAGGATTGGGTCTGGGTGCTACGGCACACAACCCCCTGACCCACACTAATTTCTTTTACCTGTTTGCGAGGTGGGGGGTTGCCTGGTGCGGGCATCTAAGTAACCCCCTCCCTATATCATGCTAACTGTGTCACCACTACCAGCGGAGTCTTTTCTTTCCTTATTCTTTTCTTACATGTTTTACATTCGCAGCCTAGCAGTCGCACGATTTGACTGACGGCTTTAACTGTAAACCTTGTAAACCTTGAAAGGAATCACTTTGGTACCGGGAACTGTAGCCGCCAAACAAAAAAGAAAACGAAAAAACATTAGGTTAGGAGGTATGCAGGGTTAGCAGGCTTAATGTTGAACTGGTCCTGATGAGAGTAAACAATGTTACCAGAAGGGGCACGCCTGGTATGGACAAGCTTAGCAAGTCCTTTACAAGCTCTGACGTCTTTGATGTGTTTTTGCCTACTTCTTCTCGTATCTTTAAGGTTAGCATTTTCCAGTTGCGTCACAGCCCTTTTTTTACTTGGTTTGTTATGAGTTTACCTCGTTCTCATAGGTTGAGCAGCCATTCCAGGTTGAATGCCTTTGTAATCCAAACTAAACTAAACTTAACTTTAAAAGCTCTGACGTGTGAGTGTCAATGGTGCTAACCGCGTCCGAAAGGGTGGTGTGATGGGCGTCTGTAAAGAACAGTGGAGGCTCCTTAAAAAGATGTTGCAGAGATCTTTGGGTCGGTGCTTTCTGCGAAGGTAGACATGCTGATGGCCTAGTCCGTGCCTGCGGCCTATTGACAAAAGCACCCAGGCCAGCCCCTTCCGCCCCTCCTGGTTCAGGCGGATAACGTTGGATTTATAGAAGCTACATGAAGTTGTGCGAGGAAGACTAGAGTGGCAGAGCAAAACATAGGGCGAACTGGAAAAACTGAGGCCTGGATACCTACACTATCAAAAGAGCAACCAGACACGAAGGCAAGAGAAGCTAGGAGCCAGCCAGGATAAGAGCAACCTAAGCCATGCATAGCAATGACTGGTGCGCCAAAACGGGCTCCAACACAACTCCCCCTAACGAAAACGGCACCCCCCTAGACACCCCTTTAAAGAGCGCAAAAATCTAGGCCTAGCTAAACAAGGCACAAAGCAGCGGTCTACAACCTACTCTCCCTACAGTCAAAAAGAATAAAGCTAACCCTACACAGACAGACGGGCAGGGAAACCAGGCGAGGGGGAGAGGGGTGAGGAAGCACCAAAGCGACGTACAGCAAAGAGCGTAGCTGACCAGCAAGCACGGAAGGGGAGGCTCCGCATAGGGAGGCAACGCTGAGGGCTGCAACAACACCAGGCAGAACACCATATCCTAGGGGAGGCTGCACACAGAGAGGCAGCACACGGCTGCATCAACACCAGGCAACACAACTCACACACTCGCTAGGGGGACAGGCACGCGCTAGAGACGAGGCTTTGGCAAAACCATGGACCATCCAACTAACCCACTAAAAGGCCAAGACGAGGGGCGCCACAACTAAAAGAGCAGCTAAAAACCCTTCTGGCCAGCACAGAGGAAGAGGCTGGGCTTCAATGGGAACCCCCCCTCCCCCCCCCTAGCTAAACCCATTAGCCTACCCGCGTAGGAGCCCCTGTGGAGATGGAGCTGGTGCTGCTGGTTGCCGGTGCCCTATTACGGCGGCGCTGAGCGGGGACGTGGGGGAGGGGGGCTGTGTGGGTGACCCAGTGAAGGAGGAAATGGGCATAACATACGTGGTGGACGGGCTGGGTGAGCTGGGCAGGGGCCTTGAATTGAAGGAGGTGCTGAATCCTGTCCGTGCCCCAAAAGCGCAGCAGGCTTCCCAGGTCGCGTGTCCGTGCACAAGGGTCGGGTCAGCCTCTGGTGGGTACGGGTGGGGGATGGGGGGCCGGTTACGAGTGAGGTGGTGCGGGAA
>Ga0307968_1001673_pt1:5000-18210 | contig 18210 bp, 21 predicted proteins | sample OrgLakmetagen650_FD_201834 | JGI IMG/M metagenome (GOLD analysis project Ga0307968, IMG submission 201834) | Saline water microbial communities from Organic Lake, Antarctica - #650 | ecosystem: Environmental > Aquatic > Non-marine Saline and Alkaline > Saline | place: Antarctica...
ATCTGAATGCTCATACCTTCTCTTGCAGCTCCAAGAGTTGCTAATCACCACCACCCTCAAGCACGAAATGCCAGAGCTGGAGCAGGAGCATGGCATCCTCATTAAGCAAAAGGTGAGGCAATTCTCATCAATCAATTTTCATCAAGCAATCTTCACCAAGCAATCCTCATCAAGCAATCCGCATCAAGCAATCCTCATCAAGCAAAAGGTGTGACAATCCTCCTTTGCGTGACACAAACTTGTCGTGTGTCAGGAGAGATTTTAGGAGCTGCCTCCAAGTCTGTGAGTTCCTATGTTTGCACTGCCACCTTTGGGAACCAGCCATCATTGTAATGTGCTGTTGATTGTTTAAATGCAAGGATGGGCAGGTGTAATCTAAATTCATCCAACCAAGATGCGCTTGCTGCAGTACACCATCGTGTGAGAGCACCCTGGCGGTTCGTTATACTATGAGCTAACGTGCGTTCAGGGTTGGCCAGAACCGTATGTATGCACCGTACAGTACTGTGTGTTTGGTCATTTTCCCCTGCCAAAGTTTTTCGTTTACACACCGTATGTATATAAATATAAATATATGGTTATGGCCAACCCTACTCTTGTGACCACAACCTCGGTGTATATATATATATATATGTGTATATATATTTTAATGGTTACGGCCAACCCTACTCTTGTGACCACAACCTCGTGTCTTACTTCAACTTGTGTGTCACAATGATTTGGCAGAGTGAGACAGACCTTTTGGCGTATGTATACAGTTGGCCAGAACCGTACATGTACACCGTACATGTCCGTATGTTTGCTCATTTCCCTGCTAAAAACCCTGTATGTACATATGTATGTATGGTTTTGGCCAACCCTGCGTGTGTGGATCTGTGCAGGTCAAGAACTCAACAGAGATTGTGAGCTTGGAAGAAAAAGTGCTGGATGCCATCACTATCACCAGCACTGAGGCTTTGTTGGAAGAGTGTGACGTATTCAACATGCTGGTGACTCTTCAGGTGCGTGTGTACGAGTGTGTAAGTGTGTGAGAGTGAGCGTGTGTGAATGTGTGTGTGTGCGCACGCGCATGTGTTCTTTGTTGGAAGAGTGTGACGTTTTCAACATGCTGGTGACTCTTCAGGTGCGTGTGTACAAGTGTGTAAGTGTGTGTGTGTGTGTGAACGTGTGTTCAAGTGTGTAAGTGTGTGTGTGTGTGTGCGCGCGTGTGTTCTTTGTTGGAAGAGTGTGACGTATTCAACATGCTGGTGTCTCTTCAGGTGAGTGTGTATGAGTGTGTAAGTGTGAGTGTGTGTGTGTGTGTGAGCGTGTGGGAGTGTGTGTGTGTGCGCGCATGTGTGTGCATGCGTATGTGTGTGTATGCTATTTAAAAAGTGCAATTGCGTAAGCACAGTTTTGTAAGTACAGGTAATGTGAGCAGCTCTTAAGTAAAAGTGTTGTGAGTAAGTTGCATGTTCTCAGATGACAAACCAGCAAACCACCGCTTTACAAGACGTGTAATCAAAATTTCATTTTGAGACGTGCTTTTTTAACACGAACACCGTCTTCAAACACTGTTTGTAGACCGGTGCAAATGATGTGAAGGCAAAGGTGCAGTTCATCGAAGCCAGCCAGATCAAGATCAACCTCGTCCGGCAGACGATTGACAAGGTAAGCCATATAATTACTTTACTTTTGGGGCATGTTTGAAATTGGCCTGGTTTTCGAAACGCTGTTTCCCTTGTTAATTGCATCTTCACGCATCGCACATTGCATCATACATTGTATGTATCAATGCCCTAAGCTCTAAAACCTTAGTACTGCATGAAGTAAAAGGGACCTGCTCCTTCCTCAAGCAAGGTCGCCAAAGCAAAACATGCAGCAAGCCGCTGGCCCGGTCTTGCAGGCGTATGTTGTTGAACAGCCTGCATCTGACTGCCGGGTAGGGCTTGACTTGTATGATTTTAGGTATCAAGACTAGCACTCTCAAAACTAGCGATCTCAAGACTGGCGATCTCAAACCTAGCGATCTCGAGACTAGGTACCTCAAGAATAGCGATCTCAAGACTCCCAATCTCAAGACACCCGATTTCAAGACTAGCGATCTCCAGACTAGCGATCTCAAGACTGGCTATCTCAAGGTCGTGACAATCCAGACCCTGCAATGCTCCGTTTTTCTGAAGGCTTTTTCCTGCTACTACTACGCCTACGTGCAGCACCTGGTGTCTAAAGTGGTGGTGTTCTTCTTTGCCCTCATGGACATGGCCAATATCAGGCACACGTATCAGTTCTCCCTCAAGTGGTTCATGTCACTGTTCACAGACGCCCTACACACCTGCCCACGCTCTAATACAGGCAAGAATTAGTGTGTGTGTGTCTCTGTTTGTGTGTGTGTGTGTATGTGTGTGTGTGTGTGCGGTTGAGATGGCGACGTAAGGAGGGGCTCCTTCAAAACGTGAGCTGCGTGGTGTGTGCGCTCAGGACTTCTGTGTGTAGGGTTTACACTGCTTAGGATTTTGTGTCTCAAGTTTCGGCTTCATGCTGGCCACACAAGTTTAGTTGAGGTGTTTTCCTTACCAGGATCAGGTCATTAAGTGTCCCTTAACGTGGGCCCATGAAGTGTGCTCGGACGTGAGCCCATGAAGTGTCCCTTGACGTGAGCCCATGAAGTGCTCCCTGACGTGAGCCCATGAAGTGTTCCATGATGTGAGCTCATGAAGTGTTCTCTGACGTGAGCCCATGAAGTGTTCTCTGACGTGAGCCCATGAAGTGTCCCTTGACGTGAGTCCATGAAGTGTTCCTTGACGTGAGCCCATGAAGTGTTCTCTGACGTGAGCCCATAAAGTGTCCCTTGGCGTGAGCCCATGAAGTGTTCCTTGACGTGAGCCTGTCCTTTCTGAAATCAAACACTGAGTAAGACAGGACAGCAAGGCACATGCTGAGTGACAATGCAAAGCAGACGCATACAATGAACATGCATGCACAAACACACACGTACAAAGACACAGGCACGCACGCACATACGCATACACACATGCATGCATGCACCATACCATCCGTGCTTTTGCTTGCAGGTCAGGACCGCATAAACAGCTTGACCCTGCACTTTTACACACACACACACATACACACATGCATGCGTGCACCATACCATCCGTGCTTTTGCTTGCAGGTCAGGACCGCATAAACAGCTTGACCCTGCACTCTTACACACACACACACACACACATACACACATGCATGCACCATACCCTCTATGTTTTTGCTTGCAGGCCAGGACCGCCTAAACAGCTTGACCCTGCACTTCACCTCCCTGCTGTACACCAACGTCAGCCGCTCTCTTTTTGATGAGGACAAGCTGCCGTTTGCAGTCCTGCTGCTCACACGATACACACAGGTGAAGGGAAAAGCTGCGAGTTAGTGACATGCTGTGTTTGTGCAATTAAAGCGTGGGTCAGGTGGGGTGGGGTAGCGTGGTGCTGCTTACAAGAAAATTACCCAGGTTCAGGGGAAGGGTTAATAATCGGTGACCTGCAGTGTTGGTGCAATGAAAGCGTAAGGTTGGGTGGGGTAGAGGTAGCGTGGTGCTTCAAACATTAGACGCAAAATAAAGATAGTTGTGGGGGGGGAGATGATGTGTGACATGCAGTGGTGGTGCAATGAAAGCGTGGGACGTGGTGTGGTATGTGGTACTGCTTCAAAGATGCAAAGGGGGGGGTGAAAGAGTACTAAATTTGCAGTGGAGATGCAGCAAATGGAGATGCAGTGAACGGAGATGCAGTGAATGGAGGTGCAGTGAATGGAGATGCAGTAAATGAAGATGCAGTGAATGGAGATGCAGTGAATGGAGATGCAGTGAATGGAGATGCAGTGAATGGAGATGCAGTGAATGGGGATGCAGTGAACGGAGATGCAGTGAATGGAGATGCAGTGAATGGAGATGCAGTGGAGATGCAGTTAATGTAAAGTGATGATTGGCATGGCCACTTTCAGACATGCACACACAACACACTGCTGGTGCAGTGATTGGTGGTGGAGAGGCATGATGCTATGGTGCTGCTCACAAAACCTGCACATGCAGGCGGGTGGTGAGAGTGATGGTGCTTGGTTGTTGCAGTGATTAGGCAGTGTGGTGCTGCTCACTGAAAACACACATAGGATTGGCCAGTACTGTATAAACGGTATACACCGTATATGACCGTATATTCGGTGATTTCCCTGCCTAAAACACCGCATATACATCGTATATATATTATATACATACAAGGACAGCGACGCAGCAGCAGCAATTCAAAATTATGCAGCAGCACTCACAACAAACGCTCCTGCTCAAAAATACATGCCATCATATGTGAACAAAGCTGATAAGTGCACTAGGGTGCACGCACTTGACACACTTGACACAGAACACTTTCTCTCTCTCTCTCACACACACACACACACACACACACACACACACATACACGCACACACACATACACACACACAGCCGCACAGCCGCCAGACACACACACGCACACAATACTCGCACACGCACAAATACACACAGGCCAGCGGGCACTGCTCCAAGGAGGAAGCCAACCTGCTGCTTTTCGGCCGCCCAGACCCTGGACGTGGATCCCTAGCACGTGCGCCAGAAGGGAATGCAAGCAGTGCTGTGTCCATGATTCTCCAAGCCCCAGCCCCAACGCAAGCGGCACCCTCTAAGCCAGGTAGTTACCTCTTCATTAGGTATCATTTTGGATCTTATTGAGAATGCAACTGAACAGGGTACAGGATCAATGTGGCGTTGTGTGTCATTAAAAGTGGAGAGCTTGCTGCAGAATCATAGACACATGTACAAAAACAGAATGAGAAATGAGCTGTCTCGGTTTGGGTTGTTTCAAACAAAACGTGATGTCTGTTGATTTTTTTGACTAGCGTGCCATCGCAGACATCAATGTCCATCAGAAACGTGCTTTCAATGAAGGACAGGCCTCTGTTTGTTTATGTCATTGCTTCACTTGAATGCCCAGCACTGCATGCCCAACAATGCTTGCACTACCAAATAAAATGCTTGCCTGTCCACTAACCTCACACACAAACCTGTCGTGACTGTCTCCACAAAGAAGTGTTGTGCTGTGCATGTAGTGCTGTATTTTTGTATTGCTTGCCAGTCTATGTGTCCCTTGCCGCGGTCTACTAAGCTCACACGCAAAGACGTTTTTGCCGTAAACAAAAACATAAACAAAGCTTGCGCTGTTATAAAGAAAAACCACAGGCAGTGAAGACAACGCCCCACATTACTCAAGGGGAACAAGCCGCTTTGGTACCGGGTACCTTAAAACTCCTCCACCCCAGGAGGAAAAAAAAGGGAGATACATTTACGAGCGATGCTCAACACTGTGTTGCGTGTTGCATGTGTCCCAGTCACTCATACAAGCTGCTCATACGAGCTGCTCATACACACACGACCACACAAGCTGATCATAAAGATGATGGATGAATGATTTGAAGGAAAATAATATGAAGCTGTCCTCTGTGCCCTTTCCGCAGTCACTGCCAAGAATGGCAACAGTCAGGGAAGCAAGGCAGGAGCTGAGGGTGCTGCCGGTAAGGGCTTAAGATGGGGATTGTCTCAGTTATAAACACGTGTGTGTGTTGATACACAGTCTTCAACAGCGTGCTGCAAACCTTGTTAGAAACTTTTAAGTGGCTACACCACTTTTCAGCAAAAAATCACCCAACTGGCCAATTGGCTACACACCCAAAAACCTTAATGTAATCACTGCTTGTTAGCCTGCTGTGTGTGCAGCATTCAACATTTCCCTGATGTGCTCGTCCTACCCTGGTTGTCAAAAAATTGCTGAGGTACAATCTAAACCATGAACCCCCTATTAACACACACACATACACACACACACACACACGTACACACGCACGCACACATACACACACACGTACAAATATACACTCATGCAGCGTGAACACACACACCACACTTTTGCTTGCTGCACTGCTCCAGGGAGCAAAAAAGACTCAGATGTGTTTGGAGGAATGTTCCAGGGCAGTGGAGGTGCTGCTGCGCCCGCAAGGCAAAAGAGCCGGCAACAAGCTGGTCCTTCATCTCTACCCCCGCGAGGAAAGAGCCAGCCTTCAACAGGTACGTGTGTGTGTACACGTGTGTGCGTTGTATGTGTGTGTGTACGCACGTGTGCACACATTTGTGTGTGTGTGAGTGCTGCAGCAATAGTACATGGCCCACTACTTGCTGGTTTACCTTCTCTCTCTGCTTCATCCTGTTTCTGTCCACACACACGCACACACATACACACACACACACATGCACATGCACACACACACACTCGCACGCGCGCACATGCACACACGCACGCACACGCAGGCACATACATCTACATAATTGCATGCACCACACTAACACGCGATACACATATATACACACACACACACGTATGATCGTCTCACGTATTGATTGTGGACAAATGGTATATACAATGCCTATACGGTGTTTTTGGCATTGAAACCACCAAATATACGGTTATGGACGTTGTATATGTACGGTTATGGCCAACCCTACATGTACGACATTGAGTGCAGTGTGCACAACATGTACAACTTGTTACTTTTCTCCATAGGTGGTGCCGCACAAGTCAGCAGCAAGAAGAGTGCTGATGCTAAGGTGGGTCCCTTTGTCTTCCTTCCCTGCTGACTTTTGGCTTTCGTGCAAGGCGTGTGTGGCATGCACACAAATACAGGCACATCCATACACGCACAAAGGCACACACACACGCACACACACACACGCACACACACACACACATACACACACACACATGCACACACACACACATACACACACACACTCGTGACTTTCTTGATGTGTGCAGGGTAGCCTGCCCACAGCCCCCATGAACATGCTGCAGCTTGGCTCTAACATCCCAGATTTCATGGAGATGTCAGCCCCAGCAGCCATGCCTCAGGATCTGTGCCCCCCTTGGATGCCTGAAGACAGCTGGGTGAGTACACCTCACTTTCAGTACAGGGTTGGCCGGAACATTATGTACCGTACGCAAAGTATTTCACCGCCCCAAAAATTTGTTTTTTGGTGGGGGTGGGGGCAAGGGGGCGGTGACAGGGTGGTGTATTATCTTATATGTTTTTCCTTCTAAAAATGGTGTGTTTCGATGATGTATGAAGAAATGTGTGAAATTTTACATGCCTTCCTGCCTGAGAAAGACACATACCAAACCAAGCAATCTTGAAGCAGACTCTGCGCAGCCCGACTGTACATGGAAGGTTTTCTCGCAAGTGTCTCCGTGTACGTCGCACGTATCTGCTAATTCTCGACCATGTCATGCAAAGGAGTGCTAATTCTCGACCATGTCATGCAAAGGAGTGCTAATTCTCGACCATGTCATGCAAAGGAGTGCCAAGGAAACACCATGTCATGCAAAGGAGGGCTAATTCTCGACCATGTCATGCAAAGGAGGGCTAAGGAAACACACAAAAGCACCGAGGCCTGGTAGTGTACGGTGCTGCGTGTGAAGCAGTTATGGTGTGGATGGAACGTGTGGGTACGGTCGGTCTGCTTTGCAGAAATACTGCTGCATGGTTTTATGTCGGTCTGCTTTGCCGAATACTGCTGCATGGTTTTATGTCGGTCTGCTTTGCAGAATACTGCTGCATGGCTTTATGTCGGTTTGCTTTGCAGAATACTGCTGCATGGTTTTATGTTGACACAGTGACGCTGTAACCATAGTTATGGAAGGAGCTGGTTAGGATAGGGATGATGATTGGGGGATCTGTAAGGCATGTCATTGCACCGACAAAGAGCACTATCACTTATTGGTCACACATGTGCACAAACAAACTTGCACACACACAAATGCACACACACACACACACACACACATGCTCACACACACACACACGCACACACACACAAAACAAACGCACACATGCTCACACACACATGCACACCTATACTTACACGTAAATCCAAACACGTGCAGCTTCGCCTTAAGGACCTGGGCAAGGTGTACCCATACAACAAAATGCTGCCAGAGTTGCTATCAGATGAGAACGCCCAGGGAGGCCTGTACACGTGAGTCAGATTGTGGAGTATTGTAGTTCTTCAGATTGTGTGTGTGTTCTTCAGTATGTGTTTGTATGATACTTGTGAGTCAGATTGTGGAGTATTGTAGTTCTTCAAATTGTGTGTGTTCTCAGATTGTGTTTGTACTATACACGTGAGTCAGATTGTGGAGTATTGTAGTCCTTCAGATTGTGTATGTATTCTCCGAATTGTGTGTGTATGCTTCAGATTGCGTGTGTATTCTTTAGATCGTATATGTATTATCGTTCTTGCCACCGTCTGATCGTGCGCCATCATGGCGCTGGCGGGAGGGCTGCCCCTAATGCCCCCTTTATATTGTGCTTGTGTGTGTGTGCATTTGTCGAGTGTCAAAAACCTCCCCTGGTGTGCTCTCTTCACGTCCTGACTCCTGAGGAGGACTGCTGATGCTTTACTACAAGGCTTGGATTGAGGAGTCAGCATTGAGGAGTCAGGATTGAGGATCACGTCCTGAGTCCTTGGATTGCGGATTCAGGATTGAGGATCATGTCCTGCCTCCTGAGGAGGACTCCTGCTATACTATAAGGCTTGGGTTGAGGAGTCACGTTGTCAGAGGTGGCAGGGCAAAATGACAGATGTGTTTATCAAAAGCTTGTCAAATAATTTCATTGTCAAATAATAGATTTTCAATGTCAAAAAATTCCATTGTCAAATAATTTCATTTCATTTTATGCACACACAGACACAACCTTTCATATAAGACACAGATACAAAGATGTATACTTATTCTCATTCTCAATACATGCACAGCCAATCCTGGGTCCTGAGGCCCGCTGGAAGAACACACACGCACACATTCACGCACACATACACACACTCTCACGCTCACACACAAACACACTTACACAAACATTGGCACACATACACTCACACACATACACACACTCACTTTCACTCTCACGCTCGCACACAAACACACTTACACTAACATCTACACACACCATACAAACACACACGCAGCTACTTCCAAGAGCTCAGCATGCCCTTTGGCAATGAGCTCCCTGAGGCTCCTCACAAGTGCATTGCCAGCCTCACCCCCTTCCAACTTCTGCTCTTCATTCGATGCCTCCAGCCCAGAGCCTTCCTGCCTGCTGCAAAGGTAAGCCTCTGCCTGGTTGTCATGTGCACAGCTTGCCTTTCCAGCACTTCATTCCTCACTGGAACAAAATGCTCCCAGCCCGTGGCCCTGGGTGATTGGGTCGTCAAGTTGTAGCAATGTGTCGTCGCACTGTATGAAGTTCATACTATGAACATGCATGCCGGTCATCTGTGCTTTGGTGTTGGATGATTTCAGTGTTTTTAGGATGATATCAGTGTTTATATTTGTGCTTTGGTGTTGGATGATATCAGGGAAAGGGTGCTTGAACACATAAGTGTCTCAAGCATTAGCGGTCTTTACACATGGGCGCACACACACATGCACGTACACACATACACCCACACACACACACACACATGCAAGTACACACAAATAAACACTAGCATGCACGCACGCACGCACACACACGCGCACACAATTTATCTTACCTGTTGCTCGCCTTTGTAACACTCACGCAGAAACTCACATTCATACACACAGACTCAATCACACACATACACACACACACGTGCAAATACACACACACACACATACACACACACACACACACGCATGCAAATACACACACACACACGCTTTCAGTGGACAGTCGGGGCCGTCCTGGGCCCCGCCTGCACAGTGGCGGAGCCCGTGGAGCTTGAGAGCGCCTTCTCCATGAGCAGTGCCACCATGCCCCTGGTGCTCATCAGCACGTCTGACCAGCCCTTGCCTCAACTCATGCTGTTTGCGGAACAGCGGGTCATGAAGGTGTGTGCATGATGTGATCTAGCGCAGTGTGGGTCCTCAAGAGGGTGCGTGTGTGATGTGATCTAGTACAGTGTGGCTCTGGAGGGTGCGTGCGTGATGTGATCTCGAACAGTTTGGATCCTTAAGAAGGTGCGTGCGTGATGTGATCTAGTACAGTGTGGCTCTTGAGGGTGTGTGCGTGATGTGATCTAGAGCATTGTGGGTCATCAAGAGGGCGTGATGTGATCTAGAACAGTTCTGATCCTTAAGAAGGTGTGCGTGTGATGTGATCTAGTACAGTATGGCTCTTGAGGGTGTGTGCGTGATGTGATCTAGAACAATGTGGGTCATCAAGAGGGCGTCGTGTGATCTAGAACAGTTTGGATCCTTGAGAAGGTGTGCGAGTGATGTGATCTAGTACAGTGTGGCTCTTGAGGGTGTGTGCGTGATTCTTGTGACGCTGCCTTGTTGCTGCTGTGCTCTAGCGCATTGTCTGTGGCGGTGCTTTGGTCTGGTGTGTTTTCTGTGAAGCTACTGCTGTGCTGTGGCGCTCCTTTGGCGCTGTTGCTACCAAAAGTGCATTTACCGTGGCGCTGCTGTGGTGCAGCTGTGGTATAATGCGTATTTTACAGTGCTGCTGCAATGTGCTTGGTTGGAGCAGGTGCATCGCACAACCAACCAACCAGATCTTGTTTCATTCTGAAGTGCATGTTTCATTCAAAAGTGCATGTTTCATTCTGAAGTGCATGTTTCATTCTGAAGTGCATGTTTCATTCTATACTGCAATGCGTCGAGATGCGCTGTGGTGGTGCTGCTGCAGCGGCTGTCTCAGCAGCTATTAAGTGTGTATGAGTCTGGTGTGTTTCGCACGTGTGTGTGTGTGTGTGTGTGTGTGTGTGTGTGTGTGTGTGTGTGTGTGTGTGTGAATGTGTGTGTGAGAGAGTGTTTGTGTTAAAGCTCGTGTCCGTGTGCGTATGCGTGTGCGTACTCATGCAGCCTATGAAGGACTTTTTTCGCTGTATAACGTAGGTAATTTCTCAAGGTGGTGGAAACACACGACAGTATAAATTAACTTATGCCTGTCTCTAGGTTCGAGCGTATTGCTGGGCACATAGTATGCATGAATTGATATGACTCCTGTTGTGCCCTTTAAGCGTCGCAGTGGTACTACCTGGCCTTTAACAGCGACAAAACTGCTGTGACTCCAAAAAAAGTATTTGCAGCACGCATGTTGCAAAATTTTCAATCTAGCTGGCGGCCAAGGGCTCACTTTAATCAGCTTTGCAGTGTGATCATAGCAGCGCATGTTCGGATGTATGTGCATACGTGTGCGTTTGTTGCAGCGCGTATATACGGATTGCAGTGCACAAAGCCACACAACTTCTCGCAATTGCGCGCACACACAAATGCACCCGCATATGCACATATGTATACACACAAAACATATGCACAAATAGAGTCGTAAACACGCACTCACACACAAACGCAACCGCAATCGCAATCGCTTACATGCGCACACGCATTCACATGGACACTCGAGCATCTACACACAAGAGCGCACACTCACACACAAACACATACACTCACACACACACACACACACACACACACACACGACCACTCGGGTGGCACCACAGGTGCATCACATGGACACACGAGCATCTACACACAAGAGCGCACACTCGCACACACACATACACTCACACACATCCACACACGACCACTTGGGTGGCATCACAGGTGCATCACATGGCCATTGGCAGGGGCCAAGGCGCTGCTGCTGACAAGCTCATCCGCAACAGTGTACGTGACCCGTGCTGGGTTGTGTTGGAGAACACCCACTTGGCAGGGGACTACATGCCACAGCTGTGCAGCCTGGTGCAGGTGTGATGTGTGTTTGTGGCTGTGTGTGGCTATGTGGCTGTGTGTGGCTGTGTGGCTGTGTGTGTATGTGTCTGTGTGGCTACGTGGCTGTGTGTGTGTGTGGCTGTGTGTGGCTATGCTGTGTATGTGGCTGTGTGTGAGGCTGTGAGTGTATGTGGCTGTGTGTACATGTGTGTGCGCGTGAGAGCCGAAGGCACAAAGCTGAGACCTGCCGCACAATGACTGAACACTTTTCTGAAGGCACGCTAGGTGTGAGGTCATATGTATGTGTGTGTGTGTGTGCGTTCTCGCATGTGTGCTTGTGCGCGTTTGTGGTTTTGTCTTCCCTTGAAACATCCTGAAGTGCAATGGATTGAACATTCTGGCCTGCGTGTTTGTTCATCACACCTAAGGTGAAAGTGCAGCTTTCAGCGTTTGTTTTGCTACATCGACAAAGCAGAATAGGTATATTCTGTGTACTTGACAGCCACACAATCGGCCATACATGCATTCATACAATTCATTCATGCACACTCTGTGTTACAGAGGCGTTCACGCATTTGGTGTTTATGAGGCACATGTGCACACGTCTGCTGCAAACAAGTCATGCACAATCTGGTCAACACAGGCATTCACGCACTCTGTCTATACAAAGGCACTTGTGCACACGTCTGCTGCAAATAAGTTATCAAGAGTGTGAGACGTATGATGTAAGAGTGTGAGAAGTAATGATGTGATGTGATGTAATAGGCCTGACTCGATCTGCATTATGAAGGAGTAAGGCGTTCGGTGCCATACACGTAGGGTTGGCCAGAACCATATACAAACACGGTTTTTTGGCAGGGAAATCACCAAATATACGGTCATATACGGTGCATTTATACGGTCCTAGTTAACCCTACATACACGTTGTACACCTTGCCATGCAGCACAGACGTAGAGCTCTTCTCACTGATTTTTTACCTGGCTCCAACTTATCATCGTTACCAACTTGTGCATGACAGGCGCTGCCTACGATGTCAGCTCATTGGGACTTCCGTCTGTGGCTGACCACAATCCCCTCAGAAGAATTCCCAGGCATTATTCTCCAGGTGTGTGTGGGGGGAGAGGGGCCGCCTATGGCTGACCACGAAGAAAAATTCCCAGGCATCATTCTCAGGGTGCGTGTGGGGGGAGGGCCGCCTATGGCTGACCACAATCTCAGAGGAATTCCCAGGCATCATTCTCCAGGTGCGTGTGGGGGGAGAGGGGCCGCCTATGGCTGACCACAAAGAAAGAATTCCCAGGCATCATTCTCAGGGTGCGTGTGGGGGGAGAGGGGCCGCCTAAGGCTGACCACAATCCCCTCAGAGGAATTTCCAGGCATCATTCTCCAGGTGCGTGTGGGGGGAGAGGGGCCGCCTATGGCT
>Ga0307968_1001675_pt1 | contig 18202 bp, 19 predicted proteins | sample OrgLakmetagen650_FD_201834 | JGI IMG/M metagenome (GOLD analysis project Ga0307968, IMG submission 201834) | Saline water microbial communities from Organic Lake, Antarctica - #650 | ecosystem: Environmental > Aquatic > Non-marine Saline and Alkaline > Saline | place: Antarctica: Organic Lake...
ACACACACACACACACACACACACACACACACACACACACACACACACACACACACACACACACACACACACACACACACACACACACACACACACACACACACGTGCATGCATGCACACACGCACGCACCAAGGCACGCTTTATGAATATGTTTGCATGCAAGCACGCGTGCGCTTAGACATACAATCACACACACACCCACAACAGAATACTGCGTTCTATCATGTGTGCAGGTGGGCCAGCTGGGTTTAGCCTGGCATTGGCATTGCAAAGCTGTGCGCCACACCTCTCCGTGAAGGTACCTGGTCGAGGATGTACATCTTTTGATCGTAACATAAATATACACTGGCACTGCATTGTAAACTGTGCAATACTTTCCACTTTGTCTTGCCCTCTGCACCTTTCAGGTGTACGAAAGAGCAAAGGAAATGGTTCCTTCTGGAGCAGGTGAAAAGGAGCGTTGCTTTGCTTGTGATTTACCTGTGTTTGAAGCCATGATGTGGTCAGCTCGACGACGTGTTTTGTGTGATGCATCATTGTTTACTGCCCACTCAAAACTGATTGTTTCTACAGCTGTCACCCTCTTCGCAAATGGCCTGAATGCGCTGGAAGCCATTTCCTCGGAAGGTCAGTTGTGCTCGCAATTTATTCCACAATTGTGGCTGTCCTGTATCTGCTAAGACGTAGTGCGGTGGTCTTGATCATAATGTGAGTGTGAGGACCAGTGGTACAAGTAGTTTGCAGGAGAACCTGCAAAAGTCTGCTCAACCTGCTCAACCTGTTATTTCTGCTCAACCTGCAAAAGTCTCTCTGCCCTGCAACTCGCGCAGGCTTGGAGAACATGCTAGCAGTAGGAACGGAAGGGTGGGTGTTGAGGCTGCGGCTTGTAAGCAGATTTAAAGATCTATGCACGTAGGTAGGTAGGTATATACATTTTTTTTATATATATGTTTTGCGGGAGTGCAGTCGTCTGGCTGCCTTTTAGCAACCTCATCTACATCCATGACTCTGTGACTTGGTCAAAAGGTAGCTAGAGAGAGAAGGAAGAGGGAAACTGAAAAACTAGCTGTGATCCCTCTTCCCGTATAAACCTCTACTGCGATGCCCTATTTCTGCCGAACCGTCTAGCAGCAGCTTGTGAACTCCAACAAAATGGGTGCAAAAATGCAAACAAGCCCTAAGCAGCAGGTCCATTTGTGCCATTACCTTTCCTGCCCCTGTCAGGTGCGGCATGGTAAGCCGTGACACGAAGACTGACGAAGTGGAGATGGTTCAGCCTGCTGGGGTGCGTGCCGTTTTTGGCTTTTTGTGCAAAGAGGCCGATCGAGGTGTTTTGTGTCATATCAATAGTTACAGCGACGCACCAGGGTACCCTCTTTCGCACGTCATCAGATATTTTGAGAGTACCCTGTATATACCGTACTGCACATTTAGTATTGCAAGGCCTAGTTTTTGCAAGGTACCAAATAATTAGGGTATAGGTAATTAGTTTGCGAGCATTTAGCTTTTGCGAGGTCCTTCAAAATAAGGAAATTTCGCAATATTGCGATTTTTTGGGGTGTGGGCTTCCCTCCCTTCTATGGGTGTTTCTAGAATATGGGTGTCTCTGGAGGCTTGTGCTGCTGCTGGAGGATAGCTGCCTGCGGCATGCAAGCACACCGTGCTCCAGGAGTTTGCATCTGAGACAGCAGCTACGCCACAGAGCTTCTCTCCTGAAGAAGCTTAAACCCCCATAGGAGTAAGAGAAACTGAGCATGGATCTGCCCAAAGTCCAAATGGGGCAGGAAAGATACTTGCTGGTCAGCAGCAGAAGCTCTTAAGGCAGTTGCTCAGGTCAATGTCAGCCTCAGAAGCTCCCAAGGCGGAACCACATCCGCTTCTCAAAGCGCAACTCGGCCATAATGATGATGGTTGCCCCAGAAAACGATGGGGTCGTTTGCGGAGCCCAGAATTGCCCCCGCTGGAAAGTTGGAGTTTTGCGAGGTCCGGAAAAACTTGAAAATTTTCGGCCTGGCTGCAAGGGGCATTTATAATTTTATTATTATTTGCAAAACAACCAAGCGCAGTATGGTACAACTGTATATTTGTTTGAGTATTAGGGGAATAGCAAGTGAATTTAAGCTGGCTTAACTAATTCTGATGGTAGTTTTGGAATTTCTATCACTTCTGATTTAAACGAAGTATCTAGTTATTGGTCTTTACCCCGGAAGCGATGTAACTTCTGGGGTCCTGGACTACCCAGCCTACTGCATCAGCAGCAGCTATCCCGTCCACCCCTGTCAATGCACCAGCAGCAGCTACCCCTCTCAATGCAGCAGCAGCTGCTCCCGCAAGCATGCTAGTCAAACCTGCCATCCCGCACACATAATGCACGCACGCACACACGCGTGCACACACACACACGCACATAGTACATGTACAAATATTTCATTACACACACGCAAAATGTTTGGCCATTGTTTGGGGAAGTGCTCGCACTCCTTCCAAATTGGCTTGAGCCTGCGTAGCATTTTATACTTAACATCCCCCCATTGCAGGATGAAGGGTATATATATATATCATTACGCGCTTGCTGTGAACTCACTGCTACGATAGTTTTACAGTTTTGAACAATCGATTTAATGAAGAGAGTTAAGAAGACGAAAATGGCTACTACCACCTACAATAGCTATCACCTACAGTGGCTATCACCTACAATGGCTTTCATCTACAGTGGCTATCACCTACAATGGCTACCACCTACAGTGGCTATCACCTACAATGGCTATCATCTACAATGTCTATCACCTACAAGCTTTCCCCATTCTCAAAACCTGCGTTCACCTCTGCTACGTCTACAACATCATTCCCATATTGTTGGTCCTGGCCTCCAAAAGAAGGCTTCTTCCCAGGCCAGGTCACTACCAGCTTAGCACCTATGTTGATTGGTAGAATAATCCCGTACATCCCTAAAGAGCATGGGTTCTTCATGGTCCACTTGGGGACAGGATTAGGCAGGGTATGTGGCCAACGTGCTGCTTTACCGCCAATGTGTGTCGTAAAGATGTGGAATATAAGCATCTCCCAACACTGTCTTAAGTCATTGCCTGGGTTTTTTGGGGCATTGTATTGAACCCACGCTTGGGACTTCCCAGCGTGTGGAAGCTGCACACCACCACCTTGCCCTCTAGTGTAGTGCCACGGTACATACCAACTGTTACAATTCTGTAGCTCCCCGTACTCGATGCAAGTTGCTTGTGTGCATCAATAAGGTAATTGGTGCGCGTTACCTGCATACGCGATCAGCACCCTACCATATCTTTCTGTTATGCACGCCCTGCCTGTTTTCTCAGCATAGCACTTTTACGTTCAAAACGCTGTGCAGACGCAAATTAGACCGCAAGAGCAAAGCATGGTCCTGGAACAGTGGCTAGTCCATCCTTAAGGAGCATTTTACAAATTTGCTGCACATCTGTCGCACTTCTATTTGTTTGTTTTTATTATTACCATTTGTGTCTTCTTTCCTCCCTCGCCACCCTCTTGGCCGTTGTCACACTGTTGACATGACTCAATGTTCTCTTTCCTCCCTGTGTGTTGTTTAAATCTGTCTGTGAAGTTAAGCCCTAAACAGTCACACCACTCCCCTTCACACCATGTGAAGGAATGGAGCCACTTTTATACCCCACTTATGTCAGATCAAAGCTGATCAATAGCTGATCAATGGCCTTTGGTTGCTATGCAACACAGTATCAAGGTTTTATAACACATAGCATTTCTAGGTGTTTTGGCGAATGTCATCAAGATGGTGTTATTTGAACTATTGAACTATCCCCATATCCGCAAAGGAACAGCACAAAGATCTCTGCAACATTCTCCAAGGAGCCTCCGTTAAACTCCACATCATCCTCTTGGGTGTGGGTGGCACCATCTACAACACTCACACTCTGAAGCCTTTTAAGGAACTGGGTCTTGATTTTCAAAGAGTTATTGAGCTTGCCTCCAAGCTCCATGTGCACTCTGTGAACTTCGCTGCTAAATTGTCCATACCAGACAGACGTGCCCTTTCCAGTACTGTTATCAACTCTCATTAGGAGCTGGTTTCAGGCCAAGCCTGCAACCCTCTTGATCCCCATTGATTTTCCTTTCCTTTTCGCGGTGGAGGAGCTTCACGGTACTCGGTACCAAAGTGGCTCCTTTTCCTTGGTTTATGTGGGGACTGGTTTTCACTGCCTGCGTTTTTTCTTTTCTTTTCAACCTCTTGTGTCCGTACACACACGCGCACACACACACACACACACACACACACACACACATACACACATACACACACATACACACACATACCACGCACAAACACCACGCCCAGTTTTTGATGCTGCATGCTCAGCCACACATCTGCCGTCTTGCCCTGGTCTGAATCCTTTTACACCAAAATCTTGGCTCTTTTGGTTTATAGATATTCTTCCATAGGCAATCAGCTGCCGTTCCCCAGAACTGAACACACAGCCTCTCAATTCTGCCCCTTGCTGCCCATACACCACTGTATAGATATGTGTTAATGTTAACATTCAAACCCTTTTCCGTTTCACCCTCAGCTGTGCTCTCTTTACAGCTGTCATCTGCTTGAGCCTTCTACCCCTCAAAACAACCCCTTCCACTCTGCACAGTGTTCAAATCACCGCACACATGAGTGGAGGGTGTCGTCAAACCAACGCCATGCTTTATGTAGATGATTCAAATCGCTGCATTCAAGAGTGGAGAGCGCCCTTAAACTAACGCCATGCGTGTTGTGCATTGTCCAGACCACTGCACACATAAGTGGAAGTGCCCTCAAACCAACGCCATGCTTTATGCAGATCACTTGAATCGCTGCACACATGAGTGGAGAGTGTCCTCAAACTAACGCCATGCATGTTGTGCATTGCCTAAACCACTGTATGCAGGAATGGAGGGTTGCTGGTGCAGATTCTCTTCCTCTGCGCAGTCCTCTGTTTGTGCCGTGGTTCAAAATCCAGTGTGCGCTCCTGGATGCTTGGAAGGGGGCATCTGAGGGGTTGATGCTAGGCAAGACGCTCACAGGTATATTATTTTAGGCATTGAAGATCAAAACGCGGTGTGAACTGTTCATGCTAGGTACAAGTGGATATCAAAACGTAGTGTGAACTATTCATGCTAGGCACAAGTGGAGAGAGCACCTACAAGTCAGGTCAGCCATTCCTGTGAGCGTTCTTGCCCCAAAGCTCCCACCCACATTTGAGTATGCAGGACCTCAAGCTGGACCTAACTGAGCACCTCTGCATACTCAGTTTGTGGCGGGAGGTGCCCAGGTGGGCAGGGTGGAAATCCCTGCCAGAAACTGGATTTCCAAAAGCTCCCCTCTGGTGCCAGCAACTTACCAGGGGTGTTTGCAATAATATTGCGGACATTTGGTGAAGGTCTGGGGCTCTGGAGTCAAGGTCCGGTTTTGGGCCCCCCTTTTGGCAGGGAAAAGCTCGATTCTATGCGAGGAAGCACAGCCATAGCCTTTGAAAATCTCAGCTGTCGCTGCCCACCACGGCCCAACCCCAGCATTCCAGACCATAAAACTGGACAGGGCATGCCTTGGGAGCATACTGAAGGGTTCCCAACACTCAGGTGATGGCCAGAAAGCTTGTTTCCAGGGTTTCCAGAAATGCACCAATTTTGCCCAGCAAACAGGCCCACGCACTAAGTCCTTAGGGGCAAATTTTCACACCCCATTTTTTTTGCTTTGATGGGTATGGTTTGACCCTCAACCTATCTGGTGACAAAAAATTTGGTGAAATTCGGACCAAAACTCGCACTTCTACACCCATACCACCTTTCTGGCAGGGAAATGGCACAGATCCAGCCCCCCACTCTCACCCTTGACCACAAACTCATTATTTTTTATGCAAAGGTGTTACATTTATGTATAGAAACCATTGGGTGACCTCAGATGTGCAGTTCAGGAGAGGGGCATGCATTCCCCCTTTTTTGGGTGGGCAATAGCTGACCTGACCACAAATGATGTAATGTGCCAGTGTGAACTGTTTATGCTAGGCACATGTGGATATGAAAACGTAGTGTGAACTGTTCATGCAGTGTGAACTTTTCATGCAGTGTGAACTGTTCATGCTAGGCACAAGTGGAGAGGGGCACCCACAATTGATGTATGTGCCAGAAAAGATATCCGCGCACCTCTGTTGGTAACATGTAACACACATGTTGTTGTTGGCCATTCTCCTGCTGATCGTGCCTCAAGTTTTTGTGCATCTCCTCCTCTTGCTGTATACACATGTTGGTACAAACCCGTTTAGTATCAGTTTCAGTTCCCATGCTTTCTGAACAGCTGTTGGATTGAGTAATTTAGGCCAATAAAACACATCCTAGATGTTTGGCATGCAATCATTGCCTACATCGTACCCACTTCATGAATAAAGCACATCCTAGATGTTTGGCATGCGGCCATTGCCTACATCGTATTCGCTTCTTAACATACACATCCTAGATGTGTGGCATGCAGTCATTGCCTACATCATATAAATTTTATGACCAAGTCTCCAAGAATAGAAGCACGCGCTGCAAATTTGACCGCGACTCACTTACAGGTGCAAAGTGAAACTGCATCAATCACTTTACACTGTGTGCACGATCAGGCTCATGACCAAACACTGATCTGGCTGCATCAATCAACTCACACTGTGTGCACGATCAGGCTCATGACCAAACACTGATCTGGCTGCATCAATCAACTCACACTGTGTGCACGATCAGACTCATGATTAAACACTGATCTGGCTGCATCAATCAACTCACAACTGTGTGCACGATCAGGCTCATGGCCAAACACTGAATTGGCTGCATCAATCAACTCACAACTGTGTGCACGATCAGGCTCATGACCAAACACTTATAGTTGGCCAGAACCGTATACATACACTGTATTTTACTGTATATTTGTTGATTCCCCTGCTAAAAATACCGTATATACACCGTATATATATATATATATATTGTTCTAACCAACCCTACAAACACTGAATTGGCTGCAACAACCCCACACAGGTGTAGAGCAAGGGGACTCAGGGGCAGTGCTGAGCTTTGAGGTGCGTCATTTGTGCGAATTGTTAATCCCACACACGTCGCATGCTTCATAAGTAAGGCAAAAACGCAGTTTTGATTGGGAGTTGAACCCTGGACCTCCTTTTTCCCTGCAAAAAGGCAAAATACGGTCAGCCGTATTGGTACGGTTTGGATCGTATTTTCCTTCTGACTGTATAGTATGATTTTGGATTGTATCGTACTGTAACTGTACTGTTTACGGTCTGACGATGGGAATACAGCGTAAAAGCACAACTCTGATTGTTACACACACATGGCTGAAGGCATGCATTCTCCTTTACAACAAGAGAGAAATCATGCTTACAACTGACACACACACATATACACAAGCATATACACACACATGCACACACGTGCGCAAAGCACTTTACGGGTGGCCTTGCTTTCAATGTTGTGTACAGGATGGCAGCACAGCGCGTGCAAGGATTGTGGTTGGGGCGGACGGCAACAGGTCTGCTCTTCGAAGTGCACTTTTTTCAGGAGAGCAGCCAGAGTATATAGGTGAGTGTGAACGGGGGAACTTGGGCAAGAGAAATAGAACAGCTGAACCACGACCGGCATGAATTAGCACAGGAAACAAGTGTGAACAGAATTGCAAGTATAAAAGAGGATGGGAAATGGGCAAGAGGATTCACAATTTAAGTTGTGGTTTAAACATGCAATGCTGGCCACTGGCATGCGAGCGTTGTTTGGTCTGTATAATGCAAAAGCAGCAGTCCAAGTATCCCTTCATTTTTAACTCCCTGAACCCTAAACCTATTTATTTCTAACTAGTTCACCCCTTACTCGAGTCCCCCTTACAAGCCGTCTCACACATTCCAAATTTTTACTTTCAGGGACTGCCTTTTGGCGAGCCTTGCTCAGCTATGTCCCTGATTCCTGGGACCTCAAAGCCGACAACGCTTCACCAGGTAAAGGCAGCACGTGTGTCGTGACTTGGCAAGGATGGAGACGCTTCTTGCACACTACACCTGTTCCCTTTCTCCATGATGTCAGCATGCCTATACCCTGCAGCTGCATCCACTGCAAGCTGGGCATGCTGCCTTCATCATGATGGGGGACTGGGAGCTAGAGCACAACATTAAAGCGCTCCTTTATTCCTTTTACTTTATGATAAGGAACAGGGGGGAAACGCAGTGAAGGCAGTGAAGAGCCGCTCCCCACGTTTTGAAGGAAAAGGAGCCACTTTGGTACCAAATCCACCTTGTGTGATGTGCCTTGCATGTTAAGGGCACAGACAGAGGCAACTCAGGATTTTATGATTTAAGCAACAACAGCAGCCTTTTGGGGCTACTTCCCTACTTCTTCTGCTTGTCCACTCAACATTCTTAACACTTCCACCCCTCCCCTTGTCAGTTCATACTAGCCGATTGATGTTAGCTGTGATTACATTTGCAGGCATTCGCTCCACGCTGAACTACAAATAGAGTGTGAACTACAATTACATTTGCAGTTATTCGCTGCACGCTGAACTATAATTAATATTTACAGTGTGCAGCTCAACCACACACATATAAAGTACAAGCGTACAATCTGTTTAAGCAAAGGGCGAAAATAAAACTCACTCTAGGAAAAAAGAAATGTAAACTTTCACACACTCAGTCACACTTTTGTATACGTGTGTTACACCGGAGAGAAAAATTTATTTGCCTTTTGTGCGTTAAGGTATGGCTGTTTCCTTGAAACCAAATTGCATCATGCATGTTGTGCAGCTCACTGCAACATATATTGCACCAAAGAGAAAAGCCCAAGTGTTTTAACTTTGTGAGCGGATAAGGTGGCATTATAAATTAAGATCCAAGCCCTCCTCTTGCTATCCTTACCTTTGCTGTCCTTAAATTAAGCATCCGTGAAAGTATAAAATATGTCTTCCCTCTGCTTAACTGACAAACGGCAATACGGAATGATCCCTATCCTTTTGGGCAATTGTTGAGGCTAGATGCACTTGCTCAATTGACCTCGCTTGGATTTAAAGAAGGTGTGTAAAAGTCGCGTTATAGTCTTTTCTGACAACTCCTCCTTTCACACTGTTAAAGGTTGGTTGCATAGCTGGGTGGACAAGACGACAGGCAAGCTCATGGTAAGGAACCTTAGTCCCGCGAATAGAAAATAGTCCGCTGATAACGATAATAAGGCCGGAAAGATAAAGGGATCTTGTGAGGTGCAGAGGGATAACTAACGCTTTGCTTTATAGTAATGCAAAGTAGAATCTGTTATGCTTCTGATCCCCATTAGTTTTCCCTTTCCTTTTCGCGGTGGAGGAGCTTTACGGTACTCGGTACCAAAGTGGCTCCTTTTCCTTAATTTATGTGGGGAGTGGCTTTCACTGCCTGCGTAGTTCTTTCTCTTTCTTTTTCATGCTCTCCAGACAAAACTTAACGCAAGGCCAAGTTTATTGTATTGTCAAACACGCAGGCGATCCGCGTATTCTCAGACCAAATGTCCATCTCTGCCGCCTCTTCATGGCCTGAGGAGCGGTTGCAGGTGAGAAAGAGAAGGAAATCTGTGCAGGCAGTGAACAACCACTCCACACATTTAATCGAGAAAAGGACCCGCTTAATTACCAATTACCGTAAAGCTCCTCCACCACAAAGCAGAGATGAGATAGCTACTTCAGCTAAAACTGCAGTTGTGTGTGTATCAATGCCAGATTAAAGCTGTTGTGTGCACATCCCAGTTTGTGGTGAAGCACACGCTCAGGTGAGCTGAAGTTCACTAAAGGTACCTGACTCTCCCTGCCAGGTGCTCCGACCAAGTCAATCAAAAGATGGCGTGAAAGTTCTAAAGAAACAAGTGCTTAAGCTGCTATGCTTGTATCCAAATAAACAGTCTTGTGACACAATTTAGATGATTTTGCAGGAGCTTCCGTAAGGGCTCCTTTTCCTTAAATAATGTGGGGAGTAATTTTCACCGCCTGCGTAGTAGTTTTTTCTTTTTTTCCTTCCGTAAGAGCCGATCAGATATTTTGCAGGTGCTACAAGTCGGTGGTGCTACAACAAGCACTCCTCACATTTTTACACTGCTTGACACAACCTAGCAGTCACACTTTTTGACTGATGGCTTAACCTGTGACCTGTGAGAGCCGATCAGAAGATGAGTGAAAGTGCAGGTCGAAACGAATTTTTGCCTGCACTCCTATCATGTCTATGGCACGATTAAAACTTGTTTACAGGAGCTGTTCCGTCCAAGCCAATCAGGGAGTGACGTTAGAGTGCACGAGGCAAAACTTGAAAGGTACCTTTCTGGCTTTAAAAAAGAGTAGGCATATATTTGAGCATTGTCTGAAGCTCTAGGTGTCAGCTGTTTGGACAGCGCCTTTTCCGTGAAGCATGTGCAAACTGTCTAGGTCGACAAGGATTGCATGTCGTGTTGTTGGCATTCCCCCACAAAAAACACAGGCAGCGCATCTAAGGTATTTCTTCAATTCAATTCACCCCTTTTTCCACTCTCGTCACCACACAACCGGCAAGGTTTTCCGAAGTGTTCAGTGACTTCCATTCCTTCCCAGTCTCCATCATGAAGTCCATCGATCCAAAGACCATGGTGGAGCATGGAACATTTTACCGTAACTGTGATCGGGTGGGTGATTGGTACAGCAGAACACAAGTCGTCGCACCGTAAATATTGCCTTCTGTTTGGCTAGACAAATTGGTACAGCAGAACACAAGTCGTCGCACCGTAATTATTGCCTTCTGTTTGGCTAGACAAACATGCTGTCGTTCGCAGTTCCTTTGGAGATGCTTCATCCATCATGCATGCCTTTTAACCTGGCCACACTCGCTGTGTAAACTTCGTCCAAAGCCTTTGCAAATCTTGTGTTCATTTGCAGCCCTGGGGAATCGGTTGCTGCACAACTGTCGGCGACGCAGCACATGCCATGCCCCCAAATTTTGGCCAAGGTGTGTTTGCATGCTGGCATTGTGTTGTCGTAGTCCCCAAATGTTTGTTTTCCATATTGCCGATTATTCATCACAATATTGGCCATCTCAAAGGTCCTTCATTACCTTTCTTTTGGGGCACATTGGGAGCCTTGGGAGTGTGTGTGTGTTGCTGACCATGAGCGCATCCTTCTATGGACCCTCTGCTTTAATAACAAGCAACAAGATAGGTGAATTATATTCTGCATTTTGAAATGGCGGTACAAAAAAGCATACCTGCTCTCAAAACGAGATTTCCCCCAACTGCTCAAACACCTGATCTACGAAAGAAGAGCAGTTGTGACAGCAATAGCAGATGTAGAAGCAAAAATAAATTGGATTAGAAGCAAGAGTGATACAGCGGTAAATCATTTTGCTGCACTGCGAGATCTGGAGTTCATGTGTTGTACGCTTAACACATCAGTTTAATGCTGCGGACAGGTAAGTGATTTGATGGTGTCTGTCGCTTTGTACTTCAAGGGTTCAAGGGTTCAAGAGTGAATTACAAAGCATCATAAAATGCTAATCATTCCATACTTACAGCAGAGGATTCATTCCCTCAATCTGCCATATGTTTTTGTTTCTTTGTTGATAAGGTTTCATGAAGCAGTCATGATGAGCTGCATAAAACAAAGCTCAGATTTGCTTATGTTCAACACGCAGGGACGTCTATGGCTTTTGAAGGCTCTTATGCCCTGGCCACCCAATTGGGAAGTGCCACTGCTGCGGCAGCTGCAGCAGCACCTGCTGGAAGTGCAGGCCACTCAGCAGCACTTCAGGAGGAGCTGGTATGTTACTTATTACCTGTATACCTGTATATAACGCGCCGTGTATGTGCACAACTGGGAGGCAGTCGCCTTGTTTTTGGCTCGTACAATATCTGTATATAACGTGTCTTGTATGTGCACAACTGGGAGGCAGTCGCGTTTGTTCTTGGTGCGCCTGTAAGACTGTACCTATTGATTGAAGCGGGTTTGGTCCTGGTATGACTAAGCAGCTGTAATAAAAGGTAGTGCTGTGACTGTATATCTTCCATCAGTTCTTCTGTCGTGGGCCACACACACTGGAAACTGAACAATTTGAGATAACGACAATAAAAGGTAGTGCTGTGACTGTACACCTTCCATCAGTTCTTCTGTCGTGGGCCACACACACTGGAAACTCAACAATTTGAGATAACGACAGGTGAACGGCACCGGTCGCATGTTGCTTACCAGATTGCAAGTTGTAAGCACTACAAAACACAACACACAAAAAGAAACGCTCCGCTCAAATTTACGCAGCAATCTAAGCATGATCAGATCATGTGCTGGACACACGTGCATAGCGCATAGTCTCTTTACATGAAATTGTGACGTGCAATATGCAGGTTGCCGCTTTAAGGAGGTACGAAGAACAGCATGTGCAGCGGGTGAGTCTTTTGTGACCGGTGCACTTGTGGATGCTCAATTTGTAAAATTCGGATGCTGCCACATTTATTTGATGTGTGCTTGCCGCCAGCTTCACGCCACTAGCTTGGCAATGCTTGGTAACCTGTGAATGCCTCTTTTGCTCATATGTGAGCTGCATGATGCAATGTGAGAAGTTGTATCCTTTCTTGCCACTTACTCATTCCATGATGTGGACCCTTCGTAGGTGAGGCCAATAAGCGAGGCTTCAATACAGAGCGCCAGGCAGTTTTACCAGGTGCGGACTGTTACTTCTGAAAGCTGGGGCTTGTCTGCGTAGTGATGTAACCTTACCTTACCTTGTCTGCATAAGATGTTTGTATTGACCAGAACTATATTAAACAAAGTATATCAGGTTGCAACGTTGCAACAATACGCTACAGCTGCGCTACGCTATGAGGGTCTGTCGTATGTCGGAAATATGCAACATTGCCTCTAACTACCCATCTGCCACAGAAACTACATGTGCAAACGAGCCAAGACAATCCCTCTGCTTCACAATTAGTAATAAAACATGTTTAAATAATTATAAAATAAAGTTTAAATCTGGCACTGTTCTGGGGTAACGGAAGTTGAATGACTTTATTCAAATTTGCCGTAGCTCGTAGTCGTAGCGTAGCGTAGCGGTGAAGCGTAGCATATGCTCACTACGCTACGCTACGAGCGCTTGTAGCACGTATTGTGCGACCCTGACTGTATGTAACATGGTGATATCCATGCCAATAATACCGTACATATACACCGTGTATATATATTTGGTGTCGGCCAACCCTATATATGATCAATGGAAATCTCATTGTATTACGCAAGCCGTGTCAAGAGCACACAATGCACTCCTGCGGCAGTCTGTACAGTTATGAGTAGGTTCAAAATATTCATGCAGTGACTGAAGTTGCAAGATGTGCCGGCAAGGGGTTTGGAATGTGCAAGAATGATGGTCAGAGTCCGAGTATATTCAGCACATCAGATTTTGCCAGAAAACTTTTCTGGAAGGGCTTATGTAGGAATAAGGCACCCTCGTCAAGTCATCATACTTTAGTGTGGGGAAAGAGCCAAGGAGGGAAGCTGTTGGACTGGAGGCCCCAACATTTGAAGGGTTTCAAAGGAATTCGTTCTGCAGCATCCTGATTCCTGAATCAACCAATCTTGACTGCCTGATGGTGGTGAGGCATGATGCACATCCCTCGAAAACAAGGACGACCAAGTCTTTCACACACTCAAAATCAAGTGTTCGCGAACGGATATACTGGTATGCACCAGTGTACAAAAGCTACCCTGCCGACCCTGCCCTGGCCAGAAGTGAACAGAGAAAACACCATCAAGCACCAACATCCTGGAAACTTACATCCTGGAAACTTACAAGCCTTGCTATGTCAACAAAATAAAGGCTCCAACCTGTTGCTCAGACGCACTCCACACCTAAAAAATCCACAACTGTCTATTGACGCCCATATCCTTCTCGTCTTTGCAGGAAAAGGATGGGAAGACAAACCCCCTCAACACAGGTACATGCTTTGTTGGATGAGCATACGAGTTAGTGGATTTAAATTCTTGTGTATGTATGGTTTACGCACAGTAATTTGGCAGCAGACATTCCAAATTATATGCAGATGTGCATTGTACTAAACACTTCTGGCCTATCCAAGCACAACCGTGCAGACGAAATAATTGCTCGCTTTGCTGTTCACGTGCTCATCTTGCACAAAACAGGTTTGCACTTGCAAACACACAACACACACGTGCGTGCAGGCGTCCGACACGCACTCGTAGCACACATACACAGGAGCACACATGCTTTGCTCAGGTTGCAATGTATACCCACCACACACGTGATAGTTTCCCCCCCCTTTCATTTACTCACGAATTGCCCCCTTTCAATTACTCACGCACTCCAGGAAACAAGGATGTGCTTCGCTGGATCTTCGAGGGCCACCACCAGGGGTCAAATCCCTTCCCGCCCCTCGCTCGCCCTGATGCTATCCCTCCAGCACGCACAAGTGTACGCACAGCAGCCAGCATGCCATACTCCCCTAGGCTGCTAGGCAAGCCCACGCTTGCACCACGTGTTGCAAGCTCTCCCCTTACACGCCTGCCTTTGTAAAAGGACCATCTGCACTGCTGCCAACATGCCACCGTTGGTCTTCAGCACCTCTACTCGGGACACCTTTCTGTGTGAAGTCAGGGCTTGGAAATCATGGTCAATGCAGGAGGCCAGGATAGCAGAGCGAAAAATACGGCTCGTACCACTGCGCGGTACAGTTTGATTTGAACATGTTTGATTACGATGTACCTATTTTGAATTTGCCTTTTTGCTCCCGATTTTTGTCCGTTTGGTTCGTGGGCTGTAAATTGGAAACCCTCTTCCTTTTAAAGTGTTTGGAACCACAACACAGGTGTGTAAGCTCACCGCGGAAACTGGCAGCTCTGTTCGGCATGCAAGCAAAGCGTCTAACTCTCCTGCCATCGAGCAAGCTTTGTGTAGGACACAGCACACAGCCATTAAGTTAGGAAGGCACGATCCTGCGCAAAAGGCAGACCATGTTCTTCCTTCCTCCGGCCCACGCTCGCTCATTTTCTTCCCTCCATTGCGCTCCACAGCCAAGATGGGCTCTCTCATGGCTGGCCAGGAGTTCCAGCACATCCTGCGTTTGCTGAACACCAACGTTGATGGCAAGCACAAGGTCATGTTCGCCATGACCGCCATCCGCGGTATTGGACGCCGCTTCTCCAACGTGGTGTGCAAGAAGGCCGAGGTGGACATGAAGAAGCGCGCTGGTGCGTGCGTCAGTGTCATGGCGGGGGGGGGGGGTGGGGGCTGCCGGTCCGGGAAGGGAGGGACTGGCAGCGTTGTGGGCATGGCCGCAGGAGGATAGCAGAGCCTTTAGGATTGGTTGTGCAGCTAAGCAGGACTCAGTCAGAAGGAAGGGGAGGCTTGTCTCAGGAAGCAGAGGCACAGCAGGCAGCCGCAAGTGGGTTCCTGAACTGAGTGCATGCAAATTTTTGTGCACGCGCACAGGTGAGTGCTCAGCTGAGGAGCTGGAGCGCATGATGACCATCGTGGCCAACCCACGTAACTACAAGATCCCTGAGTGGTTCCTCAACAGGCAAAAAGACCACAAGACTGGTCGCTTCATGCAGGCAAGTTGCATGTCAATTCTCTAATGCTGTAAGTGCCAGGCATTGGAGAGTGTTACCAGCTCCTGCAATTCATGGCAACCAAGTACTAGCTCGTATTTCCCCCTCCTGGCACGCACGCACACAAACACTTTTGCTAAAGTTGCCGACCTTGAGCAGTGCCTTATGCTGCTCAAACCGGCAGTGTTTGAGCAGCAGAAGGCATAGCATACACGCACACATACACACGCACGCACGCTTACAAACTTGGCACAAAAACTTGGCACAAAAAATGGTCATGCTTGTGTATACATACATGCACACACACGCATGCACGTGGATAAACAAACGCGCGCACACACACACATGCATGCATGCGGATAAACAAACACGTGCACACACACACACACACATACTTAACCAATAATGCACTTTTATCGCTTGTTTGTGCCCCACAGTTGACCTCCCAGCAGATTGACACCTCCTTGCGTGATGACATGGAGCGCCTCAAGAAGATCCGCAACCATCGCGGTCTGCGTGCTTACTGGGGTTTCAAGGTGCGTCCGTGTCTGCGTGTGCTACAAGCTGTAATGATCCGGGACCCTGTTGCAAGCAAGTTTAGAGGAACCATCCTGTTTGTTTTGTGCAACATGCTTGTCTCACGGCCTGTACATTTCACGGCCATTTGCCCATGTTGAGGGGAGTGTCGGACTGCTGGGAATTACTTGATTAACGAGGCATGCCTTTGCAAATGTGCAGTTTTGGTCGACTTCATACGTTATTGGCTGAGGCAGGCATGAGTTGTTTTTTCTTGCATGCCTCAAGGTGAAAATAACGTATGAAGTCCCTGAGATAGCTCTGGGAAAGGAGGGCTGAGAGTAGAGAAACGCTGTGGCGGCAATTTCTGTGGCCTGTGCAGTGGCCCTGTCCTCGCCCCTGTGTTCGCAGGCATATGAGTGTGTGTATTTGTGTAACCGTATGCATGAGCGTGTGTGCATGTGCGTGTGTGCGCGTTGCTCAAGCAAAAAGCCGAGGCGCTGGGGCTGTGAGAGTTGCCGCCACAGCTGCTTCAGCCTTCCTCTGTCATTTTGTCAATGCTGGCTTGGTGGTGTGACCGTGTTGCCAACACCACACCGCCTGCTGGTCAATTGCCTACTTAGAGAGTATAGCTCAAAAGAATTGTCATAAAATTGGGTCAATCGCAAGCTGCTAGGATCTAGATGTCACAAATTGTTTCTTCTGCTCTTCTTTAGTGGCTTCAGTTTGGTGAGTCATGGTCGTTGTGTTTTGAGCGTGCCGTTGTATCAACACCTTTGTATCGGGAAATGCAACTGCCCTATCCAGCACATAAGCACCTTCAAGCGAGCAGGGAATGGCGTATATGTGCTTGCTCTCTCACGTCTGTCTCTCGCTGGGATTGTTGAGTTTTATGCGCAAACCAGCCGTTTCTGCTTCGCTTAGTTCTGTTTGGAGCAGTGACAGTGCAAGGTGTACTTGCCCTGATGCTGCTCTTCGACTGTCTCTCTCTTACACACACACACACACACACACACAAACACACACACACACACACACACACACACACAAAACACACACACACAAAACACAAAACACACACACATTTACACAGGTGCGTGGCCAGCACACCAAGACCACTGGACGCGCTGGCAAGGTGGTCGGTGCCAAGAAGAAGTAAGCTGCTACACATGCACGCACCTAACAGCATGGGGGGGGGCAACATCTGTCGCAACATGTGCCAGCTCCTGCTGGGCACACACGTTCAGAGCTTCCTCTTCCTCTCGTGGTGTCTTCATGGTCTAGCATGCACAGCAGAGTGTGGACACCATGGACGGGCCAATGCTGTTGGCGCCAGCAGTTGTGCTTAGTATAATGAGTACTTGGTACCAGCTGTGGATCTAGTGGTGACAGATACTTTGGGCAGGGTTAGAGTTTAGTAGCAGGAAAACTGGCTGTTTTCTGAGCATTTGATGGAGGTCGACAATGCTGCTTTTAAACGGGTAGCAGACGTCTGATGGCTTTTTTCTTGAAAACAAAAAAGGCAGGCAGTCCAGCGTTTGCATTCATCACGCACTTCCAGGTTGTCCACTGAATTTCTCAGTGAAGGGGTAAGGGGTAAGGGTTACACAGCTATATCCGCCAGCGAGGGCAGTTGAGCTATAGCATAAGGTAAGGTAAGGTTACATCACTATATATGCCTCGAAGGGCATCTCAGCGGAAGTTTGGAAAAAGCCTGAAACTACACCTGGCTAAACAAAAGAAACAGAAGCTAAAGGAAACAAGAAACAGATGTATGTAGAAGAGAAAAGTGTATAGAGAAAAAGAACGTTTGTTTTGAAAAAGCGCGAAGAGAAAGCATCAAGGAGAACGAGAGAAAAGCTGTTGATATGTCTCAGGATGTGTGTGTATAGAGAAAGAGAACGTTTGTGTTGAAAAAGCGCGAAGAGAAAGCATCAAGGAGAACGAGAAGAAAGCTATTGATATGTCTCAGGAAGTTTGTACAAGAAGCATGGTCAGAAACAAGAAACCAGAGGCTGAGAGAGCCTCACAAAACCAGGAGTACCAAGAGAACAAGCGCAGCGAAGCAGAAGAGAGAACAAAGG
>Ga0307968_1001677_pt1 | contig 18195 bp, 23 predicted proteins | sample OrgLakmetagen650_FD_201834 | JGI IMG/M metagenome (GOLD analysis project Ga0307968, IMG submission 201834) | Saline water microbial communities from Organic Lake, Antarctica - #650 | ecosystem: Environmental > Aquatic > Non-marine Saline and Alkaline > Saline | place: Antarctica: Organic Lake...
ACACACACACACACACAAACACACACACACACACACATGCATACACACACGCCTACACACTCACACACACACGCGCAACCGACACCCCCCACGTAGGCCGTGTCCATTATCAACCATCTTGCGGGCCATGAGCTTAACGTCAACAATGCAATGAGTGCCATCCGCAACGTGGCCCTAGACCTTCTTGGCTGTGAGAAAGTTACACTGGTGGGTTAGCCATGATTCTTGGCTGTGGGCGTTTAAACACCAAAATGCACGCAAAGATTCGCAACACACACACACACACACACACACACACACACACACTCACATGCAAACAATAACACACACAGACACGGTATCGCTCACATGCAAACAATAACACACACAGACACGCATACACACACAGACACACATGCACACACATTTTTGTAAGCACATGCACGCCAGCACGCTCAAACCGCACGGCCATACGTGTGCTGAGCACGTCTCAACACTGTGCTCATGGATGCACGTCTGCTGCAAATTGTGAAGTCCACAGTGTGAAATTCACACACTGACACTCCAGCAACTTGAAAAGCGACAGCTTCCCGTTTCAGCACAGCTGTACTTGTTCCAAGCATGCACCTGTCATGCCTCCCGACCCAGGTCTCTCCACATTCTCGTCCCTGCACTCATAATTAATTATGAGCTGCTGTGATGAACACTGAGTATACATCCCCAACCTTGTTCGCTACATACTCACCCTACAAGCACTGCAACAAGCTGTCCAAATCTTTATTCCATCACATTACTCTGCCTTGCAGTTCCTTGTGTTCAAGAGGCGCCAGGAACTCAGGTGTGTGTGTGTCGTGTGCGTGTGTGCGTGAGTGCGTGGATGCGTATGTGCGTGTGTGTGTGTGTGCGTGTGTGTGTATATGTGTGTGTGTGTGTGCGCGTGTGTGTGTGTATGTTTGCGCGTGCGTGCGGGCGTGCGTGCGAGCGCGTGCGTGCGCGTGCGTGCGTGTGTGTGTGTATGTGCACCCTTACTGCTAAGTATAAAGATGTGATATCTGAACAGTGCAAGATGGGTGCAGGGAGCAAAATTGAAACAATTATTGGTATTACCATGGTTGCTAAAAGATTTAGCAACCAACCAGGCTGGCTTGTCACACACTCATGCAAGCATGCAACACGTGCGCAGAGCACAATGTAGTCCTTCCTGCGCAGCCTTGGACTTTACAACTACAGCTCCAGCACATGAGTTTTACAATAGAAGTTGCATAGTAACGTAGACTACATCAGAAGCTGTGCACATCCATGCAGCCTGCTTGATGTGATTTGGTGGTGTGCTTAATCATTGTCGTGTTGGTGCGTTACAGTCATCTTATTCTGTGGTGCGTGACAGTTGTCTTGTTGTGTAGTGCGTGACAGTTGTCTTGTTGTGTGGTGCGTGACTGTTGTCTTGTTGTGAGGTGCGTTACAGTCGTCTTATTGTGTGGTGCGTTACAGTTGTCTTGTTGTGTAGTGCGTTACAGTCGTCTTGTTGTGTGGTGCGTGACAGTTATCTTGTTGTGTGGTGCGTGACAGTTGTCTTGTTGTGTGGTGCGTGACAGTTGTCTTGTTGTGTGGTGCGTGACAGTTGTCTTGTTGTGTGGTGCGTTACAGTCGTCTTGTTGTGTGGTGCGTGACAGTTGTCTTGTTGTGTAGTGCGTGACAGTTATCTTGTTGTGTAGTGCGTGACAGTTATCTTGTTGTGTGGTGCGTGACAGTTGTCTTGTTGTGTGGTGCGTGACAGTTGTCTTGTTGTGTGGTGCGTGACAGTTGTCTTGTTGTGTGGTGCGTTACAGTCGTCTTGTTGTGTGGTGCGTGACAGTTGTCTTGTTGTGTAGTGCGTGACAGTTATCTTGTTGTGTAGTGCGTGACAGTTATCTTGTTGTGTGGTGCGTGACAGTTGTCTTGTTGTGTGGTGCGTGACAGTTGTCTTGTTGTGTAGTGCGTGACAGTTATCTTGTTGTGTGGTGCGTGACAGTTGTCTTGTTGTGTGGTGCGTGACAGTTGTCTTGTTGTGTGGTGCGTTACAGGGGTAACGACCATGAGCTCAACCCAAACGTGCTGCGCTTGAAGTTTGGAGAGGGCATTGTTGGCACTGTGGCTCAAACAGGTATGGAGGAAGTGCGTTGCTGTTGTCTCAAATGCTAATGCAAACGCTGCAGGCTCTGTTTTAAAAGCATCCAAACAGGCTCTGTTTTAAAAGCATCCAAACAGGCTCTGTTTTAAAAGCATCCAAACAGGCTCTGTGTTGAAAGCTTTCAAACAGGCTCTGTTTAAGTGCATCCAGGAATTGCTGTGCTTCTGTTGCAAACACTGCAGGCCCTGTTTTGAAAGCATCCAGACAATGTTTTGAAAGCATCCAGACAATGTTTTGAAAGCATCCAAACAGGCTCTGTTTAAGTGCATCCGGGAATTGCTGTGCTTCTGTTGGAAATGCTGTGCGCCCGTCTGTAATGCTGTTTATGTACTTTAGAGGTGTTGAGGATTGCTCATGAGCTCATGAGCGGTAGAAGGGTTGCGGGTATGTACAAATTCGAAGTGTTTAGGGGGGCTGCTCATGAGCGCTAGGAGGGTTGCGGGTATATACACATTGTGAATTATAAGTGTCCAGGGTGCTCATGAGCGGTAGAAGGGTTGCGGGTATGTACAAATTCGAAGTGTTTAGGGGGGCTGCTCATGAGCGCTAGGAGGGTTGCGAGTATATGCACATTATTATAAGTGTCCAGGGTGCTCATGAGCGGTAGGAGGATTGCGGGTATATACACATCTGAAGTGTTCAGGGAATTTGCTCATGAGCGATAGTAGGGCTGTGATAGTAGGGCTGCGGGTATATGCACATGTCAGTGCGTCAAGACTCCCATCTTCATCCAGCTTTGTTCCCCAGCTCCCAGTTGGTGCAAGAACGCCAACAGGGTTAAAAGGATTACTGGCTGTCATGTTCTAGTGGAGGTTTTTAATCTAGTGGTTAGTGGTTTAGTGGTTTAGTGGTTTAGTGGAGGTCTTTCATCTAGTGGTCATCAGGGTTCCACCTAGTGGTTTCAGGATTACGGAAAGATTACAGGCTGTCATGCTCTAGTAGAGGTCTTTCATTTCGTTCAGCGGCCAGGGCATTCAAAGAGCGCGTGCATCGAAGCACGTGTCGCAGTTCTTGCACTGTGGTATCGAGCTTGTTTGGAAGCTTGGGAGGCTGGGGGATGGAAATGGGGTTGCATCTGGCTGCCTGCTAATGCGTGTTGGCTAGTGAAAAAGGATTGTAACCACCAATAAAGAGGGTTGTCATTTCACTCAAAAAAATATTTTGTTATTGTATTCCACCGTCTCTAACAGCAGACTTGAAAATGGGTTGTTTCCGCCAAAACAAGAGGCTGTTTATGGTGTCCGCTGGATCTAACTAGTCAAGGGTTGAGAGATAGTTGCCTTTGGCTATTGGTGGGCCTTGAAATTAATCCTTGGCCTTACTAGCTCCGCTGCCTGGTAACAATAGGTGTTTGAATGTGTACGTATGCATGCTACAGTAGAGTGGGAAAAAGAGCCCAAGCAAACAAGTGTATTCATGCAGAGGTGCAGACACTTGCTGCCTGATTCAGTCATATTTACTTTGCCTTCCTGTTTATATAGTGAACAAACGAGGTCCAAGCAGAAAATGTAGATGCAGTCGCAGCTATCACTGCCTGAATCAGTGCTGGATTCCTTACCTGATCACATGCAAAGCGCGCACTTACTTTTCCCCTATCCTTTCATGAGGCTGAAAAATGAGAAGAGACTGGCAGGAACATTGGGTATCCAAGCCACGTAATGAGTCTAAGAAAGGGGCTTTCAGAAAATGTGATGTTATGGACAGAAATTCATGAATGACCGTCTAAGAAAAGGGCTTTCAGCACCAATGGTGTTATGGATGTCTAACAGGAAGGTCATGAATGACTGATTAAGAAAAGGACTTTCAACACCAATGGTGTTATGGATGTCTAAAGGAAAGGTCATGAATGACTGCAAGCACAGGAATCCATAACATTGCTCTGCAGTCACAAGAGACGGGTCTGCTTTAGGTTTACAAGGTTAATTAGAAAAAAGGCCTTCAGTCAAGAAGTATGACTGCTCTGCAGTCACAAGAGACGGGTCTAATTTAGAAAACCATTTCTAAACAGCGGGCATGGTCCTGCATACGCTTGAATGATTTTTGCATTGCCATCAGCACGTTGAAACGTAGTACCGCTTTAGGTATGGTAGTTTAATGCAATGCTGCTATCGGCACATAGAAACGTAGTACCTAGTACCAGTTTATGCTTGGTAGACTTATGCATTGCCATCAGCACGTAGAAACGTAGTACCAGTTTATGCTTGGTAGAATTATGCATTGCCATCAGCACGTAGAAACGTAGTACCGGTTTAGGTATGGTAGTTTAATGCAATGCTGCTATCGGCACATAGTAATATAGTACGGAGCAAGGGGATTTGTTTCTCGAATTGTGTGGTGCAGAAAAGCTGACAACGTCTCAGGTGCAGACTTACCCTTAAATTCTCTCCAACACTCACTCAAACTATTTAATTCAGTCAAGCTCACGAACGTCCCAGACGCGTACGCGCACCCTTCATTTCACTCCAAAGTTAACTCTAACCCTATTATTGCAGGCAAGCTGATGAACGTCCCAGACGCGTACGCACACCCTTCACTTCATTCCAAAGCTTACTCAAACCCTGTTATTGCAGGCGAGCTGATGAACGTCCCAGACGCGTATGTGCACCCTTTGTTTCACTCCAACATTTACTCAAATCTTGCTATTGCAGGCAAGCTGATGAACGTCCCAGACGCGTACGCACACCCTTTGTTTCACTCCGAGGTTGACCGACTGACAGGTTTTCGCACCCGCAACATCCTGTAAGTGTTTCAATAGCATTTCTGTCCAGCTGCGTCCATACTAATCAACCCTTTCCTGTGCACTGTCCTGTGTCTACACTTGGTCGGTTGTCATCCATGAGCTTTTATGTCTTGCTTCTTTGAAAGCAGCAATGGGCAAAGCAGCAATGTGCAAAGCAGTAATATGCAAAGCAGCAATTTGCAAAGCAGCAATGGGCAAAGCAGCAATGGGCAAAGCAGCAATGGGCAAAGCAGCAATGTGCAAAGCAGAAATGTGCAATTAAAGGACTTGACCTTGGGTTTTTCTTTGAAAGCAGCAATGGGCAAAGCAGCAATGTGCATTTAGAGCAGGACTTGATCTTGGGTTTTGATCTTTCATGCATTTGGGCTACAAAGCATCAAATGGGCATTCAAAGCAGGAATGACATCTAAGTAGGGTTGGCCAGAACTGTATATACACACTGTATATGACCGTATGTATGGTGATTTCCTTGCTAAAAATACCGTATGCACACCGTATATACGTATGAATATATGGTTCTGGCCCACCCTACATCTTAGCTTTGTCCTGGTTGCGCTTCAGCGCTTGGCACAAGCCCTTTACCACAACTAAACCTTCTTTTAATCTTGGGCTTTGATCTTTCATGCATTTGGGCTACAAAGCATCAAATGAGCACTCAAAGCAGGAATGAAATCATGGCTGTGTCCTTGTTGCGCTAGTTTCCCTTGACACAAGCCCTTTACCAGACCTACACCATCTTTTAATCTTGGGCTTTCATGCATTTGGGCTACAAAGCATCAAATGAGCGCTCAAAGCAGGAATGACTTTGTAGCTTTGTCCTTGTTGCGCTTCTGACCCTTGACACTAACCCTTTTACCAGACCTACACCCTCTTTTAATCTTGGGCTTTCATGCATTTGGGCTACAAAGCATCAAATGAGCACTCAAAGCAGAAATTACTTCATAGCTTTGTCCTTGTTGCGCTTCTGACCCTTGACACTAACCCTTTTACAAGGCCTAAACCCTCTCTGCCTGCCTTCAAGGAGCTGGGTCGTTGCCCCTTTTAAGAAGCTGGGTCTTTGCCCTTACTTGATTTACAGGATTTACGGGATTTACAAATAATGCCATCAGTCAAAACGTGCGACTGCTAGGCTGGGTTTGTAAAACACGTGAAAACTGCCCTTAAGGAGCTCTGTCTCTAGCATTTGACATACACCCTTTTACCAGACCAATACCCTCTTTGTCCTGTTTGCTTGTAAATTCTTGACATACACCCTTTTACCAGACCAATACCCTCTTTGTCTTGTTTGCTTGTAAATTCTTGACATACACCCTTTTACCAGACCAATACCCTCTTTGTCCTGTTTGCTTGTAAATTCTTGACACAACCCTTTTACCCGACCTCTATTGTTTCAGACACCGGAGTGTCCATCCCTTCACGTTCATCATACCTGCCTTACTCACACTTTTTCCCTCACGCTCATCATACCTGCCGTACAATCTTTTCCTCACGTTCATCATACTTGCCTTACACTTTTTTCCTCATTCTCATCCTACCTGCCTTACTCACACTTTCTTCCTCACCTTCATCGTACCTGCCTTACTCGCACCTTTTCCTCACGCTCATCGTACCTGCCTTACTCACCCTCTTTTCGTTTGAAAACGTTGCAGCTGTGCTTCTATCAGCGACATGAATGGCCGCATCGTGGCGGTGCTGCAAGTGAGTTTTCTGAGATTCGGTGTAGGAAATGAAAGCCGAGTGTTTTAGTGTCAATGCGCAGCTATGTTTGTGCTAGTAACAAGAAATCCCGCATGTGGTGGTGCTGCAAGTGAGTTGTCTAAGATTCAGTGTAGGCAATGAGAGCCGAATGAGTTGAATAAGCATTGATATTTTTAGCCGAGTGTTTTAGTGTCAATGCCCAGCTGTGCTTCCATCATTGATAGCAGCCATGGAATGAAGCATTTGTGGCCGGCAAAGGAATGTCTTAGAACGGTTTCAAGTGGTCTTCAAATGGTTTAAAATGCCATTTGAGTGCAATATAGCTGTGGCAGTTAGAAGTCTGCTTTGTACTTGGACACCTGTCAGCCTAGGGGGATATGGTCTGCAATGATTCCGTTCCAAAACATATCAGCCAAACTATCTGGAGTGGAATACCACCCTGTACGGCCATGACATCATACAAATACTGTGCTTGAGTATCAAATATTGCATGAACGACCGCACAGAGCTGTACGTAAAAATGTAAAATGTAAAAATGTAAAATGTAAAATGTAAAATGTAAAATGTAAATTGTAAAATTGTAAAATATAGCATTAAATGCACGCCTGCATGCTTGTAATTTGCATACTTAAGCTGCAACTATGTTTTGCATCCACACCTGGGATATCAAGTTTCAGAGTGGATGTGATACAGGTTGAAGCGCTATGCTGTTTATGAGAGTTCCAGGATGCTGGCAAAGTGAATAAGCTTTAAAGTGGATGTGATACAGGTTTAAGCGCTATGCTGTTTATGAAAGTTCCAGGATGCTGGCAAAGCGAATAAGTTTTAGGGTGGATGTAAGACAGGGTAAGCGTTACGCTGTTTATGAGAGTTCCAGGATGCTGACGAGGTGGCCAGCACGAGCGTACTGTCACATCCTTTGTGCTCTCCGTACACCACACACACAAACACACACACACACACAGGCGCTGAACAAAAAGGACGGTCATTTCACTTCCGCAGATGAGCACAACATCCAGCTTTTCAGCGCTCACCTTGGCAACACGCTCAGCAAGGCAAAGCTCCACGACAAAGCCCTGTGAGTCTGATCCGTTTCGAGCAGCATGTGTATGTGCGTAGGTGCGTGTATATGTGTGTGTTTATTTTTGTGTGTGTTTGTGAGTATGTGTATGTGTGCACGTTTGTGTATGTGTGTATGTGTGTGCGTGTGTATGTGTGTACGTGTGTATGTGTGGACGTATGTGTATGTGTGTACGTGTGTGTATGTGTATGTGTGTACGTGTGTGTATGTGTGTGTACGTATACGTGTGTATATTTGTGTACGTGTGTATACGCGTGTATGCGCTTGTACATGTGTGTTTGAGGGTGTGTATGTGTGCGTGTGTGCGTACGTGTGTGTATGCGTGTATATGTATGTGTGTGTTTGAGAGTATGTATGAGTGCGCTTGCATGCAGGTACAATCTAGTTACCATACATGCTGCCTACCTCTTGGGTGCACATATGCATGAGGCACAGTCATTGAGGACATGTGCGTCTTAGGCCTGCTGCACCCGTCGTGCTCGTGCTTTGCATTATAATAATGTTGTAATGTCATTACTGTAGAAACCTGTCAGTGGGCATCCCTCTCTCAATGTTTCTGTGTTTTGTGCGCCGTACTGACCCCCTGCTTGTTTGTCATGTGTTCTTTTATTTGTGTGGTGGTGTCACCATGACACAAACAGAGGAGCACGTGTATGTGTTTTGTGAGCCATACTGACCCCCTGCTTGTTTGTCATGTGTTCTTCTATTTGCGTGGTGGTGTCACAACGATGCAAACAGAGGAGCATGTGTCTGTGTTTTGTGCGCCATACTGACCCCCTGCTTGTTTGTCATGTGTTCTTCTATTTGCGTGGTTGTGTCACCACGACACAAACAGAGGAGCTGATGACAGACAAGCAGGGGGTTAAGTCTGGCACAGAAAACACAAATGTGTGTATATGGATGTATGGATGTGCACTGTTTCTCTTGCCTGTGTGCATTCAATAATTGCTGAGAATTGTCACCACGACACAAACAGAGGAGCTGATGACAGGCAAGCAGAGGGTCAAGTCTGGCACAGAACATGAAAATGTTTCTATATGGATGTATGACTGTGCACTGTTTCTCTTGCCTGTGTGCACCCAATGATTGTTGAGAATTGTCACCACGACACAAACAGAGGAGCTGATGACAGGCAAGCAGGGGGTCAAGTCTGGCACAGAAAACACAAACGTTTTTAAATGGATGTATGGATGTGCACTGTTTCTCTTGCCTGTGTGCACCCAATGGTTGTTGAAAATTGTCACCACGACACAAACAGAGGAGCTGATGACAGGCAAGCAGGGGGTAAAGTCTGGCACAGAAAGCACACATGTTTTTAAATGGATGTATGGATGTGCACTGTTTCTCTTGCCTGTGTGCACCCAATGGTTGTTGAAAATTGTCACCACGACACAAACAGAGGAGCTGATGACAGACAAGCAGGGGGTCAAGTCTGGCACAGAAAGCACAAATGTTTTTAAATGAATGTATATGGATGTGCACTGTTTCTCTTGCCTGTGTGCACCCAATGATTGTTGAGAATTGTCAGCATGACACAAAAGCTGATGACAGGCAAGCAGGGGGTCTCAAGTCCGGCACAGAAAACACACACATTTTTATATGAATGTATGCACTGTTTCTCTTTGGCAATTCTCGACAATCATTGGGTGCACACAGGCAAGAGAAACAGTGCACACCTACCTATTCACATTTCTTTGTTTTTTGTGCCAAACATGATGCCCTGTTTCTGTCTTGTGCTCCTCTGTTTGTGTCATGGTGCCAATTTTCGACAATCATTGGGTGCACACAGGCAAGAGAAGCAGCACGCGTCCATCTTTGTGTCTTTCTGTGTTTTCTGTTGTGTGCTCCCAAGTTGTTCCCCTGCTCGCCAGCTGTTTGCTCTTATTCCCATGGAGTAATTGGTGGCATCTCTTGAATCTCTTGGTGGCATCTCTTGAATCTCTTGAACACGGATTCAGACAAAATGGATGCAGGCAGGCGTGAGAAGCAGTGCACAGTTAACAATTTTGTCTTTTGTGTGCCAGATTGTTTTCCCTGCTCGTCCACTGCATGCTCTAGTATTTGTGTAGCCTGTTATCTTTAACTGCACGCACCCTAAGATGGTTTCTCTCCGCAGGAAGTACGCGTTCTTAATTTCACAGACAGCATCCCGGGATGTGTCTGCTTTTTCACACCAGGAAAACAACAAACTTCATCTTTTCCCTCATGAACTTGTTTTGCTTCATGAACAGGCGAGCAGTCATATTTCTTGACAGAAGGCCTTTTTCTTGTAAACCTTGTATGCTCTATAGTTTGTATAGTAGCGGCATCCTCTTGGACAATAACACAGTTTCTAACCATTTGGGTGCTCGCAGGATGGAGAAGCAGCGTATGTCTGATCTGTACCACACTATAATTTGTGTAGTAGTGGCATCCTCTTGGACAACAACACGTTTCTAACCGCATGGGTGCTCGCAGGAGGGAGAAGCAGCGCATGTCTGATCTGTACCAGACTTTCAAGGCACTTTCAGGAGCGGTGAGTTGTGGAATGCCAGGATCCGCCTGAGGACGCTATAAAGCTTCAAATAGCATATAGGTTTAGGCATGTGGGTGGTCTGGGGGATATTTGTTTTTCGGAATTGGGTCTTATTAAGAAGCTGTATGAATCCAAAAGGGCTTGCTGCACATCAGTGTTTTTTTAAGGAGACGTATGACGTCTAAAGACGTGAAACCCCTACTTTTGGGCGTGGGGGAAAGACGTTTTTGATGTTAATGCCACGTGTGAATCTCAACACTTTCACTTACCTACACCATACGCCGGGAGGCCTGCGGCCTCCCGGCGGGCTGGGGCAGCAAAAGAAAAAGACGTAAGAACCCAGGTTCTCAGATTGGCATATTGAGGTGGGACGTGAAATGAAGGTTTTCCCAAATCCTTAAAAAAAACACTGCTGCACATGATCTTCTTTTTTTAAGCTCCAATGACAATAATTGTTTTGAAGGTGCATGTCTGGGTAATTTACACGTGTATGCGCACCGATTGTCATTAATTAGAAGGAACTTACTTACAAAGGAGCAAACAGGTCAATTCATGTGTTCCTCTTCATGCTGTGCGTGTTTTGTTTTTGGTGTATGCAACGCTTTATATGTGCAGGGCAACTTCGACCACAGCACATGTTGCACCTTCATATCTGTAAATTTGGCCAAAACCACATATAATATATACTTACGCATATGCATTGTATGTACAGAGTTTCATGCAGGAAAGTTACGATGCATACGGTCATAAGCGGTGTGCGTAAACAGTTCCAGCCAACCCTACACATTTGGCACCCCACGCACTTTCACTCTGCCAATTTGTGTGACAAACAATTTATATGTGCAGAGCAACCTTGATGACGTGTTGGCTTTGGCCAGTGCAGCGGTACATCGCATTCTGCATGCCTCCTCAGTCTTTGTCTTTATTATTGACACTCCACGCAATGAGCTATGGACTATGTACAGGCTGGGTGCAGACGTCTACATGGTCAGGTGTGTGGGTCTGGGTGTGGGTGGGTTTGTGTGCGCATGGGTGCGTATGTGTGGTTTTGTCGGGGTTGTTTATTTGAGTGTGTGTGCGCGTACGATGTGTGGTTTTGTTGGCAGCGTTGTTAATGTGAGTGTGCAAGCTTGTGCATGTGTGTGTGTATGTTGGCGTATTTGCAGGGATGTGTCATACGGTCATTTGGGACGTTCAATACGGCAAAATACGCGTTACTTACGGAATACGCGTATATAATACGATTGTATTTTTAAGCAATTTTAGGAGTGCCGATTTTTGACCCAAATTGGACCCAATTCGCCCCAAAATTACCCAAAACGTTTCCAATTCTTTTCCAACATATTATAAGTTATTTATTTACTATATAATAGCATTGGAAGCTCACTGAAAGATCGTTGTTGGGGCGGAAATTGCCTAAAAAGGCCAAAAAACGGCAAAAATGGCAAATTTTGCAATCGTATTTTGCGGCCCAATTTGTTCAATACGGTAAAATACGCGTTAAATACGATACGGCGTGTTTGTATAACACGTATGACACATCCCTGTGTATTTGGGTGCTCAGCTCACGCGTTAAGAGTGTAGCGAAGTACACATGTACGCATGTGTCTGTCCCGTGTCAGACTTGTTGATTTTGATGCTTCTCTGATGTTTTTATCGATCCAATACCCGGGCAGGCGCGCCTGCTTCATCTACTTTGAGCTCATAATGCAGCGTAGGTTACAGCAGCTTTGGATGTTGAATTTGAATAAGTGAGATGATCATATTTCAAGCTTAGGCAGCACTACTTACCTCAACACCTCCGCTTGTGTGTGTGTGTGTGTGTGTGTGTGTGTGTGTGTGTGTGTGTGTGTGTGTGTGTGTGTGTGTGTGTGTGTGTGTGTGTGTGTGTGCGTCGGGGGGTATGAATGCAGGGTGCAAGTAGGCAAAGGGCTGGTGGGCAAAGCAGCACAGGACAACCACGCCACTATTATGAGCCCTAACTCCTTTACACGCAAAATATCTAGTAGCCTGCCCACAACTGACAACGATATTGGTCCGACACAGCAGCAGCAGCAGCAGCAGCAGCAGCAGCAGCAACCAACAGCGCAGCCATACCGTGCGGGTAGGTGCTCTCGTGCGTCTTTGGTGTTAACCGCAATTGTTCATGCATTCTTAGAACCGCTTGTGCATACTGTTGGTGCGGTAGCGACAACGCTGCTTGGTGTACATTTGCTCGCTCGCTCGCTCGCTTGCTGGCTGGCTGGCTGGCTGGATGGCTGGATGGCTGGATGGCTGGATGGCTGGATGGCTGGCTGGCTGGCTAGCTGGCTGGCTGGCTGGCTGGCTGGCTGGCTGGCTGGCTGGCTAGCTGGCTGGCTTACTTGCTGGCTTTCTTGCTTGCACTTTGTGTTTGTGCAGGCATGCATAAGTATCTAAATGTGTGCAGCCCCCCCACTCACAGGATTTCCTTCTTCAGCAGCAGCAGCAGCAGCAGCAGCAGCAGCTTCTCCCATCGTGGGCTCCCCTTTATGTCGATCAGTATCCAGTCCTTTTGCAGAAACCTCTCCTACAAAATCGGCACCAGTACAAGCAGCGGCAGCCGCTGCAGCAGCAAGCCCATCACACGCAGGGATGGCTTCATCTCCTCCGATCAACATGCTCAATTATGCCTCCGCTTTTGCCACAGCAAAGCATCAAACGCCTGCAGCGACGATCGATCTCACCAGCGTTGACCCAGACCTCATGCGTCAAATTGAGCCAGCGCTGGAAGGGGAGTTGGTGCAGAGCCTTTTGATTCAACCGCTAGCCAAGGGCGATAAAGTGGGTCAAGTGTGCAGGCATATGCATGTGGTGTTTTGTATGCACACGCAATGCACATACATAGGGTTGGCCAGAACCGTATATATACGCCGTGTATGTATGGTGCTCGGCGCAGGGATGGACCGCTATATACGGCGTATATTTATGGTTCTGGCCAGCCCTACACATACGCAAACATACGTGTACACTTACATACATAAACACACAAGCAGCACATACAAATAAGAACAAACATACACACAAGCAACATACACATGCACACCTACATACAGGAACACACACACATGTACACACACATAAGCATGCACGTACACATGAACACACACACACACACAAACACACAAGCAGCCGGCACATGCACTCCTGCACACACACACCACACTTACAAACACGAACACGGTTGGTGTTGAAACAAAAAACAGATGTAGGCTGTGCCCCTGGGACTAGCGGTAACTATGTTGGAGTCCTGCATGCCAGTGACGTGTGTGTGTGTGTGTTTGTGTGTGTGTGTGTGTGTGTGTGTGTGTGACCATCTGCTGCTTTCTTTCCGTGAGCATTGATAAATACACGGGGATATAAATGTCAGGGTTCAGTGCTGAGGGGTTTGGTTCCTGTGGGCTTTGGAACTCACATACTCTGCTGAACTGCACTGTCAGTTGTCTGCCCTGTCTTGCTCTGCATGCGCAGGTGGTGGGGGCGATTTTGGCAGTGAACAAAAAAGATAGCGAAAGCGAACATGACATCTTTTTTGAGGACTGCTTCACGGAGGTGCGGTGTGTGCATGCACGGCTTTGCGTGCGTTATCAGAAAGCAGCAAAACACGTGATGGCCACACAGGATAATCACACGCACATATACACACACGCGCGCACACACACACACACATACGCACAAGCGCACACACACATACGCAGTTACTTACACGTGCACGCACATGCACACAAAATCACCCACATGTGAACCTCAACTAAATTTGCGCAGTCTGACACCAAGGCCATGGCCCTGTTCTCGTACGAGATCAGCCAGATATTGGCTGCCAGGTCTCTTGAGTGTGCGCTAGCTAGCGCACTGTCCGTCGTACCCCTCAACAGCCCGCTGCAGCCCAGTGAGTAGCGTGTGTATGTTTGTGCATGTGTGATTGTGTGTGATTGTGTGTGTATGCATGTGTGTGTGCGTGTGCGTGTGCGTGTGTGCCAGTGAGAAACGTGCATGTGTGTGCGTGTGTGTGTGTGCGTGGGCGTGTGTGTGCATGTGTGTGCCAGTGAGTAACGTGTGTGTGTGCGCATGCGTGGGTGTGTCAATGAGTAGAGAGCGTATAGTTTGAGTCCATATTCTTGCAACTGGGCAAAGGTGATCATATTGTTTTTGGGGCAAGCTAGATTGTATTTGAGATTGAAACACAACCAGTGATGCATACACAATGAGTTAATCATAAGCACATGGGTACGCAACGAGTTGGTTATAAGCACACGCTGCACACGCTTCACAATGGTACACAACGAGTGGGTGATGAGCATGCGCTTGAGCGAAAGTGTGCAGCTAGGCGCTTAGCAGAGCGAAGTACATGTCAGGAATGAAGAGAGCACTAGCATGTGTTCAAGATTGCTGCAAAGGGAGCTACGGCCATTACCACCCTGGTCAACCAAACTGCCCAACTGGCCGCCTTTGTGTATACCTAGCATATACACGACGCTGCCTTTGTGGATGGCATATACACAATGCTTCCTTATTCCTTGTAGATAGCATATGCACGACACTGCCTTTACAAATGGCATATACACGACCCTACCTTTAAGATGGCATATACACGACGCTGCCTTTGTGGATGGCATATACACAATGCTTCCTTATTCCTTATAGATAGCATATGCACGACGCTGCCTTTGCAAATGGCATATACACGACCCTACCTTAAAGATGGCATATACACGACGCTGCCTTTTAAGATAGCATATACACAATGCTGCCTTACAGATGGCATGTACACAGCGCTGCCTTTGTGTGTAGCATATACACGACCCTACCTTAGAAATGGCATATACACAACGCTGCCTTTTTAGATAGCATATACACAATGCTGCCTTTCAGATGGCATATACACAACGCTGCCTTTGTGTATAGCATATACACGACGCTGCCTTTTTAAGTAGCACATACACAATGCTTCCTTATAGATAGCATATGCACGACACTGCCTTTACAAATGGCATATACACAATGCTGCCTTACAGATGGCATATACATAGGGTTGGCCAGAACCATACATATGCACCGTATATGACCGTATATTTAGTGATTTCCCTGCCAAATGTACCGGGTACACACCGTATATGTATAGTTCTACATATACACAACAAAAAAAGAAAGGATTACGCAAGCAGTGAAAGCCACTCCCCACATTAATTAAGGAAAAGAAGCCACTTTGGTACCGAGTACCATAAAGCTCCTCCACCGCGAAAAGGAAGAAAAAACCAAGGGGGATCAGGAGGGTTGCAGGCTTGGCCTGAAACCGGCTCCTGATGAGAGTTGATAACAGTACTGGAAAGGGCACTTATAGTATAGACAAGTTTAGCAGCAGAGTTCACAGAAGGCACATGGAGCTTGGAGGCAAATTTTTAACTCTTTGAGAATCAAGACCCAGTTCCTTGAAAGGCTTCAGAGGGTGAGTGTTGTAGATGGTGCCGCCCACACCCAAAAGGATGATGTGGGGAGTAACAAAAAAAAAAGCTCCTTGGAGAATGTTGCAGAGGTCTTTGAGCTGTTCCTTTGCAACGTTTAGCTGCCTTTGTGTATAGTATAGAGCATAGCTGAGGAAGCTGTGGCTAGTAAAGAGCATAGCTGAGGAAGCTGCCTTTGTGTATAGTATAGAGCATAGCTGAGGAAGCTGCCTTTGTGTATAGTATAGAGCATAGCTGAGGAAGCTGTGGCTAGTATAGAGCATAGCTGAGGAAGCTGTGGCTAGTATAGAGCATAGCTGAGGAAGCTGTGGCTAGTAAAGAGCATAGCTGAGGAAGCTGCCTTTGTGTATAGTATAGAGCATAGCTGAGGAAGCTGTGGCTGCTAGCCGTACAAAGTAAGTCTGTTGTGTCTGCAGCCTTGTAGGAATTCATTTGCGAGGCAGGCCTCGAGCATACATAGTACTGACCATGTTTGCGCTTAATCTTTATGAATGCGCTTAATCTTTATATGGAAACCTGCATGCATCGTTCTGGACGACCCTTGAACAGTGCATGCATTGCTTAGGCCAACCGAAGGACAGTGCATGCATTGTTCTGGCCAGTTTTTGAAGAGTGCATAGCACACAGCGCAGCAACGCTGAGTCCGCGCTCTTGTGAGAAGTCTGTGCAAAAGTCGGGAACACAGGATATGGTACACAGGTTATGGCACAACTATGGTACACAGGATATGGTACAATTATGGAACACAGGTTATGGAACACAGGTTATGGCACAATTATGGTACACAGGCTATGGTACACAGGTTATGGTGCACAGGTTATGGCACACAGGAAACGGTGTACAGGTTAAGGTACACAGGTTATGGAGCACAGGTTATAACACAATCAGGGTACACAGGTTTTGGTACACAGGTTATGGCACACAGGTTATGGCACACAGGAAATGGCACACAGGAAATGGAGCACAGGTTAAGGTACACAGGTTATGGAGCACAGGTTATAACACTATTAGGGTACACAGGTTATGGCACACAGGTTATGGCACACAGGTTATGGCACAGTTATGGTACACAGGTTATGGTACACAGGTTATGGCACACAGGTTATGGCACACAGGTTATGGCACAGTTATGGTACACAGGTTATGGTACACAGGTTATGGCACAATTATGGAACACAGGTTATAGAACAATTATGGAACACAGGTTATGGTACACAGGTTGTTGTACACAGGTTATGGAACAATTATGGCACAATTATGGAACACAGGTTATGGCACAATTATGGACCACAGGCTATGGTACACAGGTTATGGACCACAGGTTATGGCACAAATATGGAGCACAGGTTATGGTACACAGATTATGGAACACAGGTTATGGAACACAGGTTATGGCACAATTATGGAACACAGGTTATGGTACACAGGCTATGACACAATTATGGTACAATTAGGGTACACAGGTTATGGTACACAGGTTGTGGCACAATTATGGACCACAGGCTATGGTACACAGGTTATGGCACAACTATGGTACACAGGTTATGGTACACAGGTCATGGCACAATTATGGAACACAGGTTATGCAACACAGGTTATGGCACAACTATGGTACACAGGTTATGGTACACAGGTTATGGAACACATGTTATGGAGCACATGTTATGGTGCAATAATGGTACACAGGCTATGGCACAATTATGTAACACAGGTTATGGAACACAGGTTATGGTACAATTAAGGTACACAGTACACAGGCTATGGTACACAGGCTATGGAACAGAGGCTATGGTACACAGGTTATGGCATAATTTCGGTACACAGGCTATGGCACAATTATGTAACACAGGTTATGGTACAAAGCTGGCTAGCATGTAAAGACGCCGTGCCTGACACAATGGTGCGGTTAGCGGTGTAAGGGAGTCATCGTGTTACCAATGGTGTAAGGAAGTCATGCCTGACACGATGGTGTAAGGAAGTCATGCCTGGCACGATGGTGCGGTTAGCGGTGTAAGGAAGTCATCGTGTGACCAATGGTGTAAGGAAGTCATGCCTGACACAATGGTACATCTGGGCCTGACACATGGGTACAAAGCTGGAGTGTACGGAGTGTGTTTCTCTGTCAACGCACACACACACACATACATACACACTCGCACATACACACACTTGCACATACACACACAAACACACACAAACACGCGCACACACACACACACACACACACACACACACACACACACAAACACGCTCACACACACAAACGCGCACACACACACACAAACGTGCACGCGCACACGCTTGATTTGCGTAGGTGGTGGATCCTCTTGTTTGCCCAGCATGCCTGGCCAAGATCCTGTTGATGACTCTGAGCTCCTTCTGCGCTCGCAGCTCATGAGCATGTATTACCAGGTGTGCGTGTTTGCGTGCATGTGTGTGAGTATGTTTATGTGTGTGCGTGTGTTTATGTGTGTGTGTATCTCGTCGGGGACTCTGAGCTCCTTCTGCACTCACAACGCATGAGCATGTATT
>Ga0307968_1001679_pt1 | contig 18175 bp, 20 predicted proteins | sample OrgLakmetagen650_FD_201834 | JGI IMG/M metagenome (GOLD analysis project Ga0307968, IMG submission 201834) | Saline water microbial communities from Organic Lake, Antarctica - #650 | ecosystem: Environmental > Aquatic > Non-marine Saline and Alkaline > Saline | place: Antarctica: Organic Lake...
CTTAGCTATGACTGTGTCACAGTGGCTTAATAAAACATCACGCTTAGCTATGACTGTGTCGCAGTGGCTTAATAAAACATCACGCTTAGCTATGACTGTGTCGCAAGGTGTTAGCTATGACTGTGTCGCAGTGGCTTAATAAAACATCACGCTTAGCTATGACTGTGTCGCCATGGCTTAAAAAAGCATCACGCTTAGCTATGACTGTGTCGCAGTGACTTAAGAAAACATCACGCTTAGCTATGACTGTGTCGCAGTGACTTAAGAAAACATCACGCTTAGCTATGACTGTGTCGCAATGGCTTAATAAACCATCACGCTTAGCTATGACTGTGTCGCAGTGACTTAAGAAAACATCACGCTTAGCTATGACTGTGTCGCATTGGCTTAAGAAAACATCACGCTTAGCTATGACTGTGTCGCAGTGGCTTAAGAAAACATCACGCTTAGCTATGACTGTGTCGCAATGGCTTAAGAAAACATCACGCTTAGCTATGACTGTGTCGCAGTGGCTTAAGAAAACATCACGCTTAGCTATGACTGTGTCGCAAGGTGTGAAGGTGAGAGGCGGCTGAGCAATGGCTTGCAAGCTGAACCTGTTTGTTTTGGAAAGCTGCCTTGCCCTGCAGTACATCTTACAATGACAAAACTCTCATCCCAATGGACGCGTGCCTTTGTGCCTTTGCTCCATGCATGACCCTGCACACGTGTTTCTGACCACGCACACGTGTCTCTGACCACGCACACGTGTCTCAGACAAGTGTCTCTGCACACGTGTCTCTGACCATGCATGACCACGCACACGTGTCTACGACTACGCACACACGTGTCTCAGACAAGTGTCTCTGCACACGTGTTTCTGACCACGCATGACCACGCACGACACTGCACACACACGCAACACTGCAGCGCACCCCACCTTGTCTAGCAGCGTGGTCGTTTCTGTCACCACAGCATTCCAGTTCCACTTTGCGCTCTTCACCCGCCCATACAGCTGCAAGTGCTCACGACCTAATTGGAGAAGCAGGTACATACTTTTTGATGTGTCATGAATGTTTAGCTCATACAGCTGCAGGTGCTCACGGCCTACTCGGAGAAGCAGTCATGTACATTTTTAATATGTCATAAATGTGTGGCTCAACTCGTAACAGTGTTCTTTCCATATCCATGCCAGAAGTGTTTACACCATGGCGTTATTTTTTACTTTTCATGTATCATGAATGTCAATACTGATGGGTGGGCCAGCACTGTGTATGCAGCTTGCAGAGAACGAACTGACTGCGTAGGAATACAATATTGTAACACACAAAGCACCTGTAAACCGCTTTTTCTAAGTAAGTACACATACCGTGTATTGCACACCCACACCCACACCCACCCACCCACACCCACTCACACACACCCACACCCACATTCACCCACCCACCCAACCACACACACACACACACGCACACACACACACACACACACACACAAGGTATTAATGAGGTGCACATACATACACACATTTACCTGTGAGCTCTGGCCACAGTACATCAAACTGAGGGCAAACACCCATCATGGACCTGAGAGGCAAACAAAGGTTTGTAAAAAACATGCATTATTAGCAGGGATGTTTCATACCAACCTTTGAGACGTTCAATACGGTAAAATACGTGTTAAATACAATACAGCGTATAATACAAACACATCTTATGAAACATCCTTGATTACTAGAGAAGCAAGGGTAGTGAGATGGCTGCAAACAAAACGCTCGGATTGAACAGAATAGCTCTTGTTGCACAGATGGCATCTAAGATTTTTAGGCGATAAGGAAGAAAGCCATGGACAGAGAAGTGTGGCATTACATTTGAGACTGTTACCGTCATAGTGCCTTCTTTCTTTTGTCAGGGTTGAAACACGGGCAGAGTTATTCAATTTGTTGGGATGGGCACTTGCCATTATGCTCACCAGCATAAGAGAGGGACACACCAAAGGGTGTATCTGGAATTGGAGGCACTGCAGCAATCTGCAATAATTGACGGGACATTGGAATCAAGAGCCTGCTTCCCGCTCTTGAAGTGCGTCTCCAGCCTGTGAGGTTTGCTTAACTTGTTACTCATACTCTTCTATATTCATACAAATTATTCATATATTCATACGAACTATTCATGCATAAACTCAAACTGAATCTACGGCTGTCCTGTTATGATCAGGTCTGCGCTGCTGCACAAAGTCCAGCCCTTACTCTCTCACCGGTCACAAATTGCAACTCACTGAGACTGACAAAACAATATGCACTCGCCCTTGTACTTTCGACAAACTGGATGTTAAACAGCAAACTATTGGCACCCGACCTTGTTGGTCCCAATCAATCGCTGAGTATAATGCATTGGCAATGCATCATGCCAACCTGTTCTTGTGATCTTATTAATCACATGCCCACCATTGACCTCTTCATACCTGACCTTATTACACGCCCATTGACCTCTTCATACCTGACCTTGTTGACTCCACCACTGGATGGAATGCTCTGGCAAGGTACCCTGCCAATCTTTGGTTCTTCTGATCTTATCAATCACATACCCACCAACCTTTTCCATACCTGATCCCGGTGATCCCACCCCTGGAACTAATGCTTAGGCCACGCACCATGCCAATTTTGTTCTTGTGGGAAAATGTTTACATCATCAAGCACGCACACTATAACACATTTCCATACCTGATCTTGTTTATCCCACCACTGGAACGAATGCTTTGGCCGTGCACCAGGGCGTCCCCGTGGGTGGGGGGCAGCATGCCAATGAGGGTGTTGATGGTGGTGGTCTTGCCTGTGTGGTTAGAGCAAACAGCACATGGATGCGTTTGTGGTGGGCATATACACCCAACGTGCATGCAACACTGTTAGTGGGCAACCACTGGGAGGGGACACATCCCTTTTTGTGCTTGACAAGCGGCGCTTGTGTAGTTTATGCACTTTCGAAGTTTATGCGGCATTTGTGCAGTGTATGCGGTCGAAGGGGCAGAAGGAGCTTGCCGTGTACGTTTTGAAGCAACGTGACCAATTTAGAAAACTCGAGAAATTTTGTATTTCCTCGGTAATCCCCCCCCCTCGCCTACTGCATCTCACAATGCAAACGGAAAAGTACTCGAGAGCCTACAAGCTCACTTATTCCTGTGCAAGCTCCTGCAGGAGAGGAACTTGACAAATGGCATCATTCACCTGCTCCGTTGGGGCCCAACAGACAGAACAGCTGGTTGTTGGGGATGACAAACCACGAGTCTTTGATGGGCCAGAAGCTGCAAAGTCAACCCCATACACAAATTGGACGAGTTAGTGCGCACAGGACTGCGTGTGCATGTGCTTTGTGCAGCGTATGCTGTGGTTGTGGCTACAATTCGAACGGGTGAGTGCTGCTCACAACATGTGATATAGCTGTAGGACATTGTTCACAGGACTGTGTGTGCATGTGCTATGTGCAGCGTATGCTGTGGCTGTGGCTACAACTAGAACGGGTGAGTGCTGCTCAAAATATGTGGTAAAGCAGTAGGACATTGTTTATTATTCCTTGCCATCAGTCAGAGCTGACACACACAATAAGGGTCTGACCCTTTTCATTGAAAAGGCATCACCGGAACCAAGCCCGACAGCATGTACTCGTCACAAAAAGACATCGCACATACACACATGCTCACATGCATATAAGCGCATACACACACACTAACACACACACAATGCAAGACACAAGCACCATGCTAGTTTACCTGGGAAATTTCAACCTACCAGCCCTTCCAATTCGAACGCTACAGAAATCCCGCATCGCACATCTTACGCGTGAGATGTAAATGACTTGCAACGCCTGTGCTTTACGGTCAAGAGTATTTTTCCTAGTAGCCGTTTTAGCGCAGCGGCCAAAAGGAATTAAAAATTGCATATTCGATTTGCAAATCACTCATGCAAGTTACATATGCTCGAGCTCTGTAGCAAATAGTTATCATCTGCACAACAGAGACTATGACTGCGGCAGCCACCACCCACCTCCCCTTCTCCTCATACTTCAGAGCCAACATTATTGCAGTTAACGTCTACCATTTTGCAGCACGTGCCTACCTTTTTGCAGCTCGGCAGCTACAGCAGTCGTAGGCTCCACTGCAGATAAGGCTTCGTCCGCAGCAGCCCTTTGACCCCCCAAAGTTTTTCCTCAGGCCATAAACCTCGATAGCATTCAAGCTGGCTGCATCCTCTTCTGGATGAGACGGATCCTTCTCTTTGTCATTCAGGCCTGTAAGTTTGGAAGCGTTGGTGTGCGCACTGCCAAAGATTAGCTCAAGGCTTATTGGGGCCGCCTTTGTTGAAAACATCCAAATTCTTTTTGAACGGTTGCCCTTAAAAGCATGCATGCAGAAGTAAGCCTTTCCAAGCAAGGCCTGCTCTTTCGGCAAAGGTGTTGTAACTAAGGGTTGGTCAAGACCTCGTCACCACTCGCTGAGTGCGAGGTTTGAAGCCTCGCACTCGGCGAGTTTTGGCGAGCCTGTTTGTCTGCATGAAAGACACTCTTGTCCGGATGATAGACACACGCGCCCGCATGAAAGACACTCTTGTCCGCATGATAGACACACGTGCCCGCATGAAAGACACTCTTGTCCGCATGATAGACACACGTGCCCGCATGAAAGGCACTCGTGTCCCATTAGAGACACTGTTGGCCAGCGACACTCTAGTCCGCATGAAAGACACTGGCATGAAAGACACTTTTGGCGTGCCTTGTTTTTTTTATGAAAGACCTTGTGGGCCAGCGAGGGTACCCATTTTTGGGGTGCAATTTGCAAATTGTAAGAACTCGCAAAATCACAGGGCAATTATACGAAAGATATTCACCGGTCACAACGAGGAATTACGTCTTGTCCCAAGCCCACAAAGTAGAGTATTTAGCTCGTCAGAATAGCACTAGAGAAAAAGTTTGGCCCAAATTTAAACTTTATCCATATCGGCATACTTCATAATCTTTGGTGACGTTTTTGGACTGAAATGGCATACTTATACCCCAGCTTACACCCTCGGGACGTGCAGACAATCCGTTTCTCCAAACGCTGTGGCTCGTTGTATCACCGAACGCTGTGGCTCGTTGTATCACCGAACGCCGTGGCTCGTTGTATCACCGAACGCTGTTGCTCGTTGTATCACCAAACGCTGTGGCTCGTTGTATTACCCCAGTCGCTTCACAACAACTAACAGAAAAGAATACCTCAATAATTTTCTGTGCAATCTGACCAACTTCCATCAGTGATTTTCAACCGTAATGCACCAACAAGGACGAGGGTGGCGAGTGCTGAGCCTCAACGAGTCTCGGCGAGCCTCTCTGGAAATTTTGAACACTCTCTTTACCCACTCTGGGTTGAAACATCTGTGCATTGTGCAGCAAATCTATTTGTATTAGCGCAAACTTCTTTATGTACCACAGTTGGCGTTCAGCAAGCCATCATGTCTTCTTCCAGAAAAATAAATTTCACGCATAAGCAAACGCAGGCATAAGCATTCACGCACCAGAGCGACGCTCCAACAAGGCCCGCGTAGCACTCTCTTCAGCCATAACATCTTCATCCGTGGTGTAATAGGCATCAAGCTCCGGCCCTTTGCCTTCCTCTTTCAACACGTGCGCGAGTGCAGCTTTGGGGCTTGTCACGGAGGGGAACCAGTAGCTTGGGAAAAGGAAATAGAACATGTTCCTGGAACAGGTACATGGAGCAAGATGAAGCTCGGACATAGAATAGGTTACTGAGAATGATACAGGAGTGAATGTGTGCAGGTGTAAAATAATATGACGTAAGTGTAGGTCTAGCTTGAAAAGTCTTGGGGAGCTTTTGAAAAGTCTCCCTCGGAGGAGAGTAGACCAAAAAACTGTACAGATTCACAGATTTCCATCGATTGAGGCTTCCTCCATGTGCAGCCTTCCCATCAACTAGCATTCTGAACACATGCGTGGTATGGTTTGCACCAGCGATGGGATAGATGCAAATATGAGTTGTGCACATCTCATTGAAAGTATGATTTGTGCACATTTCATTAACTTCGTGGAAATTTTGACGGAACCAAGCACATTAAAGACAGAATATTGCAAATGACATCCTGGAGAACTACAAAGCCTGGACCACTTTAACGATGTCATCAAGCACTTACTTTCTAATTCCAATTTCGTTTTTGAAGACGTTGTCAAAGTAGATCGCCACAATGAAGAAGCCGACCCACAGGATGATTAAGATGGAGTATTGGTCTTGAATGGAAAGCTTGCACTCAAAGTTTACGTAACTGCAGAGTATGATGATAACAGGTGTCGACAGATACCATAGATATCAGGTGATATGATGATAACAGGTGCTGATAGATGTCATAGATAACAGGTGATAACAGGTGTTAATAGATGTCAGCTGACAGGATGCTAGCCCACAAGGAATCAGCAGCACAAAGCAGCATGCGTTTCGGTACAAAAGGTACAATAAAAGCCATCACTTCTGATTTTGGCGCGCGAGTTGCTGCAAAAGTCGCGCTTAATTGCTGCAGCATGACAGCAATGAGGCGCAAGCGTGATCTTATAATTATCAACTGCACTCTGCATCCCTTAAGGTTTGTGCACATGCAACAAACCTGTCACCACTCTCAGGAGTCGTTCTGAATAAGGGTTCCCTATTACGTGCTGTCAGATGCTCGTTGTACAAACTGGTGTCTATGGCTCATTGGGTGGAGCTCTTGCCAGAAGCCGAGTCTTGGCTCAACTTGCCGTCTTTTGGATTCCTGTCAACTTATTTAATATTATGCGGTTCACAAGTGGTTCAAACGTACCACGGCAGCTCCTTTCTGTACATAAACACAATCGGGGTTCAAACGTACCAAAGCAGCTCCTTTCCCTACTTAAAACACAGTAGTAGTAATGGATGCACTGGTTTTTGGTTCCTCCTACACAGCCACAGGCGACTCACTTTTCCTGATTCAAGCTTATTCAAAGGCAGCCCTCACAACACGGCGAGGGCCCATGATAGATCAGATTTGAGAATAGCAGGGCACCGAATCCTAAGGTCATCCCAAGCCTTACTGTATGCCTTCCCACCTTAAAATTTCCAAGCTTCAAATAATGTAACCAGCGCACCTGTCCTCATCCAAGCCATTTGTCTCTCTGAAGCTCTGCCGCCTCTCCTGATTGCCCTCGGCAGAAGGATTGAAATCCTGGCAGTACAAGTGGCGCTCCTCCCACTTTAGGCCTGTGAACATGCGTATGAATAGAAACAAGGGTTGCAGCCCAATACCATGTAACTTTTATATATTGTCAGAGAAAGGAGCGACCAAAAGCTACTTTAAGATGAACGCGTCTCACATTTGCACATTTGATCACAAACTCAGTTTCTTGCTTACACACGAACATAAACACAGATGCACCCTTCTGTGCCTTCTATCTTCTTACCCTAAGTAACCGGCTCTTGGCACAAACTTTCACAAAACTGGCGTGCACACACAATTGTCTCGCGCACCTTGATTGCCTTCTATCTTCTTACCTTAAGTAACCGGCTTTTGGCACACACAATTCTGCACACACAATTTTCTCACGCACCTCAATTGCCTTCTATCTTTTTACCCTAAGTGACCGGCTTTTGGCACACACATTTCTGCACACACAATAAGCACACACAATTCTCCCGCGCACCTCGATTGCCTTCTTCACACACATACACAGAAATGGCGTGCACACACAATTCTCTCGCGCACCTCGATTGCCTTCTTGAGTGGCCAATCCGAGATCATTGAAGCCTTTGACAAGCAAGCTCCACGGGAACACCGAAAAAATGACGGTCAGGAAGATGCCAATGCCATCTTTCATATAGAAACTGAGAGCAACGACGAGGGAAAGACATACATCGTGTTGAGCTAGGAAGAGGCCAAACATCACGTTGAGCTAGAAAGGGCTCAGAAAACGACAGCAGTGAGGGCACTTGCAGGGACTTGTAAGCCAAAGCTTGAAAATCTATCAAACCAAGGCAAGACAAGAGAAGCCGTTGTACGTAAGCCTCAGCCCGAAAATCCATCAAATTAAGGCAAGACAAGAGAAGCCGTTGTACGTAAGCCTCAGCCCGAAAATCCATCCAACCCAGGCAAGACAAGGTGCCTACAGGCGCATAGCAGGCATCTACAGGGGCAATAACGTATAGCAATGGCAAACACGTATGACAAGTTCAAAGCCACTTACACACACACACACACACATACACACACACACACACACACACAGCAAAGTGTGACAAAGACAGCAAATTTATTTTAACACAATGCTGTTAATCACTCGACGCCACTCAACACAAAGCCTTCAAAGACGTGCACTCATTTTATCGCCGCTGCTCCACTTACTCTGGGGAGTAGGGTGCACCAAAGACCACCACAGCCTGCATGATCCAGCCCACGATGAAGATCACAAAACCTAGGTACACAGCAGCCTACAAAAGCAATCGGAGGTTTATATTATTGGACAAAGGTGGTGTGGTGAGTGGTGCAGCCCAAAATCAATATCACAAATTTTATACACGTTGATTAGGAGGTTAAGCGCTACGTAATGCACAATCCAGTTGACGAGTCACAAGACACGCAGGTGACCTGATTCAAACTTATTAACCTGCAAGAATGGTGCACAATCTAGCCTGCACTGATGATCTTGAGACTCTAGCCCACATTTATGATCTAAATTGCCAAGTCCACTGCAACCTACGTATCAGACTTCATATATACATAGTCATGCACCCCAAGGGAGGCAACTGATAGGAAACAAGCCCATTCTAAACGCGCTCAGAAGCAGCGAATTGACGCGATGGCAATAGGCTCAGAGGCAGCAAAGTGTGTAATTAAATTTCTAAGCCTTTGGTGTGAAAGCACGTGAAAAATGTCTCGATTGCAAAGAGCCTTGTTCAAACGTTTGATCCATGCTACAGAATTATGCACGCCTGGCTTTGCTATGGATGAGAGATATTTACTGTGGCTCATTTCGTCACCGACCTGGGTCACTTTGTCACGACCTGGGTCACTTTGTCTCTTTGTCACGACCTGGGTCACTTTTTAACCGACCTGGCTCATTTTGTCACCAACCTGAGTTTTGGTGAGAAACGACGCTAGGAAGAAAGCCAAGCTGGACATGGCCAGTTGGAAAAGGAAGAAAAGGAAGAACAGAAGGCCTATACAAGGAGTAACAAAGAGGTTGTGAAACACCATTTGCCTTCAGATCGCGTATATGTCCTCTAAACATGCACATGTCAGATCGCGTACATGTCCTCTAAATATGCACATGTCAGATCGCGTACATGTCCTCTAAACATGCACATGTCAGATCACGTACGTGTCTTCTAAACATGCACATGTCAGATCGCGTACATGTCCTCTAAACATGCACATCTGGTTTTGAGCAGTGGAGTGCTGGACACAGGCAATTGATGTAAGCTATTGTTTCGCACGGTTTGTTAACAACTTAATGTTCACGTGCACGGTTTGTTAATACAACTTAAATGTTCACGTGCACGGTTTGTTAATACACCTTAATGTTCACGTGCACGGTTATTGATAAGATGACCAATCAACCGAAATACGGGCACAGAGTAAGGGCAATTGATGCCTGATTACCAAGTGCGTATTGCTTACAAACCAGGCCGCATTTAACAGTGAGGTGTGGGTTAAAAAAGGCACAATGCACAGATAGGGCAGCGCAGCGCAGATGCAAGCTAATTTGAATCCGTTTCTAAAGGCGCTGCAGAACGCACCGTAATTGTTGTCATGGAAGATTCCAAACTGCAAGATGAGGCCTGCAGATGGAAGAATAGGCTCGACTTCAAGTGTGCAGCACGTGAGTGTACACAAAGATGCACTTGCATGCTGTGATTCACAGCAAGTTGTAATGCAATAGGTGGAGCAGTTTTAACAGGTTTGTAAGCATTGACTTCCAATCTCATGGTAGTCAGTGCTGTCACCTTACTGAGCAAAGAAGATTCATGCAGGCAGAGATACCTACTCCCAATGATCTTAAGGAAAAGAAAGCCTTGTTTGCATTGGGTAACGTACAACTCCATCCATCATAGCAGACATAAGGAGTCCAGGCAAAGCGTTTTGGGCACAATCAAATAAAGCCACACTCAAGGATTAATGCATGGAACAAATAGACTAAACATGTTTTAATTTGAACCAAACCAGCATGCAACACGACAACCACACACAGATGTGTGGTGAGCCCTCGGCAAACTCGCTTCATGTGGAAACGAGCAAGAGGGACTCCCTTAGTGCTTAATACCTGCACATACATTTTTTGTTTAATACCTGCACATACATTTTTTGTTTAAAACCTGCACATACATTTTTGTTTAATACCTGCACATACATTTTTGTTTAATACTTGCACATACATCCACGCCCACACATGGTCACGCATGTTGTCCTGCACCACTGCAAGTTCACCTCACCCTCTCACTCTCTCGTACACACAAAACACACACCTTTACAGCAAAGAACACACATTCCTATACACTGTGCATATTGTTAGCAAAAGAATGCTGCCCTGTCCAAATGCAACTTAGAAAACAGTAGACGGAACGGCAAACCTACACCCTCCCCCCCGCCCCCCCAACACATCCACACACACACATATACAAACACACACAACTGAGTGAGCAGCAGACTCTGTAGGGAGCGTCTTCCTTGACACATCCGGACTGGATGCTTGCTGGCATCATTCAAACATGCACACCGGCATTGACTCATTTGTTCACGTACCAAAGATAGCGACAAAGTGCCCTTGAAAAAAGGCCAGCGTCACCTCCCAGGCACCCCACGAAGTCCAGTACGCCATATCTGACATGCCCATTGTGCGTAACGCCTGTTACAGCAAACAAAAAGCACAAGTAGGCCATAATTGATGCTAGCACACACCACTCACACAAGTTTCAGCTGTGACAGGTAGCAGCAGAGGTTGTGTGCAATGTGGTTGAACTGTGAAACATGGGAAGAGGTGTGACAGAGGGAAAACAGCGAAAGTGTTCCGTTACTAAACATGCATACACTTTCTTCGGCATCCGACAGGCCCCGGCTTGTCCTCTCCTGTGCCATTACTGATTTGAATTCACGCACGACGGGTTCAAGGGTTTCACATGGGCATACACACACAATTGCAGGCATGTGCACGCTCATGCACACTCACTGACCTGCTTCAGACCCACACTCACTAACTTACCCACGCTCACTAACCTACCCACGCTCATGCACACTCACTAACCTGCTTCTGACCCACGCTCATGCACACTCACTAACCTGCTTTAGACCCACCACACTCATGCACACTCACTAATCTACTTTAGACCCACCACGCTCATGCTCACTCACTAACCTACCCACGCTCATGCACACTCACTAACCTGCTTTAGACCCACCACACTCATGCACACTCACTAACCTACTTTAGACCCACCACGCTCATGCACACTCACTAACTTACCCACGCTCATGCCCACTCACTAACCTGCTTTAGATCCACCACACTCGTGCCCACTCACTGACCTACCCACGCTCATGCACACTCACTGACCTGCTTCAGACCCACCACGCTCATGCCCACTCACTAACCTACCCACGCTCATGCACACTCACTGACCTGCTTCAGACCCAGCTCTTTCTCCGTGACCACCGTGCTGATCTGGATGACAAAGCTGAACATGAGGGCAGCAAAAACAAAGGGTCCAAGGATCTGCAGGATGCATGAGCATTGTATGTGTGAAGCGCAGTGGGAAAGGCTACGTGCATTGGTTTCATGCCACGAGGGTTTGATGCGACAAAGGACATGGACTTGTGGACATTAGACTAGCAGACAGTGATAATGAGTGATAATGATGAAGAAAGCAGACAGATGAGTGATTATTGAAAAAAGCAGACAGTCATAATGAGTGATTATTGATGAAGAAGCATCAGGATATATTGAAAGAGCAAGCTTTGGCCATCAGGGCAAAGGAAACAGAGGCCTGACCAAGAATATGTGCAGTGGCAAGCTCGGAAGTTTGCAATGGCAGCGTCGATTGACTATGCACAAAATATGTGTGCATGGTTTTAACGAGTGTCACACACCAGACATAAAGGTTAGGCAACAGACGCACATTCACGTTACAGATTCAATTTAACACGCCGCATACTATTGTACGTTGTAGGCCCACTGAGCGTGGAATACCTACACGGCGCCCTATTTCGATTGCTTAGTGACCTGTTATTGGACAACTCTACTAATTTCATTGGTAAAGCAACCTTCAATGATGTCCATAACAAGCTCATCACGCATGCAACAAGCTCATCACGCATGCACATGCACTCAGGCCATTCCTAAGCTCCAACAGGTAGCACACACACACACACACACACACACACACACACACACACACACCTGACGCAGCACCCCAAAGGAATCCAAAGCTGGGTTAGGGAATCGCCGCAAGCCGAGGTCCCACACTAGATTGTCGGCCGCCTCTGTCTCGTTTTTCTGTGTGTAAAATGCAGCAGAATGCATTGCCAGCTGCCTCCACCTCGTTTTTGGTGTGGAAAATGAGGCAGATTTGAAAGAGCAGGCCTAGATATGGCAGAACTCAGAAACAGCCAAGCAAAAGACAGGAACCACCAGCACTGCACTTACCAGCTTCTACACACGACTATGCTCGTGCTAGAAAAATGCACGCACACACACACTAAACATACTCACAAAAACACACATATACGCACACACACAAACATACACACACGGCATACGAAGCGCTTGCCTGCCTTTGCACGTAAGTGTGCTTATGCAAAGAAAATGCACATACATTATGAAAAGCGCAAGTACTCACCCGCCATGACACGTAAGCACGTGAGTGAGCTCATTGCATAGAGCACGCACAAACGACTCAACACGTAAGCACGTGAGTGAGCTCATTGCACAGAGCACGCACAAACGACTCAGCACGTAAGCACGTGAGTGAGCTCATTGCAAAGAGCACGCACAAACGACTCAACACGTGAGTGCGTGAGTGAGCTCATTGCACAGAGCACGCGCAAACGACTCAACACGTAAGCACGTGAGTGAGCTCATTGCATAGAGCACGCACAAACGACTTAACACTTAAGCACGTGAGTGAGCTCATTGCACAGAGCACGCACAAGCAGCTCAAAAGTGTGAGGAATTACGCACCAGCCTGAGATGATACCGTGCAATCTCTCTGTGGACAGCGTTCTGCAGAGGGATCTGCACAAACTTGTTGGGGTGCTGTGACACGCCCTTGAATGATTTGCCCTGCAGTATGAAGCACGATGAAAGCGTCTGTCAGTATGACGGAGCACAGCACAGCCACGGGTCTGCAGCATGAATTAAAAGCTGGAGGATGACAAGCTACGTGTATTTCTACATCTCACACCTTAAGGGTATTGCATGTACTAGATCCAAATCTGCATGTAATACTGAATGTAACGGGAATTTCTGTGTTTGTGTGAAGCTTCAGGGGAAAGCTGCGATAACCTAGTTTGAATAAAGCTCGTTAAAATAAAGATGTCAATGAAAACGCACCGTGGTGTTGGTCTGAACGATAAAGCCTTGCAGCTCTGGAATGGACGAGATGCTCTGATTGAACAGTGAATCCAGGCCTTCCTGGTCCTCAGGGATATCAAAGCGCTGCTTCAGGCGCCGGTTCCTAACAGACACACAGGCACAACACATTCAGCCAGGTGTTATGAATAGGCACGTGTCCCTATAAGGCACGACACATTCAGCCTGGTGTTTTGGATAGGCACCACACATTCAGCCAGGTGCTCTCAGAAGGCACATTGCAATCAGCTAGGTGTGTGAGCTTACAAGCAGGCGCGCAGGACACAGCGAAGTGTTGGGAGCTTAGACGATAGAGACGAAAACTATGCCCTTGAAAAGAAAACGTTACATCTGCTCCAAGCGCCATCCTCCAAGGATATATCATATATGTTACGATTTCATCTATCCAACTTCACAGAAAAGCAAGGGACAAAGTCTGATGATAATTTAGGAGCCAGACAGGAGAGGAGAGGAGAGTCGGAAGCCAGGTAGCTGTCCTGAAGCCAGGTTCCTGTGACGAACTCTTCAGGTTTGCAGCTGGATTCAATGGGATTGCCAGTATTTAGCTTATTAGCGGCCATGGTACATATACTGATTCGTCAAAAGCTCAAGGTGTTTTTATTGTTCACATTTTCAGGGACGGATGCCGACAAGGCAAGAAAAACTCAAGCAGAAAACTGAAACGTTGAGTGCACGCTCCAATGAGGACCAGAGGGCTGGGTTTGAGGAGCCCTAGACATGGAACAGCAGTTCAGAACCCCAGAAGAGCAGCAAGCCACAAAGACCATCATAACACGCCTCACTGAAAATTGTCATCTGTGTCACTAGGGAGGCGCCTTGGCTGTGTGGACAGTGCGGGAATTACTGTCCAAAAAAAACTTACCCGATACTTGGGTCAGAGCCAGGGAATTGGTTGAACTCAAAGTCAGGGGGAGCATTAACACCGGGGGGGGGAGGGGCACCTCCTGGAGGGACAAACTGCTCAAACCCATTTCCCACGTCAAACTCTGCTGCTTCTGACAGGCCATCAAACACAAAGTGTACGGCTCCAATCATAAAGTCCGGGTTTGCAAAAAGAAAGTCTTGGACGTCATCACGAGTACTGAAGGCACGAGCCTGTGCGTGTGTAGAGCAGCATGCAGAGAAGGGGCACACACATGGAAAGGAAGCATGCACAGCTGAACAAGAAGGCTGGTATCAGAGTGTGAGATTTAAGTTAACGCTTGAGCTTTTGAGCGTGTAGCATGGACACAGATACGCACAGTAGAACAAGGAAACAAACATTTGACAGGGTTTAAGCTAGGAGACGGACTTTGGACGGCCTCAATGTTTTTAAGTATGAGCTTGTGGGTGTGTAGCGTATACGTGTGCAGATTGGGCATGCATAAAAACACCCATTTTTAGGATGGCCAAAACAACATATATAAGTATATTTGGTGTATACATATGCATGCACACATGTGCATGCACACACATGCACACGCACACGCATGCACAAATGCGCACGCACACACACATACACACTAATGGTGTTTACACAGTACTCTTCATAGGGACATCTGCAGATATGCAGTCACACTCATGTTGCCAACCCTGTGTACCTTTCAAGTGCCTAGAGACGCAAGGCAAGTCTAGGAAACAATAAAAGCCTGGAAATTGAGGCAATAGTTGTAAGCAAACAATAGTTTGGCCACAGTAGCAAGTGTGAAGCATGCATGTCACATTGATTCAGATGCCAGGCAAAACTTATGCACGCCAGTGGTTTCAAAAGGTAATTTGCCTAATGTATCGGAATTTGCTAGATCTGTGTGGCAACTCACTAATTGCAGCACTCATTTTGTATAACAGTCGCACTTTTGACGCTTGTGCTGCGTACAGAAACAAATCTAGATTGGCACCAAAGATGAATTGACTATATTATTAATCACCAACAGCACAGCTGTCGTTTCTTGTTAATCAAACTAATATCTCAGTAATCAATTATTTAGCCACCAATTCTAAAATCGTGTACTAATGCTCACCATTATAGGCTTCTCATTGCGTGATACCACATTGTCCATGATTTCCTGCACGAATACACATAGCCGAGTCAGAAAGCCTGGTTGTGGGCAAGCCTGAGTGAAGCAGGGATTACAATTATGTGGGTAACAGACAGGAATGTGTAAAAAAAAATAAGCTTGAAACCCCCATGCCTTCATTCACTGCCCCTACTTTTACAACCTCAATTTCCAGCAGTTTGAGCTTGATAAATAATGTAACACAGTCTCGGATGAAAGAGAGGTAGAAATACGTGTTAGTTCAACCTGTACTTTATTGCTTTCAATTGTGGCTAGACCTCTGGACACATCCCTCATAAGGTCGCATGGCTGAACATGTAGAACATCCTACAAAGGGATTGGTTAAATCTTTCAAACCACCTCATTTTCCTTGTAGGTGAGGCACACTGTATTTTATAGAAGTCGCAAGCTCTTTTTACCCTTTTATTGGTCAGGCCAGCCAAGCTTGCCCCAAAAAGGGGAAATTAATGCCCCTCTCCTGAAATGCTCATCTGAGGTCACACAATGGTTACATAACACTTCTGCATACAAATTAATGAATTTCGGGTCAGGGGTGTGCATGGGGGCTGGGTTTGTGCCATTTCCCTGCCAAAAACGTGGCATGGGTGTAATAATGCGGGTTCTGGTCTAATTTCTTTTGTTTTTTGATGGTTTAGGGTTCACCATTCCCATTTAAGAAAAAAATAGGGTGAAAACTTGCCCCTAAAGGACTTAATGGGCGGGGCGGTCACGTAAATTTTTCCTACTTTTTCTCTTTGGGGGCTAGAAATATTTTCACTTATGACGGAAAAGTTTGCGGTCACACGTAGAATCCCAAAATATTTTTCACATGAAAATATCTTCGCCTCATGCCAGAAACAGGGTGGGACTGGCTTTCAGTGTTTTTTCCGTTCGGGACCTCCCCCCAAAAAGCTGGAAACTGATCCCACATGTTCCCACTGGTCCTAAAACATTCAGGTTTACAGGTTAAGCCTGGTCCTAAAACAATCACTTTAAATTATAATTTTGTGTTGCAGTAGTCAGGGTGGTGATATTTTATAGAAATTCGAAGGCTCCTGCCAGGTTTAAACGCAAGCAGAGAGAAGACAAGCAGGAGCAGGCAGGTGTGCCCAATGCACAGAGGCACCTGTGTCCTGTAGATGGCTGGGGCTCTCTGATTTTGTGGTAGAGGGCAGCCAGGCTGGGAGATCCAGACTGGCTCTTTGCAAGCGCTTGCGTACGCAGCAGTGGAGATGAGCTGGCAGGGCAAGGGGGATAGAGCGAGCAAGCGGAGGGGCAGGGTGAGCAGGAGGATGTGGACGGGGTGGTGGAGGGGCGCTCAGCGAGATTGAAGAAGACCTTTCCGGCAAGTTCTTGCTCATGCGAAAGGCCTTTTAGATTGGGCAGCCTCCCAGTGGGGCTGTGCTCACCCAATGCGCGCCCATCAAGCACTTGCTTTTCCCTATTCCCAAAATCCTTAGGATGGGCTCCCTTTGCGGAGGGGGAAAGAGGAGAAAACATTCACATGTCACGTGTGATGCTTGCGCTTGATGCTGCTGACAGGAAGCGTGCCTCTCACCTTTTGAGCACTCCTGAAGCCCCTTGGCTTTCATCCCCCTCATGCCCTTGAGCATGCATGGCAAGGCAAGCCCCGAGTTGGGCAATTGGGTTACCCCCCTCTAAGACCGAGGTGACGGCTGGCAGAAGTGTTGACATGGCCCAATCAAAGAATTCTGTCCTCTGTTTAGGCATTAGCTGTGGCATCACGGCCAGCCAAACAACAAGAATCACGGCATACGACATTTGGGGAGCTAGAGCGAAACCCTGCTAAACGTGAAAAATATTTTGTTCAATTTGCGTGTGACCGCTGAGAAATATGTTTGGTCCCTGAGCGGAATTTTTTCGTTTGACCCAGGAGGAGGGTGTAGGAAGCATTTTGGAAGGCACGTGTCAAATCGATTAATTATATATTCGGAAACCTCCTGTTGAGAGCTGTCAATTGATATATGTATGGGTCCAATCGGAGGGGAAGGGGGTCTGGATGGGTCCGAGTTATTTGGACCACCCCTCCAAAAATTTAATGGGCCACTCCCTACAAAATTTTGAATATATCAACGGGATCCTCAGCTCCAGCCCAGTCGATTGGCACCCTTTATGAGCAATTTGGGTTAAAGGGGGGGTCTGTGGACATGTCCAAAAGTCAGAGGCACACGCGCTCGGGTGCAGGCTGCGGGGTGAGTCAAGCCGATGAAGCAGCAAGTTACCCCAAACTTACAGGATTGTGCCAGCATGAAATAGTCAGTGGAATTTTGAAGAAATGGAAGCATTGTGGGACTGTTCAAGCCAGTTATGGGTGCCTGGTAGGTCATGTGAGCATGGGCGTTTGTATCTCAGTTTTTGCCCCATAACTCTGCAACATTTCAATTTCAGGTCTTGATGAGTATGCATATGGATGCCTATTTGAAAAAGGAGCAGATTGGTACCCTTTTTGTCCTGGTGAGGGGGGGGGGGCAGGGGGGTTTAGCCCAAGAAGTATAAAATAAACACACT
>Ga0307968_1001684_pt1 | contig 18161 bp, 15 predicted proteins | sample OrgLakmetagen650_FD_201834 | JGI IMG/M metagenome (GOLD analysis project Ga0307968, IMG submission 201834) | Saline water microbial communities from Organic Lake, Antarctica - #650 | ecosystem: Environmental > Aquatic > Non-marine Saline and Alkaline > Saline | place: Antarctica: Organic Lake...
TGTGTGTGTGTGAGAGAGTTTGTGTGTTTGTGTGTGTGTGTGTGTGTGTGTGTGTGTGCGTGTGTGTGTGTGTGTGTGTGTGTGTGTGTGTGTGCGTGCATGTGTGTGTGTTTGTGGGTATGTGTGTTAAGTGTGTATCGTGCGCACGTGTACGTGTGTGCTTGCATGCAAGCTTGATTGTGTTCTCACCTGAATTCAGACCTATCTGCGGGCGGGCTCTTCCCTTCCCACGAATGTCCCGCAGTACCACGACCTTGCATCAGAGGTTGTTGTGGCAGTGTTTTCTGGTGATATTTAGCTCCTAGGGATTGATTATCGTTGTAGGTACTACCCTTTGGTTGTTTATAAGACCTTAAAATTCGAGGGCACCACTGGAAAGCTTGATGATGATTGATGAAACTTCAGCTTTCTAAATCTGTACTAAAATTTTGAAATGGTCAAGAATCGGGGCTGTCAGGGCTTCCGAGGCCAAACAGAGCGTGGGACAGAAGATGGCGAGGCCCTCCCACGCCTGCTGCCGCACTTGAAATAATATAATTAATGTATTGATTAGAAAAGCTTATTCTACGGAATCCCAAGGTCTCTAATGAGTGCTGGCTTGCATTTCATGCCAAAACTGCCTCCTCAGATTTCACCTCAAAGCAATGCTCAAATTCCAGGAGATTCACATGCCTGGGCTCCTTGGGTCATAAACTTTGCATTTATCCACTTTCTAGCCGTGGCCCGCACAAGGCTGGTCCGCTATGCACAAGTTCATCGAGAAAAACGAGGGAGCAGATTTATAGCTTGCACTTTCAGCTTTCACATTCAAAGGGTTCCCGAGTCCAATTTCCCGAGTTCTGGGGACTGTTAATTTCCCATGTCAGATCAAATTACGGTCTTTGCAAAGTATAAGACTCAGCACATCTACTGATGTGCCTTGGCTACGTCCGCCCTTGGCCACGATGAGCCTTGGCTACGTCCGCCCTTGGCCACGATGAGGCTTGGCTAAGGGAGCCGGCATGCTCTGGCGTGGGGCTCACAATTGATATCACTGTCCTTCCTGAGCTCTCTGTGTGCTTCTTGCACGGCTCTCTCTCACTCTCTCCTTCTATTCTCGAGCTCACTGTGCGCCTCGTGGCACGGCTCATCTCTCATTCTCTGCGCGGCATGTTCGGCCTCTGGTCAGCGAAGCAAACGAGAGCATTCAAAAGCACCCGCCGGTCTTATTGATAATTTGGGCGCCTTCGGACCAAGAAAGGCCTCCAAGGTGGAAAAACCATCCAGCAGAGGAGTGAGTTCTTTGCATCGCGTGGTCCCTATTGCTTCTACCAGTTCCATGGCCCATGCCCTTGTGCGCTCTCTGCACACATGTATGTGTGTCTACTACCCTGTGTCTACTCAGCTTTGGGTCGCCGCCACACTGCTGCTCCTTCCCGGAGCTGGGACCCATGACTCAGATAGACATCTCGGCCTCATTGCTGTTACACCTTGATAATATAAACGAACGAACAAATAGAATCGGAGACCTTATACGGCACAGGGTCTCTTGAGGATCCCCTCTAATGGTACCTCTTACAGTTCACATGTTGTCAATTGATTACCAATAATATCAAATCCAGAAGATAAAGGTTATCAATCAGACTGGCCATCCAGCTCATTGAACAAGACATAAAGAAACTCTCAACTGCCAACCAACTTAACTGCTCTGTCACACGATTCGTCGCTGCCAACGATTGGGCGTGACACCCACCTATAATAATTTACCTGAAATGAATCACGGTATTTGCTTTAAACGTGGGGCTTATGTCCACCTACGGGGGCACCAAAATAGTTAAATCAGTCAATCTAGCAAAGTTGTTTTACTGAGGACATTCGCCCCCCACAATTTTCCATTCCCTTGATCCAATAGCTCTTTAAATACAAGGCTGTGTCCTCTAGCTACTGTTTCTTTTGTTTAGCCAGGTGTGGTTTCAGACTTTTGCCAAGCTTCCGCTGAGATGCTTTGAGGCATATATATAGTGATGTAACCTTACCTTGCTGATATTCAAGCACTTCCTGCAAACTCTGTTAAAATCCTCAAATTGCTTGAGCCTCGGAGTCTCTTGAACAAGCACACAACTACGGAAAGCTACAGCGTAAGTTCGTCCTATTGTAATCGCTAGGTATAACTATGGAATAAAATTTTATTTGACCTTCACATCAATTGTTTTGGCATACTCAGGTCCGTACGACTCGTGGCTGGCATTTGCAAACTGCAAAGTCAGCTTGTGCTCGCCCTGCATGCATGCAATATGGGATAACGATAGGTCGGTCAGTTGCAGCTGGGTGAGCTGGTGGGGTGGGGCAGTTACAGAGGAGAGAGTGCATCTGCTGTTTTAGGGCTGCTTGCATTGCATTGTGATTTGAAGCAGCCGAGCAACCGTAAGCTTGCCTCTGGGGTGCTAGGGCATGGGTCAGACATGAGTTGAACCACAAGTCGCAGGGCAGGCATCAGTCTGATCTTGATTTGGGCCGCCAGGGCTTTTCTCAATGTCCCACCAGTGAGGTGTTACAAGTCGTGCTTTCATGTGTCAGTCACGGGCCTAGTCTTGGCTGGTTTGGGCTGCCAATTAGATAGCTTTGCTTTAAGCGTTTCTTGCGTGTCTGGCTGTTATCTTCGTGCTCCGTATTGCATGCTTCAAGCTGCATGCTTCATGCTCCGTGCTTGGTGCCATGTGCTTTGATTGTGTTTCCCTGACGATTGGGGCTGCGTGTGCCATTGTCCTCTCTTCTGCTCTGCGGCACTCTTAGTTTCATGAGGCTCTCTCAGCCTCTCACACACTCATCGACAGTTTCATAAACAGACACACATGTTAGAAAAAAGGTTATTTTTGAATTTATGCTTTGCTATCCTGCTTTCTGCTTCCTCACAGTCCGCTTTCTCTTCCATATACACTTTCTTTTCAATCTTCAAATTCCAGTTTCCTTCAGTTCTTTTTATGAGGTTTTTGGTTGCAGGTTTTTTATAAGCTTCAATTAAGATGCCTTAGAGGCATAAATAGCGATGTAACCTTACCTTACCTACCTAAGGATAATGTTAGGTATTGACGTTAAAATTGTCATGCCTGGTCAGTGGCAAAGGCAAATCGTGTGATTTCCTTTTAGATTTATAATGTGATCAAAGGTATTACGGTTATTTTGTCATTTGGGCACTTCAGATGGTCCTTTCGTATCAAACTTTCACACATCCGACACCCCTGCCTACCATTATCAAATCACATCAGGCGTCGGTTTCAGGGCAATCTTGCAACCATCTTGATCCCCATTGGTTTTTCTCTCTCTTCTTTGGTGCCAAAGTGGCTCCTTTTTTCTTAATAATGTGGTTTCCCTGTCTGCACAATTTTTCTTTGTGATGCTGATAACTGTAACCGTCACTGGTCGGTGACCATAATGTGGGCACATCAAAGATCATGTTGCTTACAGGAGGGTGTTTGTTTTGGATGACACGTATTTTTTTTGGGGTGGACACCCCTGAGGGACCCCCCCCCCAAAAACCCCTTCCAGTGCCCCCACCCAAACAAAAAGGGTACCAATCTGCTCCTTTTTCAAATAAGCATCCATCTGCATACTCATCAAGATCTAATACTGAAGTGTAGCAGAGTTATGGGGCAAAAACTGAGATATGGACGCCCATGAACACGTGACCTACCAGGCACCCATAACTGGCTTGCACAGTCCCACATTGCTTCCTTTTTTTCAGAATTCCACTATCTCATGCTGGCACAATCTTGTAAGTTTGGGGTGAATTGCTGCTCCATTGGCTTGACTCACCCCGTGGCCTGCACCCTAACGCGTGTGCCTCTGACTTTTGGACACGTCCACAGACCCCCCCCCCGTTTGCCCAATTTGCTCAAAAAGGGTCCCAATCGACTGGGTTGGAGCTGAGGATTCTGATGATATAATTAAAATTCAGTAGGAGTGACCCAGTAGATTTTGGGAGGGGGCGTCCAAAAAACTCTGGGCCTCCCCGGCCCCCCCCCCTCCGACTCGACTCATATATATATACCAATCAATAGCTCTCGACATCAGGATTCCGAATATATATATACTTTTTATCGATTTGACACGTGCCGTCCAAAAGTTATGCTTCCTACACCCTCCTGTTGCTTACGTGCTATTTCTACGCCAAGCGAATACCACATCATCAATTTGCCTTCTCCTTCTCACCTTTGACAGCTCCAAGTCAGTGCTCTGTTGACCTTTGCCGTAATGGATGTGGTTGGCATCTGTCGAGGTGATACATAGGTGTGGATGTAAAACAAGCAAAATACGGGTGACACACAAAAATAAATATCGCGTGATGCACATAAGGGAACCAGGGGTGGGTGGTGTCTATCAGGGTTGCAAAGGAGAATAAGCAGACAGCATGGATGTGGGATGTGGGTGTTATGGAATGAGTAGAGTTGGCCAGAAAAACACACACACACACCCACACACACACAAGGGAACTTAAAAAACCTTTTAATTCCCCTCACCCCCAACTTTTGTTTGTGCGAGACGCCCTCAGCTGGTTTCTCCCAATGTGCGGGTAAGTATAGGAAAATTTTCAGCCAGCATCCCAGGCTGCTGAGCATTTAGGAAGCAGTCACTGCAACGTCAATTTATGCACGCATACGACAAGCACAGAACAGACGCGCATGCGTGCATCCATGTGCGCATGCACATGCACCTCAGGCAGTGCTACACAAACAAATGTTCACTTCCCACAATTTGTAAGCGTTTGCAGCGCACTGGCAACTTCACGCACCTGTGCGTCTGCTTGCACATGCACGCACAGGCACAAATTTAAACACCATCTATGTTCCATGAGCAAGCACGCACGCACGCACACACACAGACACCACACACACACACACACACACACACACGCACGCACACGCATAAACACACACCCTTCACACACACAAGTATGTGCAGTGTGCAGCTGTGTATGCATGGTTTAGACATTGCACACACGCAATATGCGTAAGTCCACGCTTACACATGCAGCATAATTTTACACCACCAAGCATACACATGCACACATACAATCGCACACATACATCATTATGTGCAGCGGTGTACACACAGTGCACATCGCACCATGCAAGCACACACACCTACACATATGCCGTGCACACGCACGCAGGCAGGCAGCGGAGGGCACCATTCATGTTATCATGCGCAAGCATGCACTTGCTCATTGAGTGCCTGGTGATGCCGTAGTATACGGAAGTCCCTGCAGACGAGCACAGACGCGCGCACGCCAGCCACACAAGTCTCTTCAGTGACCAGCAACGAGCATCACAAGGGACCTGCTCTTCCTGCCATTCCTCTGCTGCTCATGAGCTCCTCCCTCTTGGGCTCCTCCCTTGGGCAGGCCAAGAAAAGAGGCCTCCGCTGCGTCTCCTCCCCACTCTGAACACTGGAATCCCGGGCCTCTCTCCGTCGACCACATTTTTCTCCGGGCAGCTCGGATATACATTTTTAATTTAATGCGGGCGTCCCAGAGCCAGGTTAATTTGAAACCTGGCTTTTCTCCAGTTAGCCCGGAATCTGCCCTTCAAAACTTGGCTTTGCCCTCCGGGCAAACCCAAAATTTGCTTAATAAGTGCGGCGCCTGCACGGGATGAACTTTGCCCTCCGGGCAAACCCAAGATTTGCTTAATGAGTGCGGCGCCTGCACGGGATGAAGCTCCCTGACAGACACACACACATTTCAAAACCAACCAAATATTCCTGTTTTCCTCGTTGGGTTGCTGCGCCAACATCGTATGAGCTACATTTTACCCATTGGAATCAGGCGTAAATGTGGGTGGCCTCTGCCAAGTTGTTGCAGATATAATGCCATGGGTATAATCAGCCTATTGTACGACAGAACACGCAGGAACCTTACAAACAGCCACAATAAAAAACATGCAGGTCTCCTGCATCCAATTGCACTTACCAAATGGGACTGCCTCACCGGCCTTGGTTGGCCTGTGTGTGTGCGTGCGTGTGCGTGTGTGTGTGTACATGTGTGTGTGTGTGCGTGTGTGTGTTTTTATGTGTTTGCGTGTGTACACGTGTATGAGGGCAAGCGCGAGAAGTATCAGTGATGGAGTTGAAATAATTCAAATCATCAGTTGTTCACTCATGCGGGGAGTGATCATCACTGCCGGCGTAGTCTTTTCATTTCTTTTGCAGGTTTTGCAAGGGAAGTATCGATGGATAATGACCCCTAGGCTGTCAGCCTGAGGGAGGGCTTGCATCAAGCAGGGTTTTTTCTTAGGGAAGAGACGCAAGCAACGATGCACCAGACACGTCACATTCAGGGCTTTGCAATGCCGGTCTGACGGTAACCGTATTGTAATTACGGTGCGAAATGGCTCTGGCGGTGTCATTGCACAGCCCTGTTTATACTGTTCCACATTAAACGCATGAAAAAGCATCCAAACAGCGGCAATTTACATACATGGCTCGAGCCAGGGTAAAGTTAGGGTTGGCCAGAACCGTATGTATGCACCGTATATGACTGTATATTTGGTGATTTCCCTGCCAAAAATACCGTGTATACGCCAAACGCCAATATATATATATACCCAGCCAATATATATACGCCAAAAATACCGCGTATACATATACTAATGGATATATAGGGTTCTGGCCAACCCTATGTAAAATGCCTTTCTTTCGTGTAATCTAGTAGTGAGGCTTCCAATGGTAGGCTGTTCAGAGGGTACGCGGCAGGCACTCGATTGCGATTCTTGTAACACCACACAATTTTAGACTACCCTGAATTTCAAAGAGAAACACAACGTCCCTCTACAACTGTACACCAGTGATCTGAGTCATAGCTTTTAAAATCGAAGAGTTAACTAAGAAACATAACTAACATAGGCGTCGGAAGTTGTGCGTTAAGTATTTATAGACCTTTCAAGGCACCATTTATAATCCAGTAAACCGTAAGCATGCACGATCTTTGCCTGGCTACTCTCACTTGGGATTATGTCTTGGCAATGCATCTCCTCCCCCTACTACCTGACGCCCCTCAATCCCATCCTCTGCATATACATACACACGCGGACATTAATGCCTCTTGTATCTCTAGACCAGTAGTAACACAGCACACACTGCATGATACACACGTACACATGCAAGCAGGTTACCTACAAGCCCACTCACCCGTCATCAATATTAATGTGGAAGTGGCCCGTATCTGGGATCAGGCCCTCGGAAGCGGGCTTAACTTGCATCCCACTCACCCTGAACTCCAGGTGACTGCAAAGCAACAGAAGGCAAAGGGTTGGATGCTATTGCTAGGACTTGCTGGGTGCGTGTGTGCGTGTATGTGTGTGTGTGTGTGTGCTTGTGTGTGTGTGTGTGTGTGTGTGTGTGTGTGTGTGTGTGTGTGTGTGTGTGTGTGTGTGTGTGTGTGCGCTTGTGTGCGAGAAGTAGCATGATGTTAGCAACGCTGCTTAACGCAAAGATATGAATAAAAGGGAGGCTTACACTGGAGAGGGCCCTGGCTCAGACGGAAGCAAGCGGCCACCAAGAGGAGGCACCACAAGCTCGACGCCACCGGCGTAGACCGGACTAGCGAGCATCAGGCCTAAGTGGTTACGAATAAGTGTTGAAAGTGTGCGCGTATGTGCGTGTGTGCGTGCTTGTGTGTGCATGTGTGTATGTGTGTGTGAGAGTGTGTGTGTGTGCGTGTGCGAGTGTGTTTGTGTGTGTGTATGTGTGTGTGTGTGTGAGTGTGATTGTGCAAGTGTGTGTATGTGTGTGTGCGCGTGTGTGCGTGCGTGCGTGTGTGTGTGTGTTTATGTATGTGAGTATGTGTGTGTATGTATGTGTGTGTGTGTGTGTGTGTGTGTGTGAGAGAGAGAGTTTGTGTGTGTGTGTGTGTGTGTGTGTGTGTGTGTGTGTGTGTGCGAGTGAGTGAGTGTGTGCATTGTTATGTATGTGGTGCACGTGCGTGCTTGTGAACACAGGACATCAAACAACACCAAAAGTTAACTCTACTACTAAAGTCTTTTGGTAAGTGATCAAGGATTGAATCTTTTGAAGGTTCGCTTGCAGCTTGCACGCCTGTTTTTTTCTCACACGCTTCCACAACATAGCACCTGCAGCGATTGCAGCGGCAGCGCTTGAGGCATGCTTCCCGAAAGAGAACTTGGGGGCTAACTGGGCCTGGCAGACGACCCCTCTCGCAGGTCTAGCCGAGACTCGAGCTGAATTTGCGCAGGATTTGGAGAGAAGAGCCATGTTTAATAAATAGACAATAATTAATATAGAATAAAGTGTGTAAATGTCAGAGGCTGAACTCAAAGAAAGAATCAAATTAAGTTATTTTGATAAGCAATCGTTGCCTCGTCGTGCACGCAGCTTGCAAGCAAAGTACAGATTTTCTCGAAAATGGACAAAAAGCTACGACACTAAGAACTACTTGATCATATTCTGAAGGCCACAAAGAGTTATCTGCTAACCAAGAACCTCATCTACGCTAACGCCAGAGACTAAACATAACGCCTCTATCTCCCGCCACCTGCATTCAAAACGAGCAGAATTTGCATCGATCAAGAGGCGATGTGCCACAGCTCGAACACGTGTGGGTCAAAACATGCTTGAGCAAAGTCAGAAAAACATGGCAACAGTATTTGCACTGCTTGGGGTAAATCTGCAACAGTATTGGACCTACATAATTTCTTAGAACACCACCAAATTTGGGACCAATCCCAGGCCTTCCGAAGCTAAACAAAATGCAAAAATTAAGAGGATTATCAGGCAAGTGAGGGGACCCTTTTTGACTCAGATGCTTTTTGATGAAAGGCCTAAATACAGGTACCTGAAACAAAGTGCCATGTTAAATTACTGGTTCTATTCCAGGATGTTAAAATATACCGCTGGTGCTTCCTTCTTACTTAGGGCTGGTAGTTCTTTACCTGTATGTTAGATCATTGCAAGCTGCAAGCGTCTATATGTCTGCGTACGTTAGTTATGTTAAATCTTTCGTACGTCTAAACAGGCCATACGACAAATGCTTAAGCCTAGCCTCCTGTTCTGGGGGTGTGAGCTTGAGGGGGTGGGTTTGTCCAGTTAAAAGCGAATTCTGTCCTTTTGGTTTTTTGGGGCTGCCTCTTGGTAGCAGCCAAGCCATACACGAGTTACAATTCCATGCTATGGGATCCAGTACTAAGCCAGAGAAACCTTTCAATACAATCCCCAAACAACACCTTAAGTTACCATACCTTACCGTCTACTCATCCTGCACCCTCAATTTCAGATACTTTTTGTTAAATCCTGCACTTAAAGAATACATCGATTGATACAAATCCCGCAGGGCTTTAAGCCGTGTTCAGCACCATTAAGCTGATGACGACCCAAAAACTCCATTTGCACCAAATCCGCAACACAATCCTGCAGGATAAAAAGAGATACACCTATGTATATTCCGTGTTTTCCTTCCTGCATGCAATGAGGAGTTGCCATAGCACTTTTCTTATCACACCCTTCATAAATATTGTTTTTGCCCTGTGGGTATATATAGAGCTATAGCTAGAGCTCTCCCTCTCTCTCTCTCTCTCTCTCTCTCTCTCTCTCTCTCTCTCTCTCTCTCTCTCTCTCTCTCTCTCTCTCTCTCTCTCTCTCTCTCTCTAGCCAGCTAGAGCTCACTCACAGGGCAAAAGCAATATGTATGAAGGGTGTGATAAGAAAGGTGCTGTGGCAACTCCTCATAGCATGCAGGAAGAAAAAACGGAGCAGAGCCATTGGAATATCATCAAAACCTACCGCAGAAATAGAAAAAGGACAAACCAAAAGAGATCAGGAGGGCTGCAGGCTGGGTCAAATTCTGTTCCTGATGAAACTGTGCACGCCTCTGCCTCCAAATCATCTAATGCCTGTTGACATACTTTCTGCCTGTATAAACTTTTAAAAGTAAAAAGGACACTACGTGGCTCTGCGCCCATGGGGCGGTGCAGATCCTAGAGAAGCAGCATGCTGTCCTACATCATGCTGGTAAGTGTAATTTTTTTGCTTCTACTGCACCATTTGGGGAAACAGGGGGGGAACAAATGGTGAAATTCACCGAATTCCTCGCACCCATATTCAACCACTACAGCTTGCTCCATCTTAAAACATAAGCCACATGCAGGAAATCATGTGCGCACGTGCAACAACAGCAACCCACCTGTGATTCCAGTACATGGAGCGTATGGGGTCCGCCACCATCAGATGGTTCAGCAGGACCACCGCAGACTGGCTTGCTCTGACCACTGCCCCCCGTAATATAGCCTCATGCGAGGAGGGCGATGCTACTGCTTCTCCACCACCACTCGCAGCAGCATAAGCACTCTGCACGCTGGACTGCTCCCCTGAAGTTGATGACGGTGCAGGAGTACACTGGCTGGTGCTGTGCTGTGCAGAGCCCGCTACGGTGGCGGCCACGTGCTGGGCAGCTGCCAGGTGCGCGACGTGCACGTAAAATTTGGACAGTGTTTCCAGCGCAGGGGGGCAGTTGGGGCACTTTAGCAGGGAGTCTGAGCAGATGGAGTGCACCTACAGAAGCATGTAGTTGAGCATGGCAAGTTGGGAATCATGCGTTGTAAGTTCGCGCCAAAGTTCAAGAGCTTATAGTATTCACCTTTACTAGTTCAACCAGTGAGAGACACGGTGGTGATAGAGCAACTGATCTATGCAAGCTGTTTTTCCGTTTTGATCAGCAATGTGCATACTTCACAGCCTTGCAGCTTTCTGAACAAGACAGAACATGGCAGGTTTATACCAAACTGGAACTGAAGGGCTCTATACTATGACACATTAGACATTCGAGGTAACTAGGTAACTTTGCTGTTCGACAGGAAATCGGTATATCTTTCCGTTCAACACCACCCCCACCTTAGTATGGAGGGCCATGTCATGGGAGGCCATCCCAGGAAGACGAAATAGGCCGTGCAAATAGTTCCATGCACTCTCATTTCGGGACGCGAGGGCGACCTACGGCACGAAAGCGGGAGGAGATGGAAAGATTGCTCAATCGTTTCACCCACCAGGATTGCTGGGAAGGTAGGAGGTCATAAGTCGTCTGAACTTGATTTCTGGCCGTTTCAGAACATAACGAAAAGTCCTCTAGCTAGGAGGTCTGGATAATTATATAGTACACTTTAAACTGCAGCTATGTCACAAAACTTTGTGGCATACTTGGTACACCGCACGCCCACACCTTTGAAGACACGTATTCCAGCTCACGTGTCACTAACGCCTGCAGTGGGGTGGACGCTTGCATCTGATGGTCTGGCTGTGGTTGGGCGTGCTCTTGCTGCATTTGAGGTGGCAGCTGCTGCTCCTGCCGCTGCTCCAGCTGCTGCTGCTGGTCAGCAGCTGGCAGCAACTCAATGCTGTCCGCTGCCAGCTTATGCTGCAAGACAAACGCGCGCTGGTTCCACGCAGAGTTGTTTCGCACGTCGCTGGAGATCATGTTCTCAGAGTACGCCAGCTCCTTGTCCCACAGGTGGCCCCCGAAAGCCTGCAAAAAGCAGGTTGCACAGGATTGTACACAGGCAGCAAAAGATCATGACAAAGATAATAAAGGTAGTAAGTAGAGGTCAAAGGCACGGTAGGCGGGTTGCGAGGGAGGAAGAAGCTGGTGTTAAGTATCCCCTGATCTCCACTACTTAACTTATTTGGACATGTGGTAGCGCGTGTGCAGACCAAAGGCATGCTATCCTAACTTCACCTTACCTGCCTCATTTCAATGACGCGTGATTCTGCAGCCAAAGGTTACCTTCAACATATCTCACACACACACACACACACATACACGCACACACGCACACACACACCTTCACAATGGCCTGTCGATGCGCCCAGGCGTGGTAATTCTTTTCATCCTCAGCCAGGGCTTGGTCAGCCACAGACAGTTCCCTGTCTGCAGCCACAGGCCCCAAAGCTAGGGCACACTTTCTCCTGTGGTTCCACAGCTGGTAATTCTTGGCGTTCTTCTGCGGTGGTGCAGACATGACGAGAGGTCCATGGAACACGTGCAGGTGAGTGAACACGTATCATATCAGCTTGCTGGTATGCTACACTCTGAACTGCGTGCAGCAACTGCACCATCACAAAGTCCTCCCATGACCATTTGAATTGCAGCCTGCAATTCGTAAAAATGTCACAAGCAATCAGCCTGGCCCTCTTGGTAGTTGCACTGCATATACGGTGTTGTTAGCAAGGAAATTACCATACATACGGTCATATACGGTCCACATAGGTATACGGTTCTGGCCAATCCTACGATTACGGCAGCAATTGCTGATGGATACAGCAGCTGCCACCATCCTCTCTCACGACAGCACACATGACAGCCACAGCAGGAAAGAAGGTGCAATTTAATTCGCCCAACCATCTCACTCCTCCCCCTCCAAACCAATTGAGCAAATGCTGCAATTAGACATCCATCCATCAATTTTCCACACTTTTCCACACTTTTCCTCTAGATGGTCAGATGGGGACGTTCCGTCATTCACCCCCCTTCCTTCTACCCCCTTCTTCCCCACACCCACCTGCATGATGGCATCGGTAAAAGCGTACTCCTTGGTCATATCTTGGTTCAAAGCACACAAGCATGCCCAGCGCCACTGCCAGGCTGTGTAGTCTGCCTGGTTCAGGCAGATCATCTCCTCTGTTAAGGCGAGGGCGCGCGCACTTTTTTCTCCCTGGACAGGAAGTTTTGATGCAAAATCAAAGAACTGAGCTTGCGTTGGGTTTGTCCTGTGTCTGTGTATCAGGTTTAATGAACTCTTATAGGCTGCAGTCAGTCTTGATCAGTGCAGTCAGCCTTGACCGGGATGAAACTGTGAAAATCCTCTACTCACAGTTGTTGCACAGTTGTTGCAGGACGTACAATGCAAAATTTTATCATGTTGATAGATGAAATCTGGCTGTTAAAATCACCTAGACACAATCAATGAAGCTCTGTTGTATGTTTGGTGTAGATACAGAGCACGGCTTTCAATTCAGTTGCCACACCTTTTCCATGATAGCCCTGAAGTACGCCAATGCCTCTCTGTGCTGCTCAGTGTAGTGAATGGCCACCACCTGATTGGACGGGTTACGGAAATGAAATGCGTATGCAAGATCAAGTTTCCCCTCCTCATATGCAAGCCCTAATCATAATACTCTGTAAACTCCAATCATAAGCTGCTTGCTGGCGACTCCTGCAGAGAAGCCAACAATCCCAAGAACAACGCGACTTAGCAGCTGATACAAGAAAAAGAGAAAAAGAGAGGTTGACAAGCGTATGGTGTATGCACTTTTTATGGATCACTACATTCTTCAAATCCTACGGCTTGCTCCAGCGGCCTGTGCATCCTCTGGCGGACTTCATGAGCACCTCATTCCCTATACCTTCCTGCCGTCGTCCACTTCCAAAGGTTGCACATCCTGCCACTCTCCTGCCTCAGACTTGGGTAAGCAATCCAGCTCCTCCATGCTGCTGTCCGAGCTCATTATGCAAGCAATACTCAGAAGTGGGTGTGCCGAGGGGCTTCAAACTTCCAACTGAGGGGAATGAAAGACAGAGGAGGCAGGGGGCCGTGCTGGGATCAATTGTTTTGGCTTGATGGAAATGTATGTGCATCTATTTCTGCACAAGTGAAACCCATAGTAGCTGGCAGTATTCCTTTTCATGTGTCCCATACACACCTGTCTTGCTTCAGTTCCTCTACCACTTCCTTCAGCTGTGTGAGTGCCTGCGCGACTTGCTCTGATGACAAGGAATGGAAAAGGTGCCAAGTAAAACCCTCTGATGATGACAACTCTTCGACAGTCAACATGCACGCATGAACATGAGCAGACGCGCGTGGATGATTTCCGAACGCAGACTTCCAATACCTTGTTCCCTCGCTTTGCTAGGATCTGGCAAGTTAGCTGCATGGCAATAGCAGCAGCACACGTAGTGGTTGATACCTATATAGAGGAGAGATAGCTAAACGAGCACTGCAATGCATGCACATGACAGATACAGTTAGCGCATGCACATGTATGCACTGACACTAGATACCACACCTTGATTCTGGAAGCCTGGTTGCGGAACAGGCTGCACGTCTGGAAACAGGTTAGAGCGGGTTGACATCAAATCAGCAGAATGGAAGTCCCATTAATGTAAAACACTTTTATTATTATCGGAGATAAATAATTTGGACTCCGCAGCCTAAGGTATCATCCTTTTAACGTTACTTGTTGGCATAGCTGTTAAGCATGATAGTGCAGAAGGGAGGAGTGTGTTGCTCCCATCAACAGCAGCATGCAGATTCATTTCGCTTTTCAACCAAGCAGCTCGGCCCTGCGTTTCCTGGAAGAGCGCGTGCCCAGGCATTAGGCAATATACAGTGCAAAGCAGCTGGCAAGAAAGGTGAGTACTTCTACTTTGGGTTGTGTGGTTCACATTTGTGTCTGCACATCTCCAAGCCCATAAATTATCCCCCTCTCCCGATATCCAGGCTTTGGCAGGAGCAACAAGGTGCTTGATACTGATGTTGAGGAAACAGGATTACCCAAGCGCAGGCTGAAGAAGCGAAACATCAAGCCTTCACAACAGGTAAACAGGAGTGACGTGCCACGCTGATGTCGGTCTTTGTAGGAGGCTGTGTCAGCTTCCTTCAGTGCTGTGCATGCATCCTCAATTTCTCACGTGTAAAAGCAAGTGCGAGTGCAAAGCACAAATGAAGCAGCGCAGCGTAACAACCGACACATCCGCAGGAGCAACAGGAGGCAGGCAGGAATCAGTCCTTTGAGGCGGCATTGGGCCAGGCGCAGGAGGCAGAAGACCGTGGGACGGATGAGGACTTCACCCAGCGCCTGCAGCAGTTGAAGATTGAGGGCCGGGAGAAGAAGGGGAGCTTGGCCAGCAGCGGCAGCACAGCAAAGCAGGACGCGAGCAAGCTGTTGCAAGCCCCCGTGGCCGCGTTTGATGCAAAGCCAGAGGATGACATTTATGCCAACCCGCCCTCCATCACGGATACGCTGATGGGCCAGCTGAACTCAGACGTCAGCGACCCCTCCCTCAAGTCTGCACAGTTTGGCCCCAACCAGGTGGCTGTGGCAGCCGGCGCGATCATCTTTGGTCTGGTGTTTGTGCTGGTGTCTGGAGGGGACATCATGCCCAACAACCGCTTCAAGGGTGTCCGGCCAGCACAGGATACGCCTGACTCTGTTGAGCAGGGCCTGCTTAAGGGCGCCATCTCTCAGCTGGAGCAAGATCTGAACGAGGACCCCAATGACGCCCAGGCCTCGGAGCAGCTGGCCCTGGCCTACGCCAGGCTGCAGCAATTTGACAAAGCGTCCCAGATCTTGGAGAAGCTGGTGGCGCGCACGCCGAAGGACCCTGATGCGTGGCGGGTGAGTCGTGTTGGCGCCTTTCACATTCAGATTTGGTTAGCAACTGGATGAGGCTCTGTCGCCCACCTTCACATCTCAGGCGGCCTACACGTTTTTATTTTGGTGCTCCTCACATTTGTGTGTTAACGAGCCAGAGCTGTGCTGAGTAAACTGCTATTGTTGTGCGTGAATGCGTGAATGCATCGCATGTTTGTTGATGTTGACTTTGACCCTTCTTTCTCACAAACATGTTTTGTCTTTGCGCTGCATCTGCTCTTGCAGTTACTAGGAGAGACGGACCTGCTGTCAGAGCGCTCTCAACCTGCTGTGGCAGCCTACAAGCGGGCAGTGCAGCTCAGAGACAACGACATGCAGATTGCTACAGGGCTGACAGACGCCTACATTGCAAACGGACAGCAGGTGCAGTTGGGCAGCTTGTGGGTGTTGGTCATTATTGGGTTGCACTTGGGTTGCGCTTGGGTTGCAGATTTCATTGGCAGCATTGGCAGCATTGGCAGCATTGTGGGTGCTGAGGTTATATCGGAGGACTTGCACACCATTGGCAAGCAAACGCGTTCGGTGTACTGTTGCTGCTTGTTGTAAAAAAAAGGCTCTGGACTGGCCCCTTTTTCTCTGCTTCTCTTCAGACACTGAATCCATGGGCTCTTTCAACCTGAAAATGATGTCAAACCTAGAGAGTTGGCCAGTTCCATCTAATAGTACTTATTGTATGGAGCACATACAGACTTTCTTACACAAGAAACATGCACGAATGGTACCATTATACAGATTTGTCCAATCCTCCATCTTGACTACTAGTATTTAGCAATGCTTCTCACGGTGGGGCAATAAAATAGCTTTTTACTCTGGAATTAAGCAATGCTTCTTATGGTGGGGCAATGAAATAGCTTTTTACCTTAAATGAGGTCAACCTTAATGGTGCATCTTATGTTATTTGCAGCTCCATGTATGCAGCCGAAGTGTATTTACCCATGCCACATTTGCAGCTCCATGTATGCAGCCGAAGTGTATTTACCCATGCCACATTTGCACGCTGAAGCAACCGCCCAGCCTGCCCATCCTTCTCTACGCAAACCACCCATACTTTTCGTTCTTGCTTAAGCACGATATCACACACACACACACAAACACACATACACATACACACACAGGTATTCTCAGGGTGCTGCGTACGATTCAATGCATGTAAATACTAGTAGTTGGTCATATTGGTTGTTCATTTGCTTGTAAGTACTAGCTGGTCATGCTAGTTGTTGTTCATTCCCTTCCTACCATCCCCACCCCCTCCCCCAGGCAAACGCTGTGGAGTATCTGTTGAAGCTACGTGCGCGTGCTCCTTCCATCTCGGCTTGGGGTGTGCGTGCCACAGACTCACGCCCCACCCCTGCTGCTGCCACCACTGGCACTAGCACCAGCGTGACTTCACAAAGTTCAGACAGCACCACGCTGCAGCCGAGCGCAACCGCACAGAGCTCAAAGAGTGTGGGGGAGAGCAGTAGTGAGAGTAGTGAAGGGAGCGCTGTGGAGGGCCCTTCCACATCCGGGGCCACCACTACCACTGCAACTGGGGGCAGCAGGTGGGACCTAAGGTTATTGTTTTTAGTTGCTGTTTTTTGCATTTTGGATAGAGAGGGCCATGCTGCTCAAGTACAGAGTCGCTGGCATGCATGTTAAAACGGTCACGACACTTTTTGGCTTCCTGCATGTCGTCCAGCTTTGGTGAAAGGATATAGGAAGGCTTTCTGGCTTTCTGCATGTCGTCGAGCTTTGGCGAAAGGAAATAGGAAATGTGACAAACCGTCCCCCCATTCTTTTGCCCCTGAAATCGTTGTGATAATGCTTCTTCTCTAAGGTTGTTCCAATTGTGTGAAAATCATGCACAAGTACCAAATTTATACACAAGTACCAAAATCATACACAAGTACCAAAATCATGCACAAGTACGCACACCCTGTGTCCCACTTTTGCAGGAGACCCATCAAACCGTTGGAACCTGTCTCCGTAGAGTTACTGCTAGCCAAAACGTACAGCGCGTGGAGGGGCCATGACACAGATGCTGTCGCGACGTAAGTCATTGTGCTGTTTGTGTCATGCTTGGTCTTTGCCCTTAGCATTTCTGGGTGTGTCCATGCTAGTACCCTATGTTTCGCTGTTCGCCCAAAAAAACGTAGTCCTCGTGCCTGGTGGTTTTTATGTCAGCATTGCAATTGTTATACAAAAAGGTGCCTGCCTCCTTGCCTGCACTGTGGTGCCTGTGTGAGGACAAAAACCATCATTTGCTGACTGTCGCCCCCTGCAGTTGCTTTAAACACACACATGCAAAAGAGGTGACATTCTCGCTGCCCTTCAGTTATAATATGTGCTAAGTGACAATTAGTGTTAAGAAGTGATAAGTGATAATAAGGGGGCGGTCACACAGGGAATTTTGATCACTTTTTTTATTTACCGTTTTGCGCTTTTAGTATTGCGAGGCCTACTTTTTGCGAGGTGCCGAAATAATTAGAATAATTAATATGCGAGCATTAAGCTTTTGCGAGGCCCCTGAAAAGTTAAGGTAATTTGCGAACTTTGCGAATTTGGGGATTTTTTGTGCTCTCCTCTCTGTATCTATCAGTGTTGGTTTACATCAAAGTCTGAGACGAGTTTAATGGCTCCTAACTTCAGCCTGAGGAGTTACTCTTGCATTGCCTCCCCCCCCTCCTCCTCCCCCTCGCCCTCCTCCGTGGTCTTTGAAATCTCCAAGGTTTCAAGGCCCCTGCCCCTGCCCCTCCCCCTGCGACCCTGCA
>Ga0307968_1001685_pt1:0-5000 | contig 18145 bp, 20 predicted proteins | sample OrgLakmetagen650_FD_201834 | JGI IMG/M metagenome (GOLD analysis project Ga0307968, IMG submission 201834) | Saline water microbial communities from Organic Lake, Antarctica - #650 | ecosystem: Environmental > Aquatic > Non-marine Saline and Alkaline > Saline | place: Antarctica: Organic...
TGTTCTGTAAAAATAAATTCTACAGGGGGGGGTGAGTACATGTACGTATGGTAATAATAAAGTAATAAAGTGTTGCCCCCTCGCATTGCTCGCATTGAGGATTATTCAAATCGCGCATTCGTTACGATGCTGGACGGTAGTCAGAACCGGAGCATTGGAGCAACACTTTAAAGTTGGTGTGCAATTGTAAGATAATTGTTGTTAAGGAAGGAGGGGTCAGCAGCCCCTTGTGAACAAGGCACATAAAGTTTGCCAAGATCGTGGCTAATACGACCAAGTACCAACTCACCAATCGCATTCTTCTTCTCCAACGCTTCTGCAGCAGCTTTGTCTCCCGACTTGGCAGCAAGCTTGGCTAGTTCCTCTGGAGGAATGAAGTCCTGATATTCAAGCAGGTCCGAGAGTGGAATGGTGAGCACGAGTCGCAGCAGCCAGTTGCATACCCCAAAGGGGGAAGGGTTAGTCACTGGATCAATCTCAGGACCAATTAAATATAAGAAGCTTTGAGCTGCACCAAGACGCCAACTCTTAGCATCGTGCATTTTCCAAGAACAAAGTGCATTCTGCACCAAGCTTTTCGTGACGCTCCCTTGTAAGTTTGCACACCACACACACAAACACACACACACACACACACACACACACATACACACACAACATGCATGAATGCCCATTGGATATGTGACTCGCAACTTACATAAAGTCACACGCATATTCGCAAGCGCACATGCACGAGCATTACACACAGGGACACACACACAGGCACAGATACACACACATTCACAATTCACACTTACAGGCACAAACACAGGGACACACACAGGCACAGATACACACATTCACAATTCACACACCTGCATATGGTGGCCTCGCCCTCCGTCCTGCTTGTACACCGCAGTGACCCTGCGTCGGTCAAACGAGGTCTCATTCAGGAGGGCAGCTTCAGGCCTGGCACGCTGCCTCTCCTCTTCCAGCTCTTCTTCATTCAACTGCACACACAAATGCAAACACGTGCTGCCTCAAGGCATTCAGGCAGATTACGTGTTTGCATGCTTTCCACCTCCTCTTTTTCTGCCTTGATCTCAATTGTGTGCGCAGTAGTATACACACGACTGCAATCACATGCCAAGGGTACCATAAAGAATGGAGAGCATACTTCAGTATGTTTGATTTCACCACCTCTCCTCCTACCCCTCCCGCGCTTCCTTATCATAGGATAGCGCACTCAAATGCCACACATTTTGCTCTTAAGGAGCGGAAGGCCCGGCTAGAAGAACAGCCCAGATACGTGCTGCTGCCAGGAATTGAAGGTTCTTGGTAATTTAAGCAAGGACAGGTGGCATATTATACACTATCGCACACCTTGGACAGCCTGTCTTTCTTTGCAGCCAGCTTCATGAAGGCGTCCATGGCGGCCACAGAGTCTCCTGCTGCCTGGCAGCCACGCGCCATTTCTGCCTCAACCTGCACGACATCAGGCGAGGAAAAAAGTTTCAAAATAAAGTCAGTGCCATGTGGCACGTAGCTCATGTGCAGCGACATGCTCAGGACCTCCCCTTCCATTCCTCCCGGATGTTACCATGCTTCGAACGAACAAACCTTGTTTATGGAGGTCCTAGCAGAGAGCAGAGCAAAAGCAAAAGCATGCAGCCTTTGCAACCGATGGGCGCACAGCACCCTGACATGCATCGTACCCTGCACACCTCCAGAGTGCCAGTAACACCCCACAGCTCGATCAAAACTCACAAGGAGATCCTGTAAGGAGTCACAGCTCACCTCCCGAATCTCCATAAAGTAGGACCCCTTTGAGCGCATCTCTTCACGCTCTCGCTCCCTTGTGCTGAGCCTACCCCGCCCTCGATCTTGTGAGTCACGGTCGCGATCACGGCTGCTGCCATCCCTGGATGGTGTGTATAGCAGGATGTTAAGCAGGAAGGTTTTGAACTTTGGTGCGTATAGCAGGATTTCAAGCAGGGGGGCTTTAAACTTAGAGTGTGTATATGTGTATATACATGGTCCTGGCCAGTCCGAATTAGACAGCATCGCAGAGTAATGTCAATGATAAGCTTTAAAAACAGGGCAAGGTTTGATGTATGAGTGTGAAAAAACACAACACACAAGCACGCACACGCAAGCACATGCACATGGCAGCACATATACACGTACCAGCGCACACACAAATACAAATGCACGCATGCATGCATGTACACACGCACCTGTCCCCCCTGCTACTGCCTCGGTCACGGCACTCCTGTAAGTCCCTCTCCCTCTCCCTGTCATGATGGCTGCCTGCAATGTGTGTGTGCCAGTGTTTTTTTAGTCAGTATACCATATCAATCAATATGACAACATGCGTGTCCAACTCTTGGAATCGAGATGAAATTAAGCTTTTGGGGGTGTCAAGGAACCCCTGTGTATAACAGTTCTGTGGCCCTTGGATCATTGAGAGATCATTGAAAGGATTTCTTCGAGAGGATCACACCATAAATACCAGAAAATTACCAGACACGTTTAATTATCATGTTCAAATGAGCGGAAAATGCCCACCAAAAAAGGCCAGGTTTGGGGAGTGGATTAAGATAGTTTAGTTGGTGATGGTGATGGTGACAGGGTTGAGGATGAGCGCATGTTCAGCACCCTCAAGTATATCCGCAACTCACAGCGCAACAGGCTACAAGCACAGCACTTGACGTGCCGCAATCAAAGTTTAGAAGCTCAGCCTTTCGCGTGGAGGATGTCCCATACCCAGAGGCCATTTTAGAGTGGTCCAGCGCAGAGAAACGCTGAGAAATTGTTTAGACTAAAGACTCAGTCAGAAGAACAACTTTAGAGACAGCTCCTTGCCTCCTTACCCAACCTTATTGAGTTGACGCAATACTATTGATCTTACAATTCACTTAAATACACCATTCACTGGAGCCGTCGCCATACTGCTGCCTCCCGACGGGCTGGGGCAGCAAAATAAAATCGATATGAGAACTTAATTTCTCGAATTCCCAGGTTGGGGGTGACATGAAATCAAGGTTTTCCCAAATCCTTTAAAAACACTGGTGTGTGTGTGCGCGTGTGTGAGTGTACATGCGTATGTGCACACATAGCACACATACACGTATGCTATGTGTATGTGTGTAAGTGTAAAGAATGCCTGCTTGTGATTGCGTGCGTTTTTTGTCAAATTGTTTGAACAAATGAGTTTATGTAAAGTGAAGTAATGCAAGGTGCAATTAGCCATGCAAAGTTTGCTGCCCTTAAATGAATGTGCTGTGCTCCTTGCCTGCGTGCTGCTGGTGATGACCACTTCCTCCTGCAGGCAATGATGGCTGGTACGGCATTTGTTGCTGCAGCGGCGGCTGCCTGTTAGTTTAGGCATAAGAGTGGTGAAGGAAATTTGCAGCAGATAAGGCGCTAGCCGATGCCAGGTCACTTCCCTGCTACTTCATACAGCGTGTTGTTATTCATACAGCGTGTTGTTATTAAAAAGTCGTGTGCGTTTCATTTGTTCATTTGCAAACTCTGAAGCTGGCAAACAGACGAGAAACGCAGTACTTGTATGTGGCAAGTTGCTGTCAAGCTCAAGGAGCCCGCAAAAAAGCACACTGCAGATTTCAAGATCCAAAGAAACTTGCAACGGCAGTGAGTACGATCCAGCAAGCGTAGGGAGAGCAGTGTATACCAGCAACACTTACTGAGGCTGTGTTTGTGGTGTCGGCTGCGGGAGCCAAGGGGCAGGTGAAGCAGCTGCAGCAGCAGCAGCAGCGTGCATGTGTGCATGGCCATAGGCTTGAGGCAGTGGAGGCGGTGCGCCTGCTGCTGTGGCAGGGTGTGCGTAAGCTCCATAGCCTGGAGGTGTCCCAGGAAATAACAAGGGCAGGGGTTGGCCAGACAGGCATATTTGTTTGTTTGCCACACAAAATGCTTATCTGCCTGCATGCCTATGCAATCGTATGGCCAAACTGACCAATGACAAGTAAACAGGGTTGGAACTTTTTCCAGGAGCGCATGCATGCACACACACACAGTTTAGCAAGAGGCAAAAGGTTGTTGGTTGGCCCCTGGTTCACCAGGGTACCTTTATGAGGCAAGTCAGGAACGCAGATGTGCCGTTCGACATGTTATTGACATTAACACATCCAGCCTGGGACTCTTTATATTGAACATCCTATATCCTCTGTGAGAAGGCCACTGCGTGAACAGCAAAAGGCAAGGCCCAGATGCTGGTCGCTGCCGTTGCACACAGATGGCTGACCTGAGCTGTCAGCACAATTTCCCATAACATCGGTACCTGATACCTGACAAGTCCCTCCAGCAACAAAAAACAAGCCTGTACACGCGCGCACACACACACACACTCGCACGCACGCACATGTACCAACACACACATTCACACTTCACATACATCCACATGCACACTACCTGGGGGGGCTGCCGGCTGTTGATAGGGGTGGGGAGGGGCAGGGTAATACGGAGCTGGGGGAGGTGCGTAGGAGGGAGGAGGGGCCGCGTAAGGTGAGGGAGCAGCCTGTTGGGGGGGCATGGGGTACTGGGGCTGGGAGGGGGGAGCATAGGAGGGAGGGGGTGCCGCGTAAGGGGCTGCAGGTATGCGCGTGTATGTGTTCAGGTGTTGGTATGTATTCAGGTGTGTGTGCAAAGGTGCGGTGTGTGTACAGGTTGCAGGTATATGTATGTGTGTATGTATGTGTGTGTGAGTGAGTAGTGCGCGATAATTGCATTTGGGAAGGGATCGTGTTTTATCTGGAGCTATATGGCAACCGTAAATTTACAGTAAGAAGACAAAAGAGGGACAGGAAAGGGAAGGGACTGCTGGTGGTACAAACAGGTGCTATGCACGCACTTGCAGTAATCATGCATGCACACCGCAGAAACCATGTGCGTATTTGATCAGCTTGCTAGTTGTGCCAAAGCTATGTGGCCAAACAAAGTGGTACCCCGTTGTTGGTGTGTGCACAAGCAAAGCCTGCCTGACTTATCAAAGGCATTTC
>Ga0307968_1001685_pt1:10000-18145 | contig 18145 bp, 20 predicted proteins | sample OrgLakmetagen650_FD_201834 | JGI IMG/M metagenome (GOLD analysis project Ga0307968, IMG submission 201834) | Saline water microbial communities from Organic Lake, Antarctica - #650 | ecosystem: Environmental > Aquatic > Non-marine Saline and Alkaline > Saline | place: Antarctica...
CCTCATCAATAGCAGGCAAGGCAGGGAGCGAGCTGTTTGTGTGCTATACTTCAGGCATCCTTGCGCAGTCCACCAAAGACGAGTCAAGCTCAATCGAGGCCCTGAAGAAAAAGCTGATCCAGGTGTGCAGCAGCACGCTTTCATTCTATGCAGGGCTGGAAAGAGCGAGAGCTGGGAAGGCAATGGTCCTGTGCCAATCACGACGGTAATTTGCATTTAGCGGCATTCAAGCTAATTCGCTGGGCACTGGGAGGTCTTTGTTTGAGGCAGCTTTGTCAATACCTGCAATTGGAAATCGTCTGTCCCTTGAGCAGTGAAGTTTTAGGAGAGCCTGTTGTCACCTTGTTTTGCTCGCCCCGCTTGCTTGCTTTGCCAGCCTTGCTTTGCCAGCCTTGCTTGCTAAACGAAATACCCATAATCAAGGTACTCTTGTTGCTTGTGCCTACTTGCAGCGAGGCCAGCAATTTGAGGAGACCTCAAAACGAGCCCGCACTACAAGTGAGCTGCCACGCTTTTTGACCTTTAAATTACGAGTGGAAGAGCATTGTCTCAATTGACTCTTATGGGTATACCCGGTATAAGTAGAAAGACATTGTTTCAAATGAGCTTGGGGTATGAAAGAAAAGGCATTGACGGAAGGAGAGCTGACAAAGCTGGCTCCTTTCTTGTCAGTTCTTTGTTTTGGCACGAAAATTCTTTCTTATATTTTGTGGTTTGCTCAAAAGCTGTGGACTATTTGCATGGCATTGTTACAGCTGTGATAGGCACTCATTTGAGAGACTTTATGCTACTCACTAAAAGTGTAGGGTAGTGCTGACATGCTGGTATAACTCAAACACACACACGTACACACACCAAAACACACACATACACACATGCTTGTTTGCAGTTGCCGAACTGGGCTCCAGATTTATTCGTAGTAACGGCACTGTTTTGACGCATGGATTTTCGCGGGTGGTGCTCACACTATTGAAACGAGCTGCCGCGCAGGTATAGGAGTGAATGCACATGCGACGCTCTAAAAAGTTGTCAACCTGGTAGAGGCTTACCTCTTATTGTATTTGTTTCAGTTAACCTTTCAAACTGTTCCTTTTGATTCTTTTCTCAATTGTAGTTTCTTGTACTGTTAACCAAATCCTGTAGCTCTCCTCTCTATTAAACGCCTAGAACCATTTTACCATTTGTTGTATGTGCGTCTGTAAAGTAGGCGCTAATTGTGCATGTGTGCATGCGTGTGTGTGCATCCCAGGGTATCTACTTCAACGTGGTGGTGACAGAAGGGCGGCCAGACGGCACCGGAATCCAGGTGAGGATCCTATATCATCTTCCTTGCTTCCCAGGAAGAAATGTAGAGTGTCTTGTGGCTACCAACCCAGAACAAGCCTGTACCTTGATGTACGTTGTATACTTCACAGGTTGTAGGTGCTTCTCCTGCATGCCTGCTACAAATATCAAGGGCATCTGAAACAGGGAATTGTCCGCTTTGCCTGATATAGAGTCTGTCAATACCTGATCCCTTTTCAAACACTCAATCTTAGGCCAATATCAGCACGGCGTTGCCTACACACACTTGACATCTGTGGCACGTTGTCGTGCTGGCTACTGGCTACGAACACCCATGTCCTTGCGTACTTGCACTCATGGCCAAGGGTCTTGATGAAGCTGGGGCCTTAGTGTGGCACATGTTTTGGCACGTCAGTGGTATTCTACATTGCATGCCACTGTGAATGTGCTGCCCTGCCGGTCTGCGCAGTTTGGTCAAAGTGCTCAATGAAGCTGGCATCCGGTGGTGTGTCCTCATCCAGGGTTATGAACAGTAAACTGTAGCATCTTCCATCCCCTGTCTGCGCAGATGGCCAAGGCGCTTGATGAAGCTAGCATCCCTGTAACTATGGTCCTGGACTCTGGGGTGGCATACATGCTTGATCGGTAGGGCATATGTGCTGTGGGGCTGCATGTGAAGGGTTTGTGCTGCGTGTGAGGTGTACGTGTGAATTATGAATGGGAACTGTTGATGCAAGTACCCAAGCTTAGGCATTTGTCATCTTTGTGATTCGATGATTTCAATTCCTTGCTTGCTGGTAAGGGAATTTGATTTGCATACAAATATAATTAGAAGTAATGAAATGTTGAGCGTGCCTGCAAGCTCGTTTAAGCACTATATTTCCTTGTGTGTATGTTTGAATTTTTTTGTGCACACGTGGTGAGTATGTTTTGTGTGAGTTTGTACGCAGTGCATTGACGCAGTGTATTGTGCAAGAGCTGCAGTGGTATAAGCACATCATCTATACTTGTCTTTGCTGCCTAGACAATTAGAGGGCGCAATGTGCCTTGCAGAATGTCCCACACGACTTAGAGGGAAACTACCCCAGCTCCCACTCTCCTGTCATTTCTTCTTTTCTGTTTAAGTTTGTTTTCGTTCATCTTCTGCTGTTAAATAGTCTGCCTCTCCATGTCACTACAAATCGAGCATAAGTAACACCTTCATGGCCTACAAGGCCGCCTTTAAGGCCTTCCACCGGGCTTTGTCAAACATACACAGGAACACACAATCACACACGACAATTCGTATTGCCAATCAAATTGCTTCACAGGGTAGAAATGGTGATTTTTGGGGCTGAAGCAGTGGTTGAAAATGGGGGAGTTGTCAACAAGCTTGGTTCTTACCAGGTGAGTGTGTGTGCGCGTATGTATGTGCTGGGTACAGTTCCGTGAGAAGCAGTTGAGTGCAACTATGCATACGACCTTCAAGTGCAAACAACAAACAAAGTGAAGAGAAATAAAAGTCAAAGTTGTTTGGAAGTGTTTTTCGGCCCATTGGACCCTTCAAGTTCAAAGTGTCTTCTGTTTACAATTACGACCTCGCAGATCGCCGTCTGCGCTAAGGCTCTGAACAAGCCTGTGTATGTGGCAGTAGAGAGCTACAAATTTGCCCGTTTATATCCACTGGGTCAGCAAGTGAGTAACCTGCACCACGAAAAACGTGGTGATGGTTTCGACAGCTTTTTCATGTTATTTTGGCTGCAGGCTATTCCAGGTCACAACTTCCATAATCTACTTCTTGGCAGACTGCTATTGTATTATTGTAACACAGCATCGCTTCCATGCTGCTGTCCCATCACGCGACAAAAGTAATTTTCAATTGCTCTGTGCCTGCAGGACCTGCCAAAGGAACAGAAACCATGCGACCTCGGGCCCCTCCTTCCCAAGTGCGTTACTTTGGAGAGTCCGTCCCGTGATTACACTCCACCCAACTATATCTCTGGACTTGTGACTGACCTCGGCATCTTAACCCCTGCAGCTGTCAGTGATGAGTTGATCCAGTTGTATGAAGGCCACAGGCTAGGATAAATATCATGTTTTGCTCCTTCTTCCCACTCAACCACCGACCTGTTTTAAATTAGAGTTCCATAATGCGTTTTGGTTATAACCAAACAGCATCCCAGATTTTGTGGAGGAGTTTTACGGTACCCAATACCAAAGTGGCTCCTTCACCTTAACTATTAGGGAAACTGTTTTCTACTGCCCGCATTGATTCACTCTTCTTTCCAAAAAGCATAGGTAGTTCACCGTCGCAGGTCAAACCTTCCTTTCGGCCCGCAAAGCAAACGGCAGCATGAATTGGGTCATCTGAAGAAAATGTTCCTATGCTTTCTGTGTGCTAGGGTCCAAAGGCTTGCTTGATCCCTGGTGAGAGAGAAACTTCATCTACAGCATGCGAGTCTGTCAGTCCGCAAGCATTGATGCTATTAGTTAGCATACATTTAAAAAGGAGGAGAAGGGGGAGGCAACATTTACAGAGTTTACAGATAAACATTTAGCCAATAGGCTGCGGGATTTGGCATCGATATCGACCCTCTTATGTAAGGTGGCTGGCTGGTACTCCTTACCCATGCAAACTAAGAGAATTTGCGGATTGAGTCATCAGTCATAACATACGACTGCACGCAAACTAACTTCTTTGCAACTTTGAAGTCACCTCAGCAAACAACACGGTGTCAATATATATTCCATAAACCGTAAAGTTGAAGTAAAAGGGGGCTTTCTGCTGATATGGTAACGAGCGTGCATTCAGGAAAGCCTCGCAGCCAGCTTATGCTCACACTCGCCAGGGCCCAAAAAAGTGCTCCTCTTTTTGTGGTGCTTGACTATCTTTATCACAAGGAAAAAACAACGTAGGCAGTGAAAATCACTCCCCACTTTAATTAAGGAAAAGGAGCCACTTTGGTACCAAGTACCGTAGAACTCCTCCACCAAAGCAAAAAGGAAAAGATCAATGGAGATCGGAGGGTTGCAGGCCTGACCTGAAACCGTCTCTGATGATAGTTAATAATAGTGCTGGAAAGGGCACGTCTGGTATGAACAAGTTTGGAAGCGTAATTGACAGAGCGAGTGAACATGAAGCTTGGAAGCAAGTTTCTTAACTCTTTGAGAATCAAGACCCAGCTCATTAAAAGGCCTCAGCATGTGATTGTTGTAGATAGCGCCCCCACTCCCAAAAGGATGGTGTGGAGGGTAACGGAGGCTCTCTGGAGGATGGAACAGAGGCCTTTATGTTGTTCCTGAGCGGCGCTCAGCTGGTTATGCGGTCTAGTGTCCTCACAATACTTGATCTCGATGAGGTGAATGTCTCGCTGGAAAATACTGAGATTTTTGGACGATGTTGTCTGGAGAAGGTGGATCTGCTGGTGGCGGCTGGCGATGCTGCTGAGGTGCTCTCAATCCCCTTCAGTTGCCCCCTGCCACTTCTAAGAACCCACCCTCCTTCATTGCAAGTCTGTTGCTTTTTAGTTTTCGCGCGGAGATGGGAGCAACCAGTTCAACATCCGGACGGCTGGAAGTAAACCTATTTTTGTCTGAGAACCGGGGTGGAAAGAGCCACTTTGGTATAATCCTAGTCTCAGCTGTATTGGGAATCTGAAGATTTTGCATAGCCAGCCGTTCGCTGCTAATCTATATCCATGCAGACAAAGCAGGACCCTAGGGAGCCTGTGCGTCCCCAAAAATTACTGTTTGCTGGCTATCAATGGCTGTAGTAGTCGGGCTAATGTGTCTCATTTTCCTTAATTGATGCAGGGAGTGTTTTGCTGCCTGCGTAGTTTTCCTTTTCTTTTCTTTTCTGTATCTAGTATACACTTTTTGCAAACGCAGTCAGGGACTTGTTGACGGACTGGGCTCTTGTTGAACATCAAATACCAGGCTCACTACTAATTGGTTTCTGCCCCACAAAGAACACCAAGAACCAACCCCTCTTTTATCTTTGCCACATTCTCGCAACTGCAAAAAAGTAAAAAATGAAGGTACACTGCTTCTAAACCTCTTTGCTGCATACGACAGTGTTCCAAGAGAGAAGCTTTGGAGACACTTGCAAAAAATAAGACCCCGCAGCATTTAAGAGATATCATTCAGACCATGTTCACAGGATGTCTACACTTCCTCATTGATGGCGACAAAATTTCTGAGGAGGCTTGATGCATGGCTGCCCTCTGAGTCCCCTTCTGTACTCTTTTTATAACAATGACATGGACTGATTCTTGATTGTACAGAGAGGTGCTGCTGCCACCGCCCTGGATTCAGTTCAGATCCCTCACTGTGATAGATTATGACATTGCTGATGACATTACTATCACTTCAAACACGGCTGAAAGTCTGCTGCAACTCCAACTGAACAAACTCTATGATTATACACATTTTAAAGGGCTCAAGCTGAATACTGACAAAACAAACGTCATGGTCTTCTTCAGAAGGAATACTTCTGCCATTCCCACCTTTTTCACGTACGACGGCATACCTCTGGAACTTGTCAATCAATTCAAATACCTTGGAATCACTCTTACTCGTGATGAAAGCATGCACACAGCTGCTGAGAAGATGGCAGACAACTTCAGGTATGCCATAGCCAGAGTTTACAGAACTGGTGGCAGCAAGGGAATCGCGTAATGCTATGCCGTGACTTTTCCAGGTCATCGCTTTGACAGCTGGTCTGTACGATAGTCAAGTATGGGCCACTTCTTCTCTGACACATTCCTAAAAAAGCCACCCCTGCGCACACTAAAAAACTCCTGCGCATCGAGAAAGGTACTGATACTCACTGCGTGCTCCGCAAAACAGGTCAGATCCCTATTTTTTCTTTTGGTTTAGATGCATCATACGATTCTGGAACAGTTTACTTTCTCCAGACAATCTTCTTTGTGAGAAAGTTGTGCGGGCTGACCTTCTTCTTGCAAATAGAAGTGATACGTGGACTTATCAGGTTCTGCACGCACTCCAAGATTTCCCTGCATCTCAGCAATTTTTGAATGCCATACGATCTCGCGAGTCTATCAATCTGAAACAGTTTGAGCTCACTCTGCGCCAACTTATCATAGGGGGTTAAAAAGAGCTTGACAATTTGACACCACATGAGACTCACCATTCCAGCAGAGTTATGAGGACTTATTACACACATTTTGGTGTACCTTTGGGGATTGTTTCTGGCTGGTTGGATGACAGAAGTAGGTATCATAAGCCTGTGTTGCCTCTCTACCCTCGCTTGGATATTTCCAGCAATCTCTGCCGTGCACTTTCTTGCCTTTGCCTTTTCGGCCGTAACTTCCTGGTTTAAAGAATTCGTCATAACAGGAATAGAAAGCCGTATGAGCTCAGGATCTGTGACAAATGTGACTGGCACACTGTTCAGGATGAGGAACATATTTTGCTGGACTGTCCGCATGAACATCTTGTCAGCCTTCGCACACAGCACCGCCAGCGGTCTTCCCACCTCAGTATGAGGATAGCCCAACTCGTTTGAAGACATTTTTGGACCAGCCAGATGTGTATGGTGTGGCCTCTTTTGTGGCTGAGTGCCTTTCCCATAATTACTTTCTAGCGCCTTTTTGGTTTGGCTACAGGCCTTTTTCCAAGCTTCCGCTCAGATGCCCCCCAGAGGCATGTAAAGCAATGTAACCGTATCTTACCTAGGGGGCCTGTCTTGCTAATGGCTTTGAAGACCGACTCCAAGAAGTATAACATGAAGTGTGACTTGGTTGTTTCGAGAGATGCCTTGGAGGCTCCTTGTTCGTAGACGTTGGATAAGGGGTTGATGCTGGTTGTGCGCTTTTTCTTATGTCTGTTGCGGTTTTTTTAGAATTTGAATTATACAACATGTATGTTTCTGTCTTTTGGGGGGATCTGTTTGGGATCCAAATGCCCGCCTCTTCCCTCAATGAGCATAACTAACACGCCATCTGGATGCCTTTGATGTCTAGTTGGAAGTTTTTGTTGTGTTGGGAAAACCCAGTCAGGAATGTTTCTTTCAATGTCATCAGGGGGTTCATTGTTAAGGTCAGAAAACTTTTCACTGTTACAAGCATTCGTTGTAACAATTACTGAGCCCAGCTTGCCTTTGCTGACCTCTTGCCTAAAGGGGTCAGACTACAGTGAATCTTTCGTCGGAAATGTCAGGGCTGTTGATTGCTGGTTGAATCATTTGTGTGGTTGATTTTGGCCATTGATTTAATTCGCGGTGGGTATCTTTTCTAGTTGAATCAACCGCAGTTGATCTCCGCTTGCATCAATTTAAAATAAACTGCAGTTGGTGGTTAAATCAAACGCGGTTGATTTGTGGTTGATTTAAGCCGCCTTTTCTCTAGTACAAGGTTGAACCAAGCCTGGTTTATTCAATTTGCGGTGGGTACTTTTTCTGGTTAATCAACCGCGGTTTATTTGGGGTTGATTCAAGCCGCCTCTTAGATAGTTCATGGTTGAATCAAGCCAAATGGGGGGGAAATCATTGTAAACAGTCAACAAATCATTGAAAGGAAATCGGGTTAACTTTGGGGGGAGCATCTACTGCCCTACAAGTGAAACCTTAACTAAAACTTTTCATATGCACCACCGTTTGCGTGCACGTTAAACAAATATATGTTTAAAATAATTAAAGAGAATACCTAGAACGGCGGCAAAGCTTTGCTTACTTGGGGGAGGCAGAGCGCACGAACACAATTGCTTAGATTGCCACGCAAGTAAGCACGCACGCTTACACACACACACACACGCACGCACGCACACGCACACACATCACACACCTGACATGCAGGCATGATGACTTGGTCATCCAAAGAACGAGCATGATATGTAGATGCAAGCCACAACGCTTGCTTCAAC
>Ga0307968_1001687_pt1:0-5000 | contig 18129 bp, 25 predicted proteins | sample OrgLakmetagen650_FD_201834 | JGI IMG/M metagenome (GOLD analysis project Ga0307968, IMG submission 201834) | Saline water microbial communities from Organic Lake, Antarctica - #650 | ecosystem: Environmental > Aquatic > Non-marine Saline and Alkaline > Saline | place: Antarctica: Organic...
ACACACATACACACACACACACACACACACACACACACACACACACACGCACACACACACACACACACACACACACACACACACGCACGCACGCACACACACACACACTCACACTCACACACACACACGCACGCACACACGCACGCAGGCACACACACGCACACACATACACACACACATACACACACACATACACACACACACATACACACACAGATGCACACATATACACACACGCTCATGCACAAACAATTGCTCTTTCTAAGGGGGTGGAGGCGCTTGCTGTGGGTCTTGCTGGTCTTGGCTGTCGGTATCAGCTCTATCCTTTTCTGCAAGGTACTGGTATGTGTGGATGTGTGTGCGCATAATGTGTGGGTGTGGGTGTGGGTGTGGGTGTGGGAGGGTTTGTGTATGGGTTGGTCTGCTTATGTGTTTGTGCGTATTGTAATCAGAAGATGCCGTAAGCCGGCTGAACAAGCAGTCCCTCCCCTTGTGAACATTATTGCAGGCTCCTTTCTTTCTTTTGCCTTATTCAGAAATTGTCAAACATAAATCTGTGGTACAAAGCGCGCACAGACACACACACACACACAAACACACACACACGCACACACACAAGCACACACACACACACACATTCACACACAATTTTTGCCTGCAGAGCATGGCTGATTACGCCGAAAGCGCGCACACGAAGAGCATCTGGTTATTTCTAAACGCTGCTGTGTAAGTGTTGGGAGCAAGGAAAAAAAGAAACGACGCGAATAGTGGGAACACAGGCGGCATGGACAAGGAAAGGGTGTTGTTGGTTTGAGCTAGGGAAACCCTAACCTAAACCCTAACCCTAACCTAAACCCTAGGTTAATCCCTAACCTAACCATAACCCTCGAGCAATCATATGTAGGGTTTGCTGAAACCGTATATATACGGTCAAATATACGGTTTTCATACAGGGATTTCATCGAATATACGGCGTATTTGTACGGTTTCGGCCAACCTTATCATATGCAACATATTGGTGGGGAGTTGTTGGGCCTACACCATTGTCAAAGTGGCTCTTTTTCCTTAATTAACGTGGGGGGTGGCTCTTCACTGCCTGTGTAATTTTTCTTTTACTTACGTGTACACCATTCAAGGGCGTTACGACCGTATAACACTTCGTGCAATAAGCACCGCACGAGGAAATGTCCTACAAACAGCAACGCATGCGCACCGTTCACATTAGTGAGGAACTGTCCTGCAGTGCAAACAAACTCTCATGTGCATGTTCACGTATCATGAGGAACTGTACTGCAATGCAAACAAACTCTCATGTGCACCGTTCACGTATCATGAGGAACTGTCCTGCAGTGCAAAGACAAACTCTCATGTGCACCGTTCACGTGTGATGAGGAACTGTCCTGCAAAACAACATACAGTGAGGAGCTGTCCTGCAGCGTGACACAAATTCTCATGTGCATGTTCACGTATCATGAGGAACTGTCCTGCAGTGTAACACAAATTCTCATGTGCATGTTCACGTATCATGAGGAACTATCCTGCAGTGTAACACAAATTATCATGTGCATATTCACGTGTGATGAGGAACTGCCCTGCAGTGCAAACAAACTCTCATGTGCATGTTCACGTATCATGAGGAATTGTCCTGCAGTGCAAATACAAACTCTCATGTGCATGTTCACGTATCATGAGGAACTGTCCTGCAGCGTAACACAAATCATCATGTGCACCGTTCACGTGTGATGAGGAACTGTCCTGCAAAACAACATACAGTGAGGAGCTGTCCTGCAGTGTAACACAAATTCTCATGTGCACCGTTCACGTGTGATGAGGAACTGTCCTGCAAAACAACATACAGACATACAGTGAGGAATTGTCCTGCAGTGCAAAAACAAACTCTCATGTGCACTGTTCGCGTGTGTTGGCCATGACTGTTCTGTTACACCATCTGTGACCGAGGTACCCATGTTTGCTTGCCAGATACACACACACACACACACTATATGCACGTATCATATGGGTGGCCAGAACCGTATAAATACACCGTATATGACCGTATATTTGGTAAACTCCCTGCCAAAAATACCGTATATACACCGTATATATATATGGTTCTGGCCAACCCTACACGTATCATATGGGTGGCCGGCCCTGTATAGGAATGTAAGCCCAGACTTACATTGGGCACAGAAAATTTGAACGTTACCATGATGGTGTACGCGGCCATTTTTCATTGTACGCGGCATATTTACAAATTTAAACTAACTTGGCCGACGGTGATAGCTGTTTTTTTACTGAAGCTTTCGATCCAACTTTAAGCAAGCAACCAACCCTGTAGCTTAACAGTTGTTTTTGGCTGCAGCTCCCTTTCTCACGTACTTATTTCCCATCTTAAAACTGAGCTGCCAATTATCTAAGGCACAAGCATAAAAAGGATGGTTAGCACAGCGCAAGCTGTGCCAAGAGAGTACTAACTGACGTTCGGTTGTACTCGCCTCCAAGAACTAGAGTACTTCTGCGAGTACTCAGCAGTTTTTTTGTTGTTGCTTAGGTCGGCTGTGATGTATGACTGTTGCTTAGGCCGGGTGTGGTGCATGACTTGTTTTGCTTTGGTCGGGTGTGATGTATGACTTTTGTTGCTTTGGTCGGCTGTGGTGCATGACTTGTGTTGCTTTGGTCGGCTGTGATGTATCTTCAGGCAAGCAGTCAATGCCATAGAGTATGCAGAGAGTACTCCAGAGAGTACGTTTATTTTCTGTACACGACGTGCAGAGAGTGTGCAGAGAGTACTCCAGAGAGTTTGCAGAGAGTATGCAGAGAGTGCTCCAGAAGTATGCATATTTTCTGTCCACGACGTGCAGAGAGTGTGCAGAGAGTATTCCAGAGAGTATGCAGAGAGTACCCCAGAGAGTATGCATATTTCTGTCCACGACGTGCATGGAGTGCAGAGTACTCCAGAGAGTTTGCAGAGAGTATGCAGAGAGTACTCCAGAGAGTATGCATATTTTCTGTCCACGAAGTGCAGAGAGTGTGCAGAGAGTATTCCAGAGAGTATGCATATTTTCTGTCCAAGACTCTCAATTTATACATGACACAGTAAGCCTTATCTACTTGTATTCACGAGGCACACAGTTCCTCATGCACTAACACAGAAAAAAGGAACGTTGCACGAACACAGAAAATTGGAACGTTGTACTAACACAGAAGATTGGAACGTTGTATTAACACAGAAAACATATGGCACAAAATTACTCATGCACTAGCACAGAAAAAAGGAACGTTGTAATTAACACAGAAGATTGGAACGTTGTACTAACACAGAAAACATGAGGCACACAGTTCCTCATGCACTAGCACAGAAAAAGGAACGTTGTACTTACACAGAAGATTGGAACGTTGTACTAACACAGAAAACATGAGGCACACAGTTCCTCATGCACTAGCACAGAAAAAGGAACATTGTACTTACACAGAAGATTGGAACGTTGTACTAACACAGAAAACACGAGGCACATAGTTCCTCATGCACTAACACAGAAAAAAGGAACGTTGTACTTCAGCACTGTAGGAATTATTGCTGCGGGATGAACGCCCGCACACACACACACACACAACACACAGACAAAACACACCCACAAAGCACACACATAACACACACACACATGTAGCATATTGTCCATGCCTCTCTTGTACTACCAGAATAAGATAGTAACCCATGTCTACTTTCTTCATTTGATAGTCACTCATACACCAAGGCAGAAAACCTTTTTATTTTGAACACACATACACAGCAAACACACACAACTCACACACACACGACACAGACAAATCACACCCACGCAAAACACTCACAACACACGCACACACATTTCTCACAAACGCAAATGCACACCAGCGCGCAAGCACCCAAGCAACACACACGCACACACACGTACACACACACAGGGTCATGATCCTGTGGGGGATCGTGCAAAGCATAGGCTGGAATGCGCCATCCAGCAAGGCAGCCCATGACTGACGCAGCTCATAAGTCATTCTATCCATCCAACCACCCAGCTGCTAAACAGCCTATACGTGACGCATCCCACCACCCAGAAGCTAAACAGCCTATACGTGACGCATCCCACCACCCAGAAGCTAAACAGCCTATACGTGACGCATCCAACCACACAGAAGCCAAACAGCCTATACGTGACGCATCCAACCACACAGAAGCCAAACAGCCTATACGTGACGCATCCCACCCTCTAATCACCCATCAAGACTGCTGCCCGTGAGGAGCGCAGCCACGGAGTTGCGGCAGCATGCTCACGATTCCGCTGCGTCTTGCAAAAGTAGATCTAGGTTCTGAATTGACCTGGGAAGCCTGCTTGCCTTGCCTGCGCTGCTTGGCGCTTGCAAGTCTGTAATTGTTCAAGCCCAATCAGTGGTGGTGACAAAACGAGTGACAATGCGCTGCTTGGCGCTTGCAAGTCTGCAACTTTTCACGCCCAATCAGTGGCAGTGACGAATCGTGTGACAAGCGATTATATTTTTTGATGTGCTGAGTCCTGTACTTTGCAGTGACGGTGATTTGATCTGACACACTTGCCGTTCTCCTGCTCTGTAAGGAAACAGGGTTAAATGAGGTAATTGGGTCTTGAGCCCGTGCCTGCTGCTATTCTATATCAATAATAGCCCAGGACTACCTAGAGAGTCTATTATAGTCTGGAGAGTCTGATTTGTCTGTTAGGTGATATGATATGAGGCAAGGAGAGGCTCCTCTGTTACAAGCTCAGGCTCTCTCTCTCTCTCACTCACTCTCTCTCCCTCCCTCTCTCTCTCTCTCTCTCTCTCTCTCCCTCTCTCTCCGCGCGACTCGCCATTACAACAACAAGTGGCCGGATTGTAACACATTGTCTTTTGGGACACACACAGAATTGGATGGTGGAAGAGTTTTACTTTTTACTTGGTACCGAAAGTGGTTCCTTTTTTTAAAAGTTGGGAGTGGTCTTTACTGC
>Ga0307968_1001687_pt1:10000-18129 | contig 18129 bp, 25 predicted proteins | sample OrgLakmetagen650_FD_201834 | JGI IMG/M metagenome (GOLD analysis project Ga0307968, IMG submission 201834) | Saline water microbial communities from Organic Lake, Antarctica - #650 | ecosystem: Environmental > Aquatic > Non-marine Saline and Alkaline > Saline | place: Antarctica...
TATACGACCGTACATTTGTTGATTTCCCTGCCAAGAATGTGTATACACCGTATATTTATGGTTCTGGCCAACCTTAAATTTAAGTGACTTATAACATGCAGGTTATTAGGCGGTCCGGAAACGACTTGGAAACCAAGGGATAGTCTCACAGACACAACACCCCATGCAACACACCTCTCATAAGGAGAACAACAAAAAAATATGCCTGCCTGCAAGAGACTTTTAAACACCGAGTTCCATTTCGCCCGGTGCCTCTGTTGACTCCCCGTTTCTTGCATGTGACGCATCTCACGACTCTCCTGCACACCCCATTCCTCGCAGATGTTTACCCTTATGCATCTCACAACTCTCTCCTGCACACACCATTCCTTGCAGGTGCCTACTTTTACGCATCTCACGACTCTCCTGCAAACCCCATTTCTCGCAGGTGCCTACTCTTACGCATCTCACGACTCTCCTGCACACCCAATTCCTCGCAGATGTTTACCCTTATGCATATCAAGACTCTCCTGCACACCCAATTCCTCGCAGATGTTCACCCTTATGCATATCAAGACTCTCTCCTGCACACACCATTCCTTGCAGGTGCCTACTTTTACGCATCTCACGACTCTCCTGCACACCCCATTCCTTGCAGATGCCTAATCTTACGCATCTCATGAAACACCTGCACACCCAATTCCTTGCAGATGTTTACCCTTATGCATATCAAGACTCTCCTGCACACCCCATTCCTTGCAGGTGCCTACTCTCACGCATCACGACTCTCCTGCACACCCATTTCTTGCAAGTGTATACTCTTACGCATCAAACTCCTGTGTACGCTACGCTGCCAAAACAATTTCAGACACAGAAACCCACTCACCTGCAGCCCCTGATAACTCGCCATCCTCAACAGTGTATGGTGCCTCATGGGAGGAGGAGGGCTTACCGCTGGCCTGCAGTTGTTATGGTGTACATCGTCACGATCTGAGATGAAGATCAAACGGCTTCAAGTGCTGCATGGTGTGCCGCAGGGGATGAGGGTGACTTGGAATCAGCCTGCATGCAGAGTCTTTGCACGTGCGTGTGTGTTTGTGTTTGTGTGCATGCATGCATGCATGCATGAGCGTGCGTATGTGTGTGAGTGTGTGCGCGTGCGTGATCTGTGTGTGTGTGTGTGTGTGTGTGTGTGTGCAATAGTGTGTGCATGCATGAGCATGTGTGTGTATTTGTGTGTGTGTGTGTTCATACTCACAATGCCGCCTTCTAGAAGCTTGTGCACATCCTCAGACGAGAATGGGGGAGGAGGGTTGCAAGTCAATGTGATGTGCACAACTTGGACTACCCTGCGACCTGCGTGTGTGTATATGTGTGCATTTGTGTGTATGTGTGTATGAGCGCACGTGTGTGTGTGTGTGTGTGTGCGCGTGTGTGTGCGTGTTTGTGTGTGTGCGTGTGTGCGTGTGTGTGTATGAGCGCACGTGTGTGTGTGTGTGACACGCGAAGCATGAGCGTGCCCTTTTCTCCTCATGCAGACGAGCATCCCCACTCACACATACTCACACGCACACATACTAACACACACACACATACGCACATGAACACCCGCAAAGCTGTGACACCAACCCACACTCACAGCCCCTCTCCTACAGCTCAAACTCCTCTAAGCTAGGCATGTTTTGAAATGCACATGATGAACTTGAATGCATCAAACAAATGCACATGAAAACCCTAAGCTAGGCTCCCTCTTGCAAACTAAATAAACACACACTCACTTCAATCACACGCACCCTAGCCCCTCCCCCCTCCCCCACAAATACACACACTCATACGCATCCCAATACCCCCCAAAACCCACCCAAACACAACAGAATTGCAGCAGAAAAGCACCCACCCTGCGGTAAAAGCTCATCTAGGTTGGGCATTTCTGCAGGCACCCGCTTGTAGTACACACTTTCGTTGTCTCGATGCAACCGTGCGAGGGCACGCTGTGCCTGTCCGTGTGTGTATGCGTGTATGTGTGTGTGTGTATTTGTGTGTGTGTGTGTGTGTGTGCAAGGGCACGCTGTGCCTGTGTGTGTAAATGTGTGTGTGTGTGTGTGTGCAAGGGCACGCTGTGCCTGTGTGTGTAAATGTGTGTTTGTGTGTGTGTGCGTGTGTCTGAGTGCGTGCGTGCGTGTGCTTGTGTATACACGTGTGTGCGTGTGTGCGTGGGTGCATGTGCGTGCATGTGTGTATGTTTGTATGTGCGTGTGTTTGTGCATGTTGGGCTTGCGTATAAATCAATATACTGCCATCGGTTAAGGCCATGGCCGCATTTTCTTGTCACACAGTGCCTCCACATTTTCTTGGTACACAGTGCCTCCACATTTTCTTGTCACACAGTGCCTCCGCATTTTCTTGTTACACAGTGCCTCCACATTTGCTTGTTACACAGTGTCTCCACATTTTCTTGTCACACAGTGCTCCACATTTTCTTGTCACACAGTGCCTCCACAATTCCTTGTTTGCCTCCACATTTTCTTGTCACACAGTGCCTCCACATTTGCTTGTTACACCATGCCTCCACATTTCCTTGTTACACAGTGCCTCCACATTTTCTTGTTACACAGTGCCTCCACATTATCTTGGTACACAGTGCCTCCGCATTTTCTTGTCACACAGTGCCTCCACATTTTCTTGTTACACAGTGCCTCAACCAGCCTATCATGCAATACACGTTACTTGTCTATACAATACACGCCACTTGTATAATCTACAATCACTACACAATACACGTCACTTGTCTATATATAGTTATAGAATAACAGAGTTATAAATTGTATATATATATATATTTAGTTATAGAATATATACAATGCACGTCACTTGTCTATACAATACACGCCAGTTGTCTATCCTACAATATACAATATACAATACACGTCACTTGTCTATATTACTCTGCGTCAAACCTTTTCCTGAACATCCAACTCGCTATCAAGTCTTTCTCTCTACCCCTCCACTGCGTCAAACCTTTTCCTGAGCATCCAGCTTGCTATCAAGCCTTATCTACAGCCCCTCCATCGCGTCAAACCTTTTCCTGAACATCCAACTTGCTATCAAGTCTTCTCTCTCTCTGCCCCTCCATTGCGCCAAACCTTTTCCTGAATATCCAGCTTGCTATCAAGTCTTTTCTACAGCCCCTCCTTCGCGCCAAACCTTTTCCTGAACATCCAACTTGCTATCAAGTCTTCTCTCTCTCTCTGCCCCTCCATCAAGCCAAACCTCAACTGAGCTTCTGACTCGCTATCAAACCTTAGGGTTATTATTAAAGAGGTTATTATTGATCAAATTAATAAATCACTCTGCTATCTTATAATTCAAAATTGATAATTCATATTAAGTTTCCTCTGTGCCGCGCCATTGTGCCGAGCCCAATTTAAGCACCTAGCGCTCTATAAATCCATGAATTGTTAGCGCTCTATAAATCCATGAATCGTTAGCGCTCTATAAATCCATGAATCGTTAGCGCTCTATGAATCCATGAATCGTTAGCGCTCTATAAATCCAAGAATTGTTAGCGCTCTATAAATCCATGAATCGTTAGCGCTCTATAAATCCATGAATCGTTAGCGCTCTATGAATCCATGAATCGCTGCTTAGTACCACCACATGCAATGCGCCAAGCCTCACCTGAGCTTCTAGCTCGTTGTCGAACGCTGCCCGCTCTGTCTCCTTTTGCCTGGCAGATCTATCAAACTCGTGTCCCAGCTTAGTCGCTGCTTTCTCCTATGCACGATTAGTTTGCATTTGCACGTGTGTGTGTGTGTGTGTGTGTGTGTGTGTGTGTGTGTGTGTGTGTGTGTGTGTGTGTGTGTGTGTGTGTGTGTGGGTGTGTGAGAGAGTGAGAGTGTGTGTATGAGTGTGTGTGTGTGCGCGTGTATGTGCGCGCGCTAGGTGGCACCCATATTTTCATGACCATGAATCCGACCAAGAGTGTGCTGCACAATGAAACCACCCGCACCCGCACACCTATTGACAATTGACACCCACCCACCCACACACACACACACTACGTGACTGAAGATATGGCTACTGCATGCACAGATTCACACACACACACGCACACACACGCACACACCTTACCCACCCATACCTACACACAAAGTGTGACAGATTAGGAGGAATTTATTGCATGTACACACGTACACACACTCTTACCACAAACAAACACACACAAACAGGCACACACATGTCACATATATATATATACACACACACACACACACACAAACACGCCCTCACCTGCCACACCACCGCCTCTTGCGCCACTCTCACCACAAGCCCTGCCTTCTCCTCACACCTCAAGCCTGTGAGGGCCGCATAAGTCAGGGCGTACGCACAGCAAGCAGCAAACCTGTAGAAACAAGTGTGTGTGTGCGTGTGTGCATACGTGTTTATGTGTGTGTGTGTGTGTGTGTGTGTGCGTGCGCGTACGTGTTTATGTGTGTGTGTTAATGTGTTCATGTAAGTGTGTGCGTGCGTGAATGCGTGTGCACTTTGGCGGCGCACAGTGGCGCCTCATCTGAGTGCTGGGCAGCATGAGTGGTCTCAGGTCTTAAACACGTTTGACATATGAGTGAATTAAAATACGTTAGACATATGAATTAATTACAACGTGATGTCATTAAAAATTAAATTGTCAATTGAAACAAATTAAGTATTCTCAAGTCTAAAACAAGTTAGACAAGGTAAGCGTTTAGTGGTCTCAGGTCTAATAAAAGTTAGACGTACGAGTGAATTATTAAGGCAAGAGAGCAGACATATTACATATACAGTTCTGGTTAACCCTAGACATATGAGTGATTAAAGACAAGTCAAGTGGTCAATTTAAACAAGTTAAGCGTTTAGTGGTCTCAAATTTAAAACACGTCAGGCATAGGTATGAGTACATCAGATGGCGAGAGAGCACAAAAGGCGGACAGGAAAGTTGAATAAAAGGGGTTTGACCTCAATCTATGGTCCTTAAACAGTTAGACAGCGGGAGCCTTTTTAAGCCGGATCCCGGCCCGTCCACATGTGGACGACGATCATGTCAAGCATGATGGTAGGAATGGTGATCAATCAAACAGCTTCTCCATTACTGTGGAGTTGTGCGCACATTCGAAACTACCACCAGTGGCTGGTGCTGCCCACCTTTTCCTAGCTGTGGAGTCGTGCGCATATTCAAAACAACCACCAATGGCTGGTGCTGCCCAGCTGATACGGACTACTTAATATTCACTACGCACTCACAGGAGCAAGTGATGTTAAACTAGAGCAAGGGCAGGTGATGGACAAGACAGGGGATTAGATGGATGGACTAGATGGATGGACTACTACTACTGGAGATGGTTGGACTAGATGGACTAGAGCAGGGGCAGGTGATGTTGGACTAGAGCGGACATGCCATAGATTTGTAGCTGCCTCTAATCGAGGATGAGCACCCCTCGCTATTTTTTCAAGTGCCTCAGTTTGATGCCAACTGAGGTCGAGCTGGTTTTCATTTAAAAGAAACCTAGGTCAAAATCATCAAGTGCCTGAGTTTGATGATTTTGCAGATGTTAAGATGAAATCAGATCATTTTTACCGGCACTGCTTTAGTGTGCAAGCCTCAGAATCTTCAAAAAGCAAACAAAGGGATGATCGGTTGAGCAAAAAAAGTTTTGTCATACAGGAAAACACTCAGCTATGGAAAAAGAGTGACATGTTCCAGAGCTACGCACTTGTATCTGTAGTAAGCCCCAGTCTCACAGATCTCAGCTAGGGGAAAAGAGTGACTGCTTTACAGAGCTACGCACTTGTATCTGCAGTAGGCCCCAGTCTCACAGATCTCAGCTAGGGGAAAAGAGTGACTGCTTTACAGAGCTACGCACTTGTATCTGCAGTAGGCCCCAATCTCCCTGGGCACCCCCGCCCAGCTACCAATGCTGACGCCGGACACATCCTGGCTGCTGCTGACAATCTCCCCACCGTTTTCGGGAGGGGGGAAGCTGGGGTCCACGCTGGTGCCTGTGTGTGTGTGCGCGTGTGTGTGTGTGTGTGTTTGTGTGCATGTGTGTGCGCATGCACATGTGCATGTGTGAGTGAGTGGGTGGATGCATGAAATATATGTGTGCGAGAGAGGGGACAAGCATTTGCAAGGAGCCCTTTAAAGGATGCTGCTGTGCACAAAATCCTCTCCATCTAGGTAGACTTAGAATTACACTCGTGTGTGTGTTTGCAAGCTGGAAGGAAGGAAACCTCATCTGGCTTGCCTTTGATCAGAAGTTTAATGACATATATTGTTGTAAAGTATTGTTTAGTACGGACATTGCTCACTAAGACCGGAGACCACTAAGTAACCCCTTACACACACACACGCACACACTTAACAGGGACCACAAACGAGACAACTCTGATGCAACATAAATTAATGCACAAGCTCAGGAGCGCCAGGCAGTTCACACACACACACACTTAGTGTGGGTTTGAAGCTAACAAACGCTTCCAGTTGCAGCATTGCTGTGGCAAATAGACTGGATGTGCACAAATTAATACACACACACTTACCGGGTGTGGGTTTGAAGCTAGCAAACGTTTCCAGTTGCAGCATTGCTGTGGCATATAGACCGAATGTGTCATTTGCAATTGAGGCAATAAGCTTTGCAGATTGGGCTTCGCTGGGCTTTGCAGCAGCGCGGAGTAAAGACAGACTCTGCGCATGCGGTGTGTGCAATTCTTGATGTGTGTTAATACACATTCAAATGATGTATGGACCGTAGCATGCTTGCATATGTATTATGAGATGCCCACTCCCCTACTGCGGCAAACATTAAAAAGCGGTTCCATTGTAAACATTCAAGTATAAAATCCTCACTGTTACAAAGGCATGCAGCAAAAGCCGCTTTCCTTGTCAACCAGGGATCACAGCCGCATTCCTTGTCAACCAGTTATCAAAGCGCGTTCCTTGTCAACCAGGGATCAAAGCGCCTTCCTTGTCAACCAGGGATCAAAGCGCCTTCCTTGTCAACCAGGGATCAAAGCGCCTTCCTTATCAACCAAGGATCACAGCCGCATTCCTTGTCAACCAGGGATCAAAGCGCTTTCCTTGCCAACCAGGGATGAAAGCGCCTTCCTTGCCAACCAGGGATCAAAGCGCCTTCCTTATCGACCAGGAAACACAGCCGCTTTCTCGTCAACCAGGGATCAAAGCACCTTCCTTGTCAACCAGGGATCACAGCCGCATTCCTTGTCAACCAGGGATCAAAGCGCCTTCCTTGTCAACCAGGTATCAAAGCGCTTTCCTTGTCAACCAGGGATCAAAGCGCCTTCCTTGTCAACCAGGGATCAAAGCGCCTTCCTTGTCAACCAGGGATCAAAGCGCTTTCCTTATCAACCAGGGATCACAGCCGCTTTCCTTGTCAACCAGGGATGAAAGCCAGGTACATCACGCAAAGTGCTTTACAGAAAGAAAGAAAGATTCAATGGAGATCCAGGGAAAGACAAGTTGGTCCCTTGCCCAGACATGAATCCAGCTCATAGTTTGTTATTTGTAGGGTTGGCCAGAAGTTCTGGCCCAGAACCATACATTTCAAGGTATATACGGTGTACGTACGGTATTCTCAGCAAAGAAATCACCATACATACGGTCACATGCGGTGCAGATATAGGGTTCTGGCCAACCCTATGTATGTGTGTGAATTGTGAATATGCAGGTTTGGGGCAACAAGCAAACAATAGGCACATGTGCTTCAATGCTTGTGCATACATGCGGTCACATGCGGTGCAGATACACTGATTTGGCCGAACCTTACATATTTCAGAATGCGCAACAACAGTGGCTGAAGTTCAAAAACAACAAGCAGCATCTCGTGTTAGCAATCCCCGTCATCTCGTGCAATCCCAATCAGCATAGCAATCCCAGTGGTCTCCCAATCACGTAGCAATCCTAATGGTCTCCCAGTCACGTAGCAATCCCAAGCATCTCGTGCAATCCCAGGGATATCCCAGTCACGTAGCAATCCCAGTCATCTCGTGCAATCCCAGTGGTCTCCCAATCACGTAGCAATCCCAGTCATTAAGTGCAATCCCAGTGGTCTCCCAATCACGTAGCAATCCCAGTCATTAAGTGCAATCCCAGTGGT
>Ga0307968_1001690_pt1 | contig 18111 bp, 15 predicted proteins | sample OrgLakmetagen650_FD_201834 | JGI IMG/M metagenome (GOLD analysis project Ga0307968, IMG submission 201834) | Saline water microbial communities from Organic Lake, Antarctica - #650 | ecosystem: Environmental > Aquatic > Non-marine Saline and Alkaline > Saline | place: Antarctica: Organic Lake...
TAGCATTTTCCAGTTGCGTTACAGCCCTTTTTTTTACTTGGTTTGTTTTGAGGTTTACCTCGTTCTCATAGGTTGAGCAGCCATTCCAGGTTGAATGCCTTTGTAATCCAAACTAAACTAAACTTATCCCACTAATATAACATGTACCTGAGATCTACGCAGAAAGGCCGCGCAGGCAAGAGAGCAAACATTAATCAAGGAAGCCACGTTTTTACCGCAAAAGATTTGCGCCATAGTAGAGCAAACATGTATATGCGGATCAAGAGGGTTGCAGGCGTACATCAAAGGTCTTTGTGATCCTTCACGGCCGTAATCTGGGCTGTCAGATCAAAACATCGTCACTACAAATTATAAGACTCAGCACAACAACTAACACCCCCCGAATCTTAGAGGTTTGTGAAACAAGCCTGGAAGATTATATGAATAATGTGCGGATAATAATATTGTGCAGTATTATAGCCCCCCATAAAGGTGTGTTTAACGTCCCCTCCCTCTCCAAGCGAGAAGGAAGCGACGGCTCAAGCAACGCACCGAGGCGATGATGGATGTCTGAGGGGGGATGGTTGTTACAAGAGGACCATCTAAACTAGTCAAATACCGGATGGTTGCAATTAGCCGTACGCGTAAAACCGTTGCTCACATTATAAATAAATCCCAGGGAAAATCACACGATTTGTCCATACCACTGATTTAGTATGAAAGCTGTCACGACAAATCATTGTAGCTGCCTTAGCATGGATTGCAAGTATGGGCCATACCGCCATACCTCCCCCATTTAATAGGAAAGTTTTAACACACGGTTTCCGTCATGAACTTTCAAATGAAAGAAAGAAAAGAACTGCGCAGGCAGCGAAAACCACTCCCCACATTAATTGAGGGAAAAAAAGCCACTTTGGACCGAGTACCGAAAAATTTCTTTACCAGCAGACAAAATAGGCCCAGTCAGAGAGGTCTAACACATTTATTAGAAGGATAAAAGAAGTCACGAAGAGACTGGAGATTTAGCCTCAAACAAGCAAGAGCAACAGGCACAGAAACTGCAGAGCTAAGGGTCTACCCGGGATTACCACCCATCTCGGCCATTGCCAGCCGAATTTATTTTGTTAATTTTAACTCAGCGGGGAAACTTGCCTAACCCGCACTTAAAAAGATCACAGAAAGAATCAAACCTGTTAGGTAGATGTTGTAAAACCAGTGCTGGAAAAACAGTCAGCAGGCAAAACAGTTTGTGACAGGCCTCACACTAGAAATGCAACATGTCACTAAAACTCTCCACGCAAGAAGGAAGCGACGGCTCAAGCAACGCACCGAGGAGAGTAGACTGAGAAAGACCGAGTTTATTACAAGAGGACCATCTAAACTGGCCAAACAATCAAATATACAAATATATCGTAAAACCGTTGCTCATTATGAATCTCAGTGGAAATCACACGATTCGTTCATGCCACTGATTTAGCATAACAAGCATGTTGTAACAGTACGTGTGATGGAAAGCGTCAGGCAGGGCGCACGGTGGTGCACTTGCCTGTGGGTTGTGTCTGGTGTAATCCGGGACTCTTTGCTCTCGAGTTATGGCGTCAGAATCACCAGCTAGAGATAATCTATACAATTAAGGCTAACTCTTGCCACTCATTCCGCCCGGGTGTATAACCCACCACTAGAGTGATTGAATGAATTGAGCACCAGATAATTCAGGATGATTATCTCTTGGTGTTTATTATCATTATGCAACGCTCGGAACGTTACACCTGTACATCCCCCCAAATGACGTACAAATAGGATGATTAAATGATATTTCCTGTGCAATCAACGAATCCATGGACAGCTTGATTGGATCAGTCTGTCCACTTGGAGTTTAATCTACCTACTTATTTACACAACCACAACTCTCCAACCTCTTGAGTCTTGTAGTCAGGTGCAAACTAAAACTTACGTCAAAAAAGCTAGTTCGACCTGGAAACACTCAGTGACCTGAAAACACTGATTATATGTGATCGTGTGTGTGTGTGTTTGTGTGTGTGTGTGTGCATGAGTGTTTGTGTGTGTATGTGTATGTATCTGTCTGCGTGTGTGTGTGTATGTGTGTGTACGTGTGACAATACAATTACTCTCCAAATGTTCAGACCGGTATCTCAGACTTAGACGTCTGTATTTATAGTGTGTGTGTGTATGTGTGTGTGTGTGGTGTGTGTGTGTGTGTGTGTGTGTGTGTGTGTGTGTGTGTGCATGCATGTGTGTGTGTTGTGTGCGTGTGTATGTGTTTATGTGTGTATGTGTATGTGTGTGTGTGTCTGTCTGTCTGTCTGTCTGCGTGTATCTGTGTGTGTGTGTATATGTGTGTGTGTGTGTGTGTATGTGTGTGTGTGTGTGTGTGTGTGTGTGTGTGTGTGTGTGTGTGTGTGTGTGTGTGTGTGTGTGTGTGCAAGTCTGTGTATGTGTCTGTCTGCGTGTATCTGTGTATGTGTGTGTGTGTGTGTGTGTGTGTGTGTGTGTGTGTGTGTGTGTGAGTGTGCGCGCGTGTGCCCTTACGGCAAAAAGTTTTTTGAGGTAGTTTTCCCGTGACGAGGTTATAATTATTAATATTTGTGCAGTTTTGTTGCCTGGTTATCTGCTGAATTGCTGCCACCTCTGGCTTGCCCCTACCCCCTGCTTCCCGTGAGTGAACCATCGCTATGTGTAATATGTTAAATGTAGGTTTATGTGTTAAGCGACCTGTCGACGGCACTGTTTCCTGCTTTCGATGACATGAATGGTCCCGGCATAATTGGAGTACTCTTAGGCCTGCTGGAGGACACAGGGCACGATAGCACGATAGCTAAATAGCTATCCTGTCCGGTATCCCTGCAAATGTGCACAGGTGCAAGCGACCACTAGCTAAAGCATAGAGTAACGGCTGGTCTATAAATTTGCATCTGCACCTGACACATTGATGTTGTATAACACCTGTCAACTCTGGCTGCCTTGTAACACAGTGATGATATTGCTGTCGAGCTGCCTGTAGTCCCAGCTGCCCTCTGCCTAGGCCTAGAGGCCTCTACGTAAAGCAGCTAATGCCTGCAAAAAGTCTGTAAAACCGCAAAATGCTGGCATTAAATGATGAAGCCATGTGGGCTTGCAGGCTGTCATGGAAAATCAAGATAATTATACCTGCAAGAGTGTTCTGACCAGGCTAGCTAGCTACGTACGCAGCAGGCTAGACAGCCAGGGGGTGGGCAAGATACAAAATAAATACCTATCTAAGACGTCTCTTCCGGAAATTATTGACCCTCAATTTCTCGATAACCTGCTTACTCGTCATGTCTTCAACAGGCGGTTATGGTCAGCAAGGAAAAGGAGCGCTGGCTCTGCCTCTTGCTTTCCTCCCTTGTTTTCTCTGGGGTCGCTGCTGTGACAGCAGATTCTACCGTGCATCCAGCCCGGCCTGTTGGCCGACACCAGCACGATCAGAAATACATTCATCCGGAGGATTTTGGGTACTCACATCTGCGCTACGATATCCATTATGTGAGATTTGGATATCAGCAGCACATATAATTCATCGACAGCACATGCTTTGACACACAGCGACAACTATGCTCATTCGTGTATTCAACTTGCCTACTTCTTCTGATCATCAGGCTGAAAATTTGTTCCTGCTTGGGCAAGAGCCAACCATCCTCGCTGTGGATTGTACAATCCCTGGGTACCTCCGCCTCAATGTTACTGATACAAAAGAAGCTTTGAGTTGGGACAAAGGGACCCTGCTGGTTGGTGACAAACCTCATGGGTAAGATATCTATTTACTGACATTTTACTGCAGTGCAGTGTTAGCAACTTCATTTGAACTGATTTCTAATCAGGTGTTTTGAGGACGGCGAGCCTGAGCCGCTGTACCGGTATGTTGAGTCTGTTGAAGCGCTGTCTGATGGTGATGTTGGCAACAGAGGGCAAGCACATTTGAATGACTGGCACCCACCGCCTCAAACGTCAGAGTCCAAAGTTGTGGTGGTCAAGACAATTGAGGTGCGTATAGCTGATCGTGCTTTCTTGATTGAGGTTGCATAGTTGATTGAAGTGCGTATTGATTGAGGTGCGTATTAGTTTGGTGCGCTTAGTTATTTGTGCATTCTTTGGGCTTACTAAAGGACGTGTGACGGGTGCTGCTCCTCCCTGCACGTGCACCTGCATTAGTAATACAGTGCACCTGCTTCAATAATACAGTGCACCTGCTTTAGTAATACAGTGCACCTGCTTTAGTAATACAGAGCACCTGCATTAGTAATACAGTGCACCTGCTTTAGTAATACAGAGCACCTGCATTAATGATACAGTGCACCTGCTTTAGTAATACAGTGCACCTGCTTTAAGGCAAAGCATCCACACTTCCTATTGACATAAAAACGAAGTGTGTGTTACCTTGTGTTTACACGTGTGTTTGCGTATATGCGTGCACAGGCTTCATTGATGAACTGCTTCCAGTTTGCAGACATTTACCATCGTCACCTCCCCATTGGCCATGCCAAGCACCCTATCTACCCCAATGCCACATCCTCTGCTGATCCTAAAGACAGAGCTATCATTGATAAGCGAAGGCAGCTGCTAGGAACATGGGGCATCAATGCTAACCCTGTGAGTAGGCTGACCAGAGCAGATCAGAAGAAAGAACACTACTTGGGCTTGCATCCCAAATCATCCAATTTGGGCTTCCATATGGGCTTCCAGATGGGCTTCCAGATGGGCTTGCATCCCAGATCATCCAAGAAGGCCCATCATGGCATGTGTCTTGCTAACAGCAATTCCTCATTTCTTGCAGACTCTTGAAATCCTTTCCATTAACACTGATGGAGATGGTGGGGCTAAAGAGCGAGAGATGACTGTACTTGACGACGGAGGAAACCGTGTCATTTGCAAGGATTGCTTTGCAAGTTTAAGCGTTGGTAAGAGAAGGTCACCAGCCTAGCAAGTGCCCTCAGACCTGCGGCATTGAACATAATGATCTGGTTCTGTTCCAGGTTTCACATTTGCCTTGCGAATAGATTATTGGTTCATCGGAGTCAGTCTTGACTATTTTGAGGTGGGTCAACAAGAGATGGGCTCAAAGATGCGCTTGCTGCATTCAGCTTCTAACCTTTGTGTTGTGTATCTTGATGATGGTGCAGGTTTCTGTTGACGGTGAATTCATTTGGAGTGCTGGTGCGGATGTTGTAGTGTCAGATGCTTACAATGGAGGAGGGGGACGGACACTTGCAGAGCAACGTTTCAGAAGGTTCACCTTCTCGGTTTTTTTCATCCCTGTCGTTATTGACTTCAGTACGCGCTTGAAAGTGTATTCCCAGGTCGATGCCTCAAGCCGAGGGAGCCTGAATGCAGGTACATGTCTTAATTCACACACAATTGTTTGCACTGATAATAATTGGCCATGAACAGCCAGCTGTCCCATTGCCTGCAGGCATGAGCTATACCAGAGGAATAAAATGGGGCGTGCAGTATCGTCCAAACACAGGGTTTCAAAAGTAAGTCAGATGCATGGCACACACACACACACAAAATTTGAAGCAATGCCACAAATGGGGAGTTTGCTGAGTTCAGTGTGTAACATATGAACTCCAGTTCTTGGAGTGAAGCAAAGTGATGTATCACATATCACTCATGCCACTCTTGCTTATTATCTGTGTTCTTTGTGAGTTTCTCCATCATTTCATTGCTCTTCCTTCTTGGTTTGCGTTTGACTTTTCTGCCTTCATCCTTCAGGATCCTAGCTTCTTACCAATTGATCACACCTTGTAAATAATCCACTGCCATCTCACGATGCAAGAGATGAAAATCCGCCGCCAGTGCAAACAGACGTCCTGTGCTTACATTTGCAGGATTGATGACAATTATGAGAACTATGATTACAAGCCCTTGACTATCACATTTCCCGAAGAGGCTTCTGTGGACATTGTCTTCAGCCCCGAGGTGTTGATTGAGTTCTGGTGGGTGGCAACGTGCGATGCTGCAGCATGCAGTTTGGCAGCATGCAACGCAAACAGCTGCTAACCACATGATTGTCTTCTAGGACTGTCATTCCTGTCCACGTGGGTCCACAAGTAACACTACGCGTTGACATTGGGCCTCAAGTACAATCCTGTGCTGACTTAGGTAGAGTACTGGTTATGCCTCGGGGGGCTTGTGGGGTTTGAAGAAGGTGGTCTCTAGGTAGCTTCCTTACTTTATTATGGCCTGGTTTTTTCAATGCTAAGGGGTTATGTATGCTATTAATTTCCCACTTTGCCTCAGAAATTATTTTAACAAGCTCTTTTAGCCAGATATTATTTTTGGAAAGCGGTTTCTGCCTATGGTATTCCATGTGACAATGATCTGCAAATTCCAAGAGTGTTTGGGAAGCGATGTTTGGATGTTGTTCCAGCAACGTGTACTTCTGCAGATTGAAGTTGCTTTGGTGGTATGGATCCCAAGACATTACACGTATGCAGAAATTTGTGGCAAAGAGATGCGTAGTGATTGGTGGCCATTCTTTTTTTCCAGGAGGGAAGAAACATGAAAGTGGCTGTTGCCTCTGTGTTTCGGGCAGCAGAGCAAATGGCGTGTCGTGTTGCTAGGAACATGGTGTGTTGCCAGGAACATGGTGTTGTGTTGCTAGGAACATGGTGTGTTGCTAGAAACGCGGTGTCGTGTTGCTAGGAACATGGTGTTTTCAAGATGGATGGGATGGCAGATGGAAAATTCAGAGAACTTGATGGAGAAGGCTTTGCTGTTTGCTCTGAAGACCTTGTCTTTTGGGTGTTCACTCCAGTATTGGGGAATTTGGGGTCGTGGTCAAGGGGGGATGCCACTCTCTTTAAAAGACTAGGGTCATGAGGGGATGCCACTCTCTTTAAAAGACTAGGATCAAGGGGGGATGCCACTCTCTTTAAAAGACTAGGGTCAAAAATTGATCAATTTTTGCAGGGAGGTAATTATGTGGGGGGGAAGCATCTGAGAATGAACTTTCAAACTTTTCTGTGTTTAGAATATGGGTCAGTGGCTGTGACCTGTGAAAAATGGGGTGCATGCCGACGACGAAACAGGGCAGTCGGGCCTCCGTAATCCCCCTCTGGGGACATGTTACCACGGAATTAAAAGGATGAGGGTTTTTCTTTTGAGTACCTTTCATACATTATACTTAAACTTCACGTTTTGCGTTTTTCTTGTGCAGGTTACGAGATCTCGTACGGCGTTTCATATGTCGTCGGTGTAGGGAGGATCTTCATTACTGTCCCAGAAGTATGCTTGCCATGGTAAGCAGGGCATGAAGTGCTTTTGAAGCATATTACTAGCAAACCTTGTTTAGGTCCTGATGTGCAATGAAGTTGATTGATATACACATATACACACACAACGCTTAATCAAAATCAGGTGGCTGGGAGGATGGTGTGTGGGAGGATGGTCGTTTGAGTTTTTAGGCGGGCTACTTCCTTGGTCCCTCGAGTTCGAAATCGTGCCCATGGTGAGTGGCGCCTGTTTGTGCGTGTGACGGTAGCACTTAGGGTTCAAGCGTAGCAGACGAATGCCTGCTTGTGTGTAGCATTACCAAGCTCTCAGGATGGTCCTACCCAGTTGCCACACGCATGCACGGCACAACTTTGTGCATATCAACACAGTTGTGCCTTTGGTGAGCAATGCCTGCTAGTGTATAACATCAGCAAGCTCTTTTTGCTGTGGGAGGTGTAAGGGATGGTCCTGCTACCCCCAAATGTACGTCGGACCCCTTTTACTTCAACACCAGCTTAAGCTTGCTGATGTTAGACAACCGCGTAAGCGTAACTAAAACACCGCAACTGAATTGCACTCCTTCCTTGCAGACGCTTTTTGAAGGTGATGGCGCCTCAGGGTGCTTGAATAGCCTTGGCTCTCTCACAGCCACTTCTCTTGCAACTATTGAAAGTGAAACAACACGTGCAAAGTGGATAACAGGGCAGTGGTCGCCATGCTCTAAGTTTTGTGGTGGCGGGACTATTCAAAGGGACGTTACTTGTGTGGACAAGGATGATTCGTCTGCTACGCTTGAAGACAGCAATTGTTTCTTCCTTGACACTGACAAACCGTCGTCCTCAGAAACTTGCCATGATTTCTCTTGCGACATTGAGGAGTCTGCGCTGCAGGACCAAGAGGATGTCTGCGTTTATGACACAGTGTCTCTCCATACCACGTATCGTGAAAACACCAATTATTGGCAAGTGACAGATTACAGTTTTTACAACGCGTACGGCGCACAAAGTCGGTGTACTTGGGAACTGTTCTATAACGATAAGTGTGACGACGTGTGCAATACAAAGAGGTGAGTACTATCTTATCAAGTAGCATGCATGCCGTTGACTGGGATCTGGATAAATAGCTCGGCAAGGAAAATGCTTCTCCAACTTTACAACAGGTGCAATGGTGATAACCAAGCTTGTGCTGAAATAAATGCGGAAATTGCGGCTTGTGAAGCACTGACTGAATGTACTGAATGCCTTTCTCTAGAAAGTGCAAACTGCGGTAAGTTCTAGCTCATCATTTATTCATGTCCGTGCATGTGCACATGACTTCTTGAATAATGCGCTGCCCTTTGCTTTGGGGTTCAGGTTGGTGCTCAAGCAGCGGGACCTGCATGGCTGGAACTTTGACTGGGTGGGTGGGGTTCAAAAAGGGTTAGAGCATTGTTGTTGTGCTATCAGGCAGCTGCTTAGCTTTCCTCCACTAAATCAGCAGCGGAATGACCTGCCTTCACACCACTACTACTACACAGGCCCAGGAAAGACGGTGCATGTCAGCCGGAAAGCTGGCAGGCAGACACATGCGACTTTGAAGAAGATGAACTTGAACTGGAACTGTGAGGATGTTTGCTGAGACATGTTGTTGCTGCTATCTGAATTGTAAATAATTGTTACGCTTGTGTTTGCGTAGCAATTTTACCATATCTGTTACGCTTGTGTCTGCGTAGGGATTCCACCATGTTTGAGGCTGGTCAGGAGATATTGATCTCATGGACAGGAGGAGATCCACAAGGAAAAGTGACTCTTTCACTTTCAGAGTTCAATACAACTGCAACTAAGTATGGTTTCGGACTCCCAAGTGAAGGTACGTAGACAGACTTAGCAAGGTTTACCCCACCGTACAGAAATACAGAAGTGAAAAGCTGCTGATCAAACATTTTAAACATTTAGTTATCATGTTAACATGAGGGATGAACCAAAAGCCCAAAGTTGCCAAGGGGGGAAGTTCTGGGAACAGCTACTAACATGGCACATGTCCTTCCAATCACGCAGATGTCTCAACCATTCCTCGATCGTATCTCTGGAAGATACCGTGTGCACTGAAAACAGACAGCCAGTACGCCATCACGATCCAAAGTTCTTCAGACACTCAGAATCTGGCTGCCTCCAACGTGTTCGACATCTCGGAGCGAGGCACTACTGCTGGTGTTGAGGACAGCTGTCCCACTTGGTCCACAACGGCGTGGACGACTTGCACTCGTGAATGTGGGCCAGAAGGTGAGAGGAGTCTGTGGTCCATCAGGCCGTGTAGAGTGTTGAGGTGTTTAATTAGGGTAGGCCAGAACGGTATATATGCACTGTATATGACCGTATCTTTGGTAATTTCCCTGCCAAAAATACCCTTATATGCACCGTATACATATAATTCTGGCCAACGCTATGTTTATTGTATATCAGAGGACTTGCACACCATTGGCAAAGGTTTACAATGGTTTACAAAGGGGGTAACCGACAGCCACATATGTTGGGCTGATAGGCATTGCTGGTTGAGCCAGCGTGTAGTAAGCATTAGGTAAGGTTACAAGTAAACGTAAGACATAAGGCACCATTGGCAAGCAAACGCGTCTCCGATGTGTACCTTAACACAGAGCCAATGGCAGCTACAAACTTTAGTATGTGTGAATCCCTGCCTCTTCTATCCACAGGTACCCAAAGCCGAAGGGTGGTTTGCCTTGACAATGCAGGAAGCCTAGACGAGAGTGAGGTAGGAAAACAGTTGATCAATTGGCAAATATGTCGTTTTCTACGTTAAAACAAATTTTGTTCATTCCAGGTTCCTGACAGCAGTTGCACTGAAACCAAGCCACGCAATATCCGTCACTGCAATACAAAAGCGTGCAAGGATCGCAATATCAGCATCCAAGAACCTAAGCGATATGCCTTCATCTCCTCTGGATCAGGTAAGTAGATGATTATTTCATGATTATTTTGAGATTTTCCATTGTAAGCAGTTTGCAACGCACAACATCCTGCCTCTTCAAGTGGTACAATTTCCAACCCACAACATAGATAGTACAATTCACATCCCAGATCCCATAGATTGTGACAAGTGGTCACCAGATTCCCATAAAAATTGACAGCAGCAGCAGTATTTTCAGCAAGACCTGGTTATAGACCCAAGAATCTAATTAATGTACATATCTGCCACACACTGTACAGAAGCCATCATCAAATGGCAAGGAGGTCAGCTGTACGAGCACGTCAAAGTAGAGGCCCGACAAGTCAGCAGTGGATTGTCTGGTCAAGTTAACCTAAACAACACTTTGTTTGACTGGGAGCAAGAAGCAGTGGGGCTCCCAACCATTCTGAACAACACAGGTTTGTGTCACATGTATGCCACCAGGCATCTTGCTAAGGGGTTGGCCAGAGCCGTATATACACACCGTAGATGACCGTATGTATGGTGATTTCCCTGCTAAAATATGTACACCATATAAATATATGGTTCTGGCCCACCCTAATAATGCTAAGCCACCATTGTAAGACACCATTGTAAGCCACCATTGTAAGACACCACTGTAAGACACCATTATAAGACACCATTGTAAGACACCACTGTAAGACACCATTGTAAGCCACCATTGTAAGACACCACTGTAAGACACCATTGTAAGACACCATTGTAAGACACCACTGTAAGACACCATTGTAAGGCACCATTGTAAGACACCATTGTAAGACACCATTGTAAGGCACCATTGTAAGACACCATTGTAAGACACCATTGTAAGACACCATTGTAAGACACCATTGTAAGACACCATTGTAAAACACCATTGTAACCACTGACCAACTTGACTGTGCAGGTTCCTACTCATGGAGCATTCCTACAAGCATAGGCAGCGGAAAGTATCTGATGCGAATTACTTCGTGCATTGGTTACACTTCCTCGTGTTTGAACACCACAAATCAGTATGTCATGGGCACCCCTTTCAGGTAAGGCATCAGATTGTTCTACAGGGTACTAGAAAATACATAGGGCACTGGTAAAATGGATGTACTGCATTATTAAAAATGTAGTCCCATGTTTATAGGGCACCGCCGCTAAGCGCAGTCATGCGCTTCTAAACTCTTTCTTATCTCCGGTGCATTGCAATGCTTCCTCATGTGCTTCTGGATTCTTTCTTATCTCCTGTGCATTGCAATGCTTCCTCATGCCCCTCTGGACTCTTTCTCGTCTCCTGTATGTGCATTGCAATGCTTCCTCATGCGCTTCTGGATTCTTTCCCATCTCCTGTATGTGCATTGCATTGCTTCCTCACGCGCTTCTGGATTCTTTCCCATCTCCTATGCATTGCAATGCTTCCTTATGCGCTTCTGGATTCTATCTCATCTCTGTGCATTGCAATGCTTCCTCATGTGCTTCTGGATGCATTCCCATCTTCTGTGCATTGCAATACTTCCTCACGCGCTTCTGGATCCTTTCTTATCTCCGGTGCATTGCAATACTTCCTCATGTGCTTCTGGATTCTTTCTCGTCTCTGTGCATTGCAATGCTTCCTCATGTGCTTCTGGATTCTTTCTTATCTCCTGTGCATTGCAATGCTTCCTCATGCCCATATAGATTCTTTTTCATCTCCTGTGCATTGCAATGCTTCCTCATGCGCTTCTGGACTCTTTCTTAGCTCCTGTGCATTGCAATGCTTCCTCATGCCCCTCTGGATTCTTTCTCATCTCCTGTGCATTGCTGCTACCCCCACAGTATTCAAGCTGTTCGACAATATGACCTAATTACTACACCATGGGAGCCGAGCCCAGAGGCATCGCTTGGCTCGTTCTCCAGTCTCAATGTGGGTAGACAAAGAATCGTTTAAGTGTGTCAGCTTATATCTTTTTATGAGCACTAATTGAGGCACCTTTCCTTGGAGTATGCTGATCCCTCTAACATTTCAGCTAATATCTTATGGTCACTAGCTAAGGTACCCTTGCTTCCTTGGTGCATGCTGATCTAGTTAAGGTACCCTTCCTTGGTGCAGTGCATGCTGATCCCTAACACACAGGGTTGGCCAGAACTGTATATATACACCGTATTTGACTGCACATTTGGTAATTTCCCTCCAAAAATAGGCTCTGGCCAACCCTACTAGTACAGTTTTTGTCACACAAGCAGCAAGGGTACCTTAGCAAGTGACCATAAGGTCGTGGCTGTCTAATCAGAGCTTGTGACTTTATGCATTATTTCAGGGATCCATCTTGGGGACCAAAGGTAGTGGCAGCTTTGAGTTGCAAGCCAGTCTGGACAAAAGCAGGGGTGTGCAGGCATGGTCAGTGGAGGCTTTAGACGTGGGCAGCGTGTCTGGACTCACCATTTCTCCGTCAGGCGGAAACCTCACAATGGGTTCTATTGTTATTTGGAACGGCCAGTTCACAAAGGTCAGTGCTTTCAGGAGAGGATCCAGGTCTGTTGCCAAATAAAAGCAAAGGTAGCGTAAGAGATGCACACCAGTCTGTTGTAGAAGAGATGCCGTTTTGAAATGATGCCTGCTAGCACAGGAACTTTTGTGTCCGTGAGGAGACTCAAAATGGCCGACTCTACTCTCTGTAGGTTGGCCTGTCCACGGTCCTTGATGAGGGAGGGAGCGTGACTCGTTCCGTTTGTGAGCGCCAAGTGACTTGCGGGGAGTGCACAAACACTGCCGGTTGCGCGTTTTGCAAGGCCACAGCAAGGTGCATGCCATCAGCTAACTTGCATGCTCTCGGACCAGACGTTGGCTGGTGCCCATCTACATCCTGGGCCACTCAGTATCAGCAGTGTGGAGACTCCTGCCACGAAGGTCTGTTTTGCACAATAGATGGCGTGCGCCAGTGGCAGGTTCGACCTGAAACAGAACGGGTCAGCTTAATTGCGTCTGTTGCGCTGGGAAAGGCCTGGAGCAGTGCTCTTGCTGTGTGCCTTGCTTGACATAGTGATACTTGTACTATGATCAGTAACAAGCCTTGCTTGCAGCTTATCCATAGCTGTCCGTTCACACGCTACTAGCCTTCCTATAGGACCAGATTTCTTTTGACAAGCACTCTTCGTTGATCATGCACACACAATCTGATCCTTGCAGTGAATACATGCTCATCGTGCTTGAGGACAATGGGTTGTGGGTGGTGCGCAACGACCTGCACGTGCATGGCCAGATATGCAGCTGGAGATTACTTCGATGTTACTTCCAAGGACACTTCCAGTGTAGAGGGATGCTCTTCCGGCTGGCTAGGAATCCTCCCTGCTGGAGAAAAGTGCGGAGCTGCAAAAGGTCAGCAAGCGTTATTTGAGGTGCACAATCAAGATGTGCTCCACGTCATTCGTTCCCTTTCTTTCAATGACGAGCGATCGCTACGGTCCCAATAACTCGCGCGTTCGCTTTGTTTCCCTGCCACACAGGCGATCACTGCAGTCCCAACCCAGTCACTGCAGTTGCGTCCGCAAAAGCATTGTCCATAGAGGAGTACCGTGTCATTATATCGGTCAGCGCTAATGACTCCACACCATGCAGCCTTTGCTCATCCCTAGACTGTGGGGTCCATGGCCAATGCAAGGCAACTGGGCCTAACATCCATTGCATTTGCGTGGATGGGTACTCAGGCGACCGTTGCCAGGTATAAGCATGTTATGATGGCTTGATATCAATACGGTGGCATTAATTGTTGCTGGTCCAAGCAAAGTAGAACAGATCGGTGCTGCATTTCATGTTTACTGCTTACAAAAGTCTGCTCACTGCGGCTACGTCCCTACGATCCCTCAGGTTCCTCCTGAAACATGTTACGGCATCGATTGCTCCAGCTCTGGCGTATGTATTACTGTGCATAACTCAAGTGGTCGTCCGCACGGAAAGTGTGCGTGTCTAACAGGCTACTCTGGCAGTGCGTGCGAGACAAAAGACCAAGAAAGTCGCAGGTCCTTGTCAGGTGAGCATTGATTTAGGTGGGCAATAACTTGGGTGGGCATTGATTTGGGTGGGCAGCAATTGCTAGCATTAGCCTCTCCAGGCCTAACTAAAGACTGAGGGATGAGTCATTGAACTGCTCCTTTTCAACTTGACTGCTCACTCTTGGTCGTTGGTCTTGCAGCCAAATCCTCACCACCGCCGCCCTTGTGGGGTGTGTTGTCAGACCGCATGATATTGTGTGACAGCGACACTCTATCAAACTGCTCCCTCCAACTTGCCTGCTCACTCTTGGTCGTTGGTCTTGCAGCCACATCCTCACCACCGCCGCCCTTGTGGGGTGTGTTATCAGTGTTAGACTGCATGATATGTGTGTCAGACTGCGTGATATTGTGTGACAGCAGTTGCACTCTATCAAACTGCTCCTTTGAATTTGCCTGCTCACGCTTGGTCGTTGGTCTTGCAGCCACATCCTCACCACCGCCGCCCTTGTGGGGTGTGTTATCAGTGTTGGACTGCATGATATGTGTGTCAGACTGCGTGATATTGTGTGACAGTAATTGCACTCTATCAAACTGCTCCTTTCAATTTGCCTGCTCACGCTTGGTCGTTGGTCTTGCAGCCACATCCTCACCACCGCCGCCCTTTTGGGGTGTGTTATCAGTGTTAGACTGCATGATATGTGTGTCAGACTGCGTGATATTGTGTGACAGTAGTTGCACTCTATCAAACTGCTCCTTTCAATTTGCCTGCTCACTCTTGATCGTTGGTCTTGCAGCCACATCCTCACCACCACCGCCCTTGTGGGGTGTGTTATCAGACTGCACATCATCTTGTGACAGTGACGGGCGCTGCACCCTAGGAGACGATGATCTATGTGGAACTTGGTACGTGCAACCTCTCTTTTAGGAGAGCATTAATGGCCTTAAAATGGTGCTGCTCAATGCCTATACTCCAAATCCATATGCTCGTCTTCAGTGCGTCTTTTAAATCAAGTAAAAGCTTCCGTCCTTCTAGGTTTTCTCAAAAGTTTCCTCCTGCTTGCCTCACCTACCACAATTTAGGACTGGAAGCTGCCCACAAGATGGGGAGGAGGGTGCCCTTGGCTGGGTCCAAATGAGGTAATCACAAGACAGTGTAGTGTGTGACAGAACTGTGTTTATTGTTGAATAACATCTCAGAGGACAATACCACACATCAAAAGAGTAGGGTTGGCCAGAACCGTATATATGCACCGTATACAACTGTATATATGGTGGTTTCCCTGCCAAAATGCCGTATATACACCGCATATATATGGTCCTGGCCAACCCTACAAATGAGGAAAACACAAGACAGTGTATAGCGTGCTTGTTACAGTACATTGAATACCACACATCAAATGAGGAAAACGCAAGATGGTGCATAGTGTGCTTGTTACAGCACATTGAATACCACACATCAAATGAGGAGTGTGCTTGTTACAGTACATTGAATAGCATCTTAGAGGACATTACACATCACAACACAATGGACATGCCATCGCACATGTCACCACACCTAACACCAAAATAACATCGCACATAACACATAACATCGCACATAACACAGATGGCAGATCATAGATCATATTATAATAATTTGTCAGACTGCCCTACCTAATCAACTCAGCTGACATCTGCACGCACAAAGGAGAAATGTTGAGTACATACGGCGAAAAATGACGTGCATGTTGATGTGAACATCTGGACTCAAAAGGTCGTTTTTTCTCTGGCCTACCATAAGGACCTGTCTTGGCTCAGGTCGGTATCGCGTGTGTGTGTGTGTGTGTGTGTGTGTGTGTGTGTGTGTGTGTGTGTGTGTGTGTGTGTGTGTGTGTGTGTGAAAATGGCCACCCCTAAGAAACCTGGCAAAAATAACCACCCATAAGGAGCTGGTAAAAAAAACACGTGGTTGAGTGCACTCAATTCTATGATCTTATTGCTCGCATGCAGCTCATATACATCAAGGGAGTGCAGCTGGAATGGCTGTTACTATGGTGGCTGCCCCCTAGGTACGCTTGTGTGTGTGTGTGCGTGTACGCTAAATCTATGGCACCTCCAAGTACTGGCATTAGCAGCAATTAATATTTGCTCATGTCCCCCGCTTGCTAAACTAGACCAGTTTGGAACAATCAGTTCAAAGCGGAAGTTTAAGAAAAGGAAAGTCAGTCCTAAAAGAGCATTACCGCTAACTTGTCATTTTGATTCTTTTTTTTTTTGCTGGAACACCTTTACAGGCACTACAGAGTATAACAGCGTCTCATGCGGCTGGTTCTCACCAAACGAGGAGTACTGCTGCTCATCAGAGTAGGGAGCACGCAAATCAGAGCTTGTTTTCCTTTTGTTCAACCATCGACTAAAGCACCTTCACACATCTTGTGCAATTTGCACTCAACCTCATCTAAAATAATCAACCGGGCATTTCGGTAAATGTTCTGATCTGCACATTCCTATTCCAGGACAACAGTCACTTGCTGCCCTCAAGCAGCGTGTACAAAAGACTGGATCCCCCCTCCATTTCCGTCCCCACCCCCTCATTCGGTCAGCCCTTCTAACCCAGAACGTAAGTGATCATGGTGTGACGTGACGGATCATGGTGTGCCGTGACGGATCATGGTGTGACGTGACGGATAATGGTGTGACGTGATGGATCATGGTGTGACATGACGGATCATGGTGTGACGTGACGGATAATGGTGTGACGTGACGGATCATGGTGTGACGTGACTGATCATGGTGTGACGCGACTGATATCCAACTTATTCCAACACCTGAAGTTTCCAGTTTGCTTGTATTATAAAAGGGCGGGATCGTAGGCCATGCTCACAAATATTTTCAACACCTGAAGTTCTCTTGTATTATAAAAGGGCAGGATCGTAGGCCATGCTCATAAATATTTTCAACACCTGAAGTTCTCTTGTATTATAAAAGGGCGGGATCGTAGGTCATGCTCACAAATATTTTCAACACCTGAAGTTCGCTTGTATTATAAAAAGGTGGGATCGTAGGCCATGCTCACAAGTATTTCCAACACCTGAAGTTTCCACACAGTTCGCTTGCATTATAAAAAGGCAGGGTTGTAGGCCATGCTCACAAAATATTTGAGTCTTGCTCCGGGGGGGGCTGTACCAAAACTATACACTTGTACCAAAGCTAATCACTTGTACCAAAGCTATACACTTGTACCAAAACTATACACTTGTACCATAGCTATACACCTGTACCAAAACTACACACCTGTACCAAAGCTATACACTTGTACCAAAACTATACACTTGTACCAAAGCTATACACTTATACCACAACTATACACTTGTACCATGACTGCTTGCTACCTTTTATTATTCTTGCAGCTTCAGACTGGATTGCACCCTCAGCTTGCACAACAGAATGTGATAGTGACGGACTCTGCACTTCAGGCCAAAGCAACCTATGCGATTCATGGTGAATGGGGCGGTGAAACGGCACTTGCCTTATCCATCTCTTGGGGGGTGCTTTGCTAGCAATAGCAAAGGGCTAATAACAGCACCTCTCATTTCATTCCTGCTTGCAACCTACCTGTTGCTGTGTGGAAAGTCTGGTAGTTTGGTAGTTTGGTACTTTGGTAGAGCCAGGATACACGTGCCTTATAGATGCACAATGTTTGTCTCCTGAGGTAGAGCCACATGATACACGTGCCTTAACGATGCGCAATGTTTGTCTCCTGAGGTAAAGCCAGGATACACGTGCCTTAAAGATGCGCAATGTTTGTCTCCTGAGGTAGAGCCAGGATACACGTGCCTTAAAGATGCGCGATGTTTGTCTCCTGAGGTAGAGCCAGGATACACGTGCCTTAAAGATGCGCAATGTTTGTCTCCTGAGGTAGAGCCACATGATACAAGTGCCTTATAGATGCACAATGTTTGTCTCCTGAGGTAGAGCCACATGATACAAGTGCCTTAT
>Ga0307968_1001692_pt1:5000-18108 | contig 18108 bp, 15 predicted proteins | sample OrgLakmetagen650_FD_201834 | JGI IMG/M metagenome (GOLD analysis project Ga0307968, IMG submission 201834) | Saline water microbial communities from Organic Lake, Antarctica - #650 | ecosystem: Environmental > Aquatic > Non-marine Saline and Alkaline > Saline | place: Antarctica...
CACACATGCACACGCCTTGCAGCGTAAGCTGCATCCAAGCCGCATGGCAAGAGGAGCTCAGTCAAGGGCAGCAAGACAAGAGGAGACAAGACAAGAGGAGCTCAAACACACACACACATGCACACACACACATGCTCACGCCTTGCGGCGTGAGCTGCATCTAAGCCGCATGGCAAGAGGAGCTCAGGAGGAGCAGCAAGACAAGAGGAGCTCAAACACACACACACACATGCACACACACACACATGCACACACACATGGCAAGAGGAGCTCAGGAGGAGTGGGTATGTGTTCACGTCTTGGTTTCACCTTGGGTCTGTGAATGATCTGGCACCAATGTGAATGATCTGGCACCAATGTGAACGATCTGGCACCAATGTGAATGATCTGGCACCAATGTGAATGATCTGGCACCAGTCCTGGCGAAAGGGGGTTGCGGTTGCTGGCGCATGAGCAATAGCTTTACTCCTAGTCCTAGAATTAAAACCGGCTATTCTCATTGTGAACACAAACACCTAGGGTTGGCCAGACCTGTATATGTACGCCGTATATGACCGTACATTTGGTGATTTCCTAGCCAAAAATACCGTATGTACACCGTTTATTTATGGTTCTGGCCAACCCTATAAACACTTCAAGACACACGCACGCACCCTTGAGGTAGTCCTTAGGCTGACCCATCCAGTGCCCACACAAGGTGTACGCAAACAGCTCCTTTTTGTGAACACAAAACACCCAAAGACACACGCACGCACCCTTGAGGTAGTCCTTAGGCTGACCCATCCAGTGCCCACACAAGATGTGCGCAAACAGCTCCTTTTTGTGAACACAAAACACCCAAAGACACACGCACGCACCCTTGAGGTAGTCCTTAGGCTGACCCACATCCATCCAGTACCCACTAAGGGTGTACGCAAACAGCTGGTTGTCAGCAGCAATGTGAGGGAACACCTGGGAATACAACCAGCACACAAAATATGTGTGCATGAAGAGCTAATTTGCATGAAAGGTACCTCTGCTCAGGTGTTCGCAATCAGCTGGTTGTCAGCAGCGATGCGAGGGAACACCTGGGAACACATGATCACTGGGGTTGGCCAAAACCTTGTATATACACCGTATATGACCGTATATTTGGTGATTTCCCTGCTTAAAATACCGTATGTACACCATATATATATGGTTCTGGCTGACCCCAATCATCAGCAAAACATGGTATGCACAGGGAAGTAATCAGCGCTCAGCATACCACTGCCGATTGTTAGCAGGGAAGTATTCGCGCTGAGCATACCACAGTAATCCACAGCATACTGCAGTAATCCACAGCATACCACAGTAATCAGCGCTGAGCATACCACCGCTGATTGTTAGCAGGGAAGTATTCAGCGCTGAGCATACCACAGCAATCCACAGCATACCGCAGTAATCCACAGCATACCACAGTAATCAGCGCTGAGCATACCACTGCTAAATGTCAGCAGGGAAGTCAGCGCTGAGCATACCACAGTAATTTACAGCATACCACAGTAATCAGCGCTGAGCATACCACCGCTGATTGTTAGCAGGGGAGTATTCAGCGCTGAGCATACCACAGCAATCCACAGCATACCACAGTAATCAGCGCCAAGCATACCACCGCTGATTGTTAGCAGGGGAGTATTCAGCGCTGAGCATACCACAGCAATCCACAGCATACCGCAATAATCCACAGCATACCGCAGTAATCCACAGCATACCACAGTAATCAGCGCTGAGCATACCACCGCTGATTGTCAGCTAGCATTTATATAAATGGTACAGGTCGTCACAAAGTTGTAGGGTCGGCCAGAGCCACTTAAATACGTAAAGTTGGCCAGAACCATATATATACGGTGTATATACGGTATTTTTGGCATGAAATTCACAACTTATACGGTCACACGTGGTGTATTCATACGGTTCTGGCCAAACCTACACATGCACGGTGTACTCATAGTCAAGAGTGTTGGTCCAAGATACTAACAATGCACAGGAGAAAAAAGAAAAGCAACAGAATCTCAAGAGTTTTACTGTTCATGAAAAATTCTCCGACTACAGCACCTTCAGTTTACATGTGTCCAAGGTTCACGATCACTTTGTGGCACCAAAATTTAATTAAAATTAATTAAATTTTCGATTATAATTCGTTACGGGGTCTGGAGATTTATTTTTGAGTTCAAAATGGCTTCGCGAGGGTCTTGTCGGGAATTATTTTGTGAATTCGAAAGCCCCCCCTTGCTGGCTGTGTAGTGCTGCTGCTGCTAGGCAGACTGAGCATTGGCTGCGTGGGGAGAACGACAGCTGTGAGTGCTTGCATGTGTGCTTCCCTAAATCAGACAAGCAACCCTCTCTTACCCACTTGCCATCTTCACCAACTCTGTGTGGACGCCCCAGAGGAAGGGCCTGAAGGGGCTGTGGAAGAGGAGCCGTTTGCATGGGCGCCCCCCATGGGCCTCATCACAGCCTCGCCCTTTGCCTTTGCCTCTTGCTTCCTCTGCCAGCTTCTCATGGTCTCTCGGCTGAGCAGCCAGCCCCTCAGCACGGGAATGGGGCTTCGAGACAGGGGGTTCACACTGACACGCTGGGAGCTCGTTTGTAAAATCGCCCTCAAAATCACTAATAATATCATTGCTTTGAGATCAGTTCGGAGAGGGCTCCGAGAATTATTAAAAATAAATCGTTTTTTGCCAAAATAGTATTTAATCTCCGAAGTGATCGTGGACCTACGGTGTACCAATACACTTGAGATGAACCCTACAAAAGTGCAATTGAATCCAGCAGCTCACGAAAGGCTCAAGGCGCATCGAATTGCTGAAACATGCATGAAAGAGTGATGTGTATGAGGAGGTTTAAGCTCACGCACGTTCTTTGCGACATCGCTCATCAAGCCCTTTGTCACACATATCCTACCTCTCGCTCAATGGAGGTGGGCTTCAATTCAATGCGGTTGAGCACAGAGGATGAGCACACATAGATGCCGGCATTGATCTTGTCGCCCACAAACTCCTGCATGGGGATCAAAGAGCAAACAAGGAAAATCTTAAAACGGTAACAAAACACAAATGCCGTCATTGATCTTGTTTCCCACAAACTCCTGCATGGGGGTTCAAAAAGCAAAATGATCGGTACAAATGGTTGAAACATAAAAGCAACACGTGGATGCCGCCTGCACTCTAGACCAACAATAAGTACACATCAGTTATAGCTGATTGTGAGTATTTGCAGAGCAGGTCGAGATCAAGCCATTCTTAAGCTTTAGGGAACACACGTCGTAGAGAGCAGCTAATTCACAGCTCAGTCTATATTCAATGCAAATCAAATGATCAGGGCTGGCCAAACTCATATGTTCACGGTGAATAAACCGTATTTTTGGCAGGGAAATCACTGAATATACGGTGCGTATACGGTGCGTATACGCACAGTTCTGGCCAGCTCTTCAAATGAATGTTGTATCACTGTACACTACACTGTACACTACACTGTACACTGCACTGTACACTACTCTGTACACTACACTGTACACTACTCTGTACACTACACTGTCTTTACACTACTCTGTACATTACTCTGTACTCTACTCTGTACAATACACTGTCGTTTTCCCATGATGTGCTCGATTCCAAGAGTTGATTGCGTTCAAATGTTCCCAAGGGCTAGCTGTCCATTGCGCCCCTGGATTCAAACACGCTCCTGTGTACTTTAAAGATAAAGGTGCATTTCTGCAATGAAAGGTTGAGACCGAGCAAGTCTAAAGTACGTCGCTTAACCCCCTTTTCAGCCAGTCGTGAAAACCCTTACCTTTGGCTTCTCAACAAACCGCTGCACTTGGCCATACTCGTCAATGATCACCACACCGTACTTGCTGGGGTCCTCGATCTGCAGGGTGATCGATACAAGAGTGCAAGGAGGAAGTCAGGAAGATCAAACTTGTCTAAAACTAAAATATATATAAATGTAATAATTAAAACTAAATGTAACAAAGGCATTCTCCTCACAGCAACTTGTCCACGCACAGCTCAAAAATATATATAAACGTAATAATAACTAAAACTAAATGTAACAAAGGCATTCTCCTCACAGCAACTTGTCCACGCACAGCACTAGCCGGGCGGTTGGTAAAAAACATCAAGGCAAATGGACTTCAACAAATGGCTTCAACAAATGGCTTCAACAATGGCCTTCAACAAATAACAATGGCCTTCAACGGACAACACATAACTGTAAGGTTGGCCAGAACCGTATACATGAACGTAAATTTGGCGGCTTCCCTGCCAAAAATACCGTACATACACCGGATGTATATATATAGGGTTGGCCAGGACCTTATTTATATATAATATTTATGACCGTAAATTTGGTGGTTTCCCTGCCAAAAATACCATGTATACGCCGTATATACATATAATATGGTTCTGGATAGCCCTACATATATGCGCTCCACCTTTGGCAGCACACACTTAAATATACTGCTTTTCAAAATCACAGTTAAGCAATTGCTACCAAAGGTAAAGTGCAGTAGTGTGGTTTAGTAAACGCTTAGTACTTAGTACAGTTAAGCAATTACTGCCAAAGGTAAAGCGCAGTGTCACGTACTGTTTAGCTTTGTGTGTACTCATGAAAAGAGTGACGTTATGTGTATGTGATGATTGTCAGCAATACAGCTAAGCAATTACTGCTGAAGGTAAGTGCAGTGTCACGTGCTGTTCAGCCTTGTGTGTACTCATGAAAAGAGTGACGTTATGTGTATGTGATGATTGTCAGCAATACATTTAAGCAATTACTGCTGAAGGTAAGTGCAGTGCCATGTGCTGTTCAGCCTTGTGTGTACTCATGAAAAGAGTGACGTCAAGCAATCGCTTAACTAAACTGCGGAGCTTCTCAGCTGTACAATTTAGCAGTTGCTGCCAAAGGTAAAGTGCAGTGTCACGTACTGTTTAGCTTGTCTGTGAAAAGAGTGACGTCATGTGTATGTGATAAGGCCGTAGTTTTGAAGGCCAAAATATGAGCACAAACACGTACACACACATACACACAAAGCTAAGAACATCAGCTCACCTTGGTGACCAAAATGGTGGCCTCGGCATCGCGTGCCACATGGAAGTCCAGCATCTCCTTCAGAGGGTACTCACAGATGACGTCACTGCGAGTAGTTTGCGCAGGTTGCAGAGCAGTTTGCAGAGTAGTTTGCAGAGTAGTGTGCATAGATTGCAGAGCAGTTTGCAGAGTGGTTTGCGCAGGTTGCAGAGTAATTTGCGGGATTAGTTTGCAGAGTAGTTTGCAGAGCAGTTTGCAGAGCAGTTTTCAGAGCAGTTTGGAGAAGAGTTTGCAGAATAGTATGCGCAGCATAGAGAACGGCAACATGTTGACAAGTAAAGCAATTGAGATTGACATTGTAACAAAGTGAGTACTCGCTCAAAGTGAGATGCCGTCACTGCGAGTAGTTTGTGCAGCAGAGTAGTTTGCGCAGCAGAGAGAACGGCAACATGTGGACAAGTAAAGCAATTGAGATTGACATCGTAACAAAGTGAGTACTTGCTCAAAGTGAGATGACGTCACTGCGAGTAGTTTGTGCAGCAGAGTAGTTTGTGCAGCAGAGAGAAAGGCAACATGTGGACAAGTAAAGCAATCGAGATTGACATCGTAACAAAGTGAGTACTCGCTCAAAGTGAGATGACGTCACTGCGAGTAGTTTGTGCAGCAGAGTAGTTTGCGCAGCAGAGAGAAAGGCAACATGTGGACAAGTAAAGCAATCGAGATTGACATCGTAACAAAGTGAGTACTCGCTCAAAGTGAGATGATGTCACTGCGAGTAGTTTGTGCAGCAGAGTAGTTTGCGCAGCAGAGAGAACGGCAACATGTGGACAAGTAAAGCAATTGAGATTGACATTGTAACAAAGTGAATACTCGCTCAAAGTGAGATGCCGTCACTGCGAGTAGTTTGTGCAGCAGAGTAGTTTGCGCAGCAGAGAGAACAGCAAAAACATGTGGACAAGGGAAGCCTTCCCGTGAAGCAATTGAGCTTTACATCGTAGCTGGAGTTTACGTCGTAGCTAGAGTTTACATTGTAGCTAGAGTTTACTAGAGTTTACATTTAGCTAGCTTGATTTTACATCGTAGCTAGAGTTTACATCTGGCTAGAGTTTACTAGAGTGGTAGCTAGAGTTTACATCTAGCTAGAGTTTACTAGAGTCGTAGCTAGAGTTTACATCGTAGCTAGAGTTTAGAGTTTACATCATAGCTAGAGTTTACATCGTAGCTAGAGTTTACTAGAGTTTACATCATAGCTAGAGTTTACTAGAGTTTACATTGTAGCTAGAGTTTACATCGTAGCTAGAGTTAAGAGTTTACATCGTAGCTAGAGTTTACTAGAGTTTAGATCGTAGCTAAAGTTTACTAGAGTTTATATCGTAGCTAAGGTTTACATCTAGCTAGAGTTTACTAAAGTTTACTAGAGTTTACATCTAGCTAGAGTTTACTAGAGTTTACATCGTAGCCAGAGTTTGCCAGAACCGTATAAAAATGAAGACGGCGTATATACATGTATATGGTTTTGGCCAACCCTACTCGTAGCAAAGTGGGACTTGCAGGTGACGCCACTGTGCATGCAGTTTTATGAGCGAAGATACAAATGCAAGGGAGTATGAGCCTGCTTAAACAACCAACCACACGTGCAGGCTGCCAAAAGCAAAAAGTATTGCTGCCAGGCTACGGTATCGCTGCCACTCTGCGGGGAGAAGAATTTATCGACGCCTACGTTCATCTCCTCTGTATGCCTATAGGTAGGGTTGGCCAAACCTTATATATACGGTGTAAACACGGTATCTTTGGCAGGGGAACCACCAATTGTACGGTGTATACATTCGGTTCTGGCCGACCCTAATCAATCATCGCAATTGAGGTCACTGCAAGTAATCTGCGGAGGAGCGTGAGTCGCACATTTTCAAAACTGCTTGCAGCCCCGCGGACAAGAGCGAGACACGTGTTTTGCGCTGCATCCCATCCATTTCAAAAAAAACACTTGCCTTGCACACAACGCGACAGAAGAACTTGGTTCAGCGCAAAACACATCCTCACCATCCCATTCATTTCAAAACACACACACGTGCCTTGCACACAACGCGACAGAACTTGTTCAGCACAAAACACATCCTCACCAGTTCAGCACAAACAAGGGCTTGTCTGTTTTCCAACAAGCTGCGCGCCAAAACGCAACACTCACTTGTCCAGCAACAGGGATGTGTCATACGGCGTATTTGTATAATACGCTGTATCATATTTAAAGCGCATTTTGCCGTATTGAACAAATCGGGCCGTATAATATGGATGCAAAATTTGCTGATTTTTCGTAATACGTAATTTTCGTATTCAACACGTATTTACCGTATTGAGCGTCCCAAATGATCGTATGACGCATCCCTGTTGAGCAATAAACACATCCTTACCTGTTGAGCACAAAGAAGGGCTTCCCTTGTCCGTCATCCAACAAGCTGCGTGCCAACGCAAGAGGGCCTGCAGTGCCCATAGGCTCTTTTTCCTGTGTTGGTCATTAATGGTGTGAGTAGTCACAACTGTTCGGTGATTGATGAAGGAGGAATCCATACAGCGTTAGCGGACACATCGTAGGCTCCTTTTCTTGGTTGGTCATGATTCCACAACACCTCTGACGTCAGAGTGCTTACAGAAGCTGTTCTCAAGTAAAGAAAAGAAAAACCACGCAGGCAGCAAAACTCTCCCTGCATCAATTAAGGAAAAGGAGACACATTGGCCCGAAGTGCCGTGAATCTCCCCCACCAAATTTTCAATCCTATTGCGTGTGAGTTGTTAAAATACCAGTGCTTTAGGTATACAGTGACGTGAAATTTGTATGCACAGGAGTTCACAAGCAGACAATCTCCTAAATTCCACCTGGCCAGCCTGTGTGTGGAATGAATGTGCGCGGAATTCCTCGCGAAAAGGTCACACGCCTGGGGCGTCATAGGTGTGCAAGCAACACCCTAGGGTACATTGCCCCCTCTCGTGAAAGGCGTATGACATGAAACCGCACACCCCAACACACATTTGTTCCTACCTATTCTGATTCCTTTATGAACCTGGCCAATCCTAGTATTTCTTGTTCGAGCACACAAGACGTGATAATCAAACAAACATTCACGATTCTCTTGGTTGTGGCCGCGTTACTTTACCTGTGAGCACACAATCCTGACTCCCAGCTTCTCTTGCCATTCGTTAATGAAGTTGTGCATGACCTGTGAATGGTGTATGTAAAACGGAGGGGTTACTGTCTGAGGGAGAAGGGGTGCTTGCGTGCGTGTAGAGAATCAGGAGCACAGAGAGAGCGCTGCCGTACCTCAGGCTGGTAGTTAATGGCCAGCACCACTTCGCTGACACCGGCAGTCTTGAGGGCCTGCGGTGCGTGTAGGTGGGCGATGTTTGAGCCTCTTTTCTCTAGGATGTCCAAGGAACTCTTGGATGTCCAACACATTTGACAGGCACGCACCAAATAGCATCAAATTCTGTACTGTCAACACAAGCAGCACACCTGAATTTGGTGCACGATCATGGGTATGTTGCAGAACTCCACCAGGGGCTTTGGGCAGCTCAGGGTGAGGGGACGCAGCCTGGTGCCGTAGCCTGTGTATATGGTTTGTAAGCGGTCAGTGGCTCGGCGAATAGACGTACATCCCCTCAGGCCTGGTCTGGCTGGCTCGCTCGAGTGCGTTAAGACGTTTTTGCACATAGCATTTGCTCACCCCCAACGAGGATCAGCGCCTTGAGTCCGTCCGAAGCCATGCTCCTTACAAATACTACACCAATGTGAAATAATAAAAAGTGGGCTTTCGGGCCTGTCGGGCAAAATTGACAGGTCTTCGATGTCAGCTGCGTACGTTGTATATACTTCTCAATTTTACTGTTCACAGTTCTCCTATTGTCGACGTTCCGTAGTATCCGTCAAGGCATGCAAGCATGAGCTGCAGCAGAATTGAGCACAAATATTTTTAGGGAGCACTGCAACATTATCTCGCTGTTGCAATGTGCTCGCTGTTGATTACAGAGTGTGCGGGACAGTTTCAGGTTCTAATAAGCTGAAGAATTTCTGTCCTGTAAGATTGGCAACGACTGGTGGATGCAAGGTGTGTCCGCTCTTTTCTATTTGCTTACAACTCCCAACAGACGAAACGACTATGTGGTATATCAGGTCATCACTACAACGTTCAGTAAAACGAATTTGAATTATCTTCGTAGGTAAACCCAGGTCTAGGCCTTCACGCGTTAATCTGCACATACATGATCGGACAACGGATAGTTTTGCTGGCACTATTATTAGCAGTATAGTAAAGCACATACATGGTCGTCCCCACGGCTGGACCGTACTGGAGCCGGGAGGTCCGTGTGGACTCCCCAGACATATATGGAGGACAGTGGGGGATTCCGCACGGATGCACTGAAAAAAGGTCGTCAAAATTCAGATTTCTGGGCTTGCAAGGGCTTGCAAGAATTTGTTTAGCATCGACAAGCGTGCGCTTTCCAATTTCTGATGCCAGGGATGCAGTTTAAATCTGATGCAAGGGCTTGCAAGAGTTTGTTTAGCATCGACAAGCGTGTGCTTTCCAAATTCTGATGCCAGGGATGCAGTTTAAATGACCCTAATTTTACCAAGTTTTCACGGACGTCCGTCAACCCTGCACGGATGCCAGCGGACAGAGTTGAGTTCCGTGGAGCATCCAAGCATTCTGGAAAAACCCAACGATTTTGACTTTTCCCATGTTTTTCCGCACATACAAAAACTTGTAAATATCTCAATGCCTGGAAAAGCCTCTGCAACAGACATTAGATAAAGCGCACAACCAACATCTGCCGCTTATCCAGCGTCTACGAACAAGGAGCTCTGAGGCATCTCTAGGAACAACAAAGTCACACTCCTTGGAGACGGGGGCACAATCTACATTCAGTATTACTATCTACTCCTCTACTAAACCTGGGCATCCCCCTGCACAAAGTGCACCAACTAGCTACTACACTGCCACACTGCCACGCAATAAAAGCTTAAACTAGATCATCACAAAAACAAGACGCAAGATATAATTTAGCAACGACAACAGTGATTATAGGGGATCTGATGGGGGGGTTACTGTTAGAGTGGCTGGCTTCGAGAGGGCAAGGCGCAGGCTGGATTGCATGGCTGACAACCTGTCGGATCCTCATTAGTCTTTGTTGTCTCTCTTAATTCGATTTTCGGAGGGGATCTGGCTAGTGTAATCACTAGTTGAGAGGCTTTCTTAATGCACGCTGGTGCTTTCTGGCGTAAACTTCAATTTACTATTTTACACAGGGCAAGTATGAAGGAAACAAGAGTTCAAGACCGCAAGCAGATGTGCAGCTCATAAAAAAATCAGCTTGTTTGCTGCATTATATAGCATTATATAGCATTATAGCATTATATAGCATTATATAAACAGGTCATGTACTTTGTTACATATAGAAAGGAAGTCCAGGGAGGGATTATAGCAAAAAAGCAATGCAGCTGATTGTTCAGAAAAACAACGTAAGGATCTGCATTTGCAGAATCATCACACAAGCCCAGTGCTGCTGCCTGCATTCTCGGGCCCACCCTCTGTGCCGCGCACAGCTTCAGAGGCTCTACAGTATACATGGCTGGCTACGAGGGAGAACGAAGCCAAGAACAGGAATGCGTTGCTTGTCGCAACAAGGTCTGGCAGGTTGCTGGGCATTCCGGCCATTGACGGCTCAGGTGTGGAGGAGGCTGCGGCAGCACCAAAAGCTGTATGTGCGAGGCAAAGGTGGGTGTTATTTGATGCTGGAAAAGTATGGCTGCAGTAAGCTTGCAGGACGTAGGCATGGGAGTGTGAGGGGGCGATGGCCGCGCCAAATGCTGTGATTGCAAGGACTAGTAGTGGTGTTCCTTGATGGTGGGAAAGCATGGCTGCAGTTCGTTTGCAGGACACAGGCAAAAGATTTTACGAACATGAGGTACGGAGGCCATGGCCACACCAAAAAGCTGTATGTGCTTAGGGTTTAGGGTTAAAGCCCTAACCAAAGGCGTGGCGATCAGTGTGTAGCTCTATGTGAATTACAGACATACATAAGTAAACACCTACCGTGATACTTATTTGTATGTCTTTGACTTAACTTTGGCCACTTAATTACCTTTGGTTGCAACTAAAAAGCTGTGTAAACGTGCAGGACTGGAGCAAGGCATTTTAAGGGCAGAAAATGCTGCGCTACATACATTGAGATACAAGGAACTCCAGTACACACTCCTGTCTTTCTGCAAAAGAGCGTGTCGGTTTAGCGTGGAGTCAAATGGGCAGGGCAACAAGAGTACGTCACCAATTGATTGGTGGAAGGTCCCCCTTATGCTTTTCCTCTTTGCAGTGCTAAGTATTATCATGAGCTCATGCCACCTCATACCGTTTGCACCCGCCATCAGAAACCCGATCCAGAAGCCGGCCTTGCCTCCCTGCTACACCTATTGATCTTTCCCTTTTCTTTTACTTGATGGTATCACGGCACATTCGGCGCCCTAGTGGCTCCTTTCCCTTGGCTGGTGCTGGGAGTGGTATTATTGCCTGTGTGGGAATCGTCTACTTCTTCTGCATCCTGCACCCTGCACTAAATGCCGCTAATGCATTTGATGTGCTATAAAATGCGCAAGAGAGAGTACAGGATCTTCACTTGAATGAGGTTTGTAAACGCTTAAGCTTGGAGTCTTTGCTCAGTGCGCACATGATGTTCAGCGTACCAAGGAGACCCAGCAATAAGTCAGTGAACAGGACAGCCGGCATCAGCCATCGCTCTCCTCTTATTTCTGAGCCAAAATTGGGGTCAGTGGAAGGCCCAAGCGAAGCTGGAAGCACGAGGAGAAGGGCTAGCATGACCACAGCGATGATGATGCCCACCTGAGTGAGCAAAAAGGAGAAAGCGGGCGAAACATGTTTGAGTACACAAACTGTAAGACAGCTTGCAGAATCAGAAGTTCCTGTAGGCAATGCAGGCAGCAAGATCCTTAATTCTGGTCGTGTTTACATTGCACGCTCAGGTTCGCTGATTGCACAGCATTCCTAGAGACAATGCAAGATACGCACATATATAAATATATATCAACGCACGTGCTTTTACTGGAAGCCGTTCCATGCACGTGCCGTACAGCAAAGTTTGATACCAACGGGACAGGCCAAATAAAAGGAATTTGATCCATACAATAAAAGGAATTTGATACCAGCAATAAAAGGAATTTGTACCAACAGGACAGGCCGAATTTGATACCAAGAGCACAGGCCAAAACCTAGTACAGCTCCTATTCCCACATTTGACCAATCCGTATGCAATATAAGAGGCCTGTTTGGATCCTGATGCCTCAGCACCTTCCCTTGTGTGCACAGTTCTTTCTTTAACCTATCAAATGCAGTCTGTTGTTCACCACCCCATTCCCACGTCAAATTTTTCTTCAACAGACCATTAAGTGGGGCTGCTATCTTACTGTAGTTTGGTATGTAACACCTATAATATCCTATAAATCCAAGCACGCTACGCAGCTCAGACACGTTGGTAGGTGGTTTGAGATTGCGTACTGCCGCAACTTTTGCTTCGCTAGGAAGCAAGCCCAATTCGCTCACGTTGTGCCCCAAAAATTCTACAACGTTAGCACAGATCACAGTCTTGTCAGGATGAGCTTTCAAACCACATCCTACTAGCATTTCTAGCACATGTTTAAAGTGCTGTAAGTGCTCATCAGCAGTCTTGCTATAAATTAGTATGTCATCTACAAACGAAGCGCAGTTCTTCTGTAAACCTGCTTTACAAATTTCATGATCCATAACCCTTTGAAAATGAGCAGTCGCGTTGCGCAACCCAAATGGCATACGCATATACAGATATATATTTGGTTTTTCCACCAGAACGCTGTTTTTGGTTGATCTTCCTTTTTCACTTCTATTTGATGGAAATCAGCTCTCAAATCCATTTTAGTGAAAAACCCATGCCCTTTTATGTCTCCGAAAATTTGCTCTGGACGGTGCAGTCCATACTTGTCTGCTTCAGTGGCAGAATTGATCTCTCTGTAGTCCACACAAAA
>Ga0307968_1001695_pt1 | contig 18098 bp, 20 predicted proteins | sample OrgLakmetagen650_FD_201834 | JGI IMG/M metagenome (GOLD analysis project Ga0307968, IMG submission 201834) | Saline water microbial communities from Organic Lake, Antarctica - #650 | ecosystem: Environmental > Aquatic > Non-marine Saline and Alkaline > Saline | place: Antarctica: Organic Lake...
GAGAGAGAGAGAGAGGGAGAGGGAGAGGGAGAGGGAGAGGGAGAGGGAGAGAGAGAGAGAGAGAGAGAGCGCGAGAGCGAGAGCGAGAGCGAGAGAAAGAGAGAGCGAGAGCGAGAGCGAGAGAAAGAGAGAGCGAGAGCGAGAGCGAGAGCGAGAGAAAGAGAGAGCGAGAGCGAGAGAGAGAGAGAGAGAGAGAGAGAGAGAGAGAAAGAGAGAAATGTACATCATATCATTATAAAGCGTGTCTTTTACCACGTGCGTGTGCACATGAAAGTTGTGATCAAATTGTCCTGAGTTGGTCTTTTCTGTCGTTCTTCCCAGTGCTACTAAAAGCCGCTAAGCCGCATGCAAGGTTTCTGCAAAGTCCGTGTTAACAGTAATCCAGTACACGGGAAAATGTACAAATTGCCTGCATCCTCCTCTGTCTCCAACTTCCAAAAGAAGGTAGACATGAAGAGCCCTACTAAAACCGACCGAAGTTCTAAGTTTACATTGCATATTTTAAACTCCTTCCTGTTGCATCTTTTCTCCAGTCTCCAGTAATAGGGGAAGTGTTATTTGCTGCTTGCGCTGCTCCTGTCTTATTCTTTCGCACCTTCCAGATAAGAGGAGGACATGGAAAACTCACGGCTGCTGCTGTTGTTGCTGCTGTTCCTATTGCTGCTTGAGCCCTTGCTTCCAGCTCGCAACAAAAACGATGAATCACGAGGTGTCTGCAGGAAAATTAAACAGATCCACGGATGTGAGCAGTCAACCTTCTTTACATTTGGTTGGGAAGGTGAGAGGCACCATGGCTTAGGTGTGGAGAGATTGTCGTGCTCCTCTCTTGATCGACAAGTACAAACCCGTCCATTGTGCATGTGAGAAACAAACTGTGACTGAACAAGCGTGGTGCTGCTCATTGATTGACCAGTACGAAACCGCATTGTGCACGTGAGAAACAAACGGTGACTGAATGAAGTGTGCTTTATAATAATTGACACAACGAAACCGTCCATTGTGCATGTGAAAAACAAACGGTGACTGAACAAGCGTGGTGCTGCTCATTGGTTGACCAGTACGAAAATGCATTGTGCACGTGAGAAACGAACGGTGACTGATTGAAGTGTGGTTCTTATAATTGACAGTACGAAACCGCTTTGTGCATGTGAGAAACGAACGGTGACTGAGCAAGCGTGGTGCTGCTCATTGATTGACAGTACGAAACCACGTGTGAGAAACAAAACAGGAATGGTGACAGACCGATTTATTAGGGATGAAGATTTCAGGGAGCCATGTGAAGAAAGGTCATACCTTTGGGTTCAGCTACAAAAAAAAATGGGGGCAATGCAAGGTTTTGTGTGAGTAGCGAGCACAGTACAGTACCAACGCAATTTTGGTACACGCAAAATTATTTGGTATCATGGCAAGATCGCATTAGTGTATCATGGCAAGATCTTATTAGTATGGTGCATCACTTTAGATCATCAGATCTCATTGGTATGGTGCATCACATTAGGTCATCAGCTCTCATTAGTGCTTTAGGTCATCAGGTACACAGACAGTTGTGAATCTGCTGCGTGCCTTTAAGCGTAATACTATATAACATATAATGCAGTGATATCTGCCGCCTATTTGTAAGCGTAAGACTATATATTGCAAAGGCATGCCCATGTTGGAATAATGCATCGTTTTGGTCACACAGGCAAAAAGATACTTGTAGGATCTGCTGCTTATTTACGCACATAAGTATTCGATGTCACACAAGCTCACGTCAGTGTGATGCATCACTTATGATCACACAGGCAAAAAGGTAATTGTAGGATAATTTCACACTGCATAACTATTCAATGTCACAGCAAGCTCATGCCTAATTAGTGTTCTTCATTCGTCAACCTACAAGTAGGCAGACACTTGTAAAATCTGACGCTAATTTTTGCATGCGCATAATTATTGAGTGTGTGGGCGGTGTTCATGTTGGTGTACCACACCACTTTTAATCCGTCAAGTAGACCACCAAATACAACAATCGGCAAGGACGCATTGTGCTGAACAAGATGCACGTCCAGCACAATGAACCCTTGCCGATGCTTGTTTAGCACACAATACGCACTGGATACGTTGTTCAGCACACTATGCTTGTTTGATGCACACAATAAGCACACAATGCACAATAAGCACACAATGCTTGTTCAGTACACAATAAGCACTGGATACGTTGTGCTGAACAAGCAGCTTGTCGGTACTGCAGCATTGCAGGATTGTATTGGTGCTGCTAAGTAGGATGTGCAAAGAAATGGCACAGGCATCAGCCACCTCTGAAACAGTGGCAGCTCCTGCCTGTGCCCCTTCCTTGTAAGCCCCACTCAGCAGCACCAATACAATCGTCTCGTTAGGGGCTCCTCTTGCTCATCACCCACCCACCTCCTGAGGGGCATTGGCTGATTCCTGCACCCCATGGACCTGTCCTGTGGCTTCATCCTGCCTGCGTACGATCCCTTGTGCCTTGCCCCCTGCGCATCAGATACAAGGGTTACTGATAAGTAAATTAATGCCATGGTGTAAACATTTCAAGACCTGTAAACCTGTAAACCTGTGAACATTCCCGGCACGAATTAGGAATGAATTACAAGGGTTACTGTGTGACCGGTTAAGAGTTCAGATCCTTTCCCTTCTGCAAACCGATATTTACATAACCTTCATGGCCTTCCATGTGAGGCATTGTTTGCATGCACGCATGTGTGTGTGCGTGCGTCCAGGCTATGTAGACTTTGGGAGGACGCAATGGAGCGCATCCAGCCAATGAGGGAACCCCGCTTGTGAGCCCTTTGCCTGCCCACGCACACCAAAGCCTGGAGCAGGATTATGTCATAGATGCTGTAAGGCACACACACATACACCCATATAATAACATACGCAGAGACACACACGTGTAAAACTTTTTGCACATGCCTGTGCCTAGCTCACCATGGAGCACTCACGCACGCAGTCACATGTAAAACACAACAGTTGAAAGAGGTAGTTATGAACTTGGGGCGCCCGCCTGTCATCCGCCTCACTGAAAGATTTTGACGTGTCACAGCAACCCATCTCCTTTGAAGATCTCCAGGCAGCAGAGCAACAGGTGATTACTTGAATGAGCTGCCGCACAAGGAGGTACAATCCCAGATTCTCACGCAAGCAATCTGAGGCAGTGACGGGTGTTCCTTTTATGCATCGCCTCCCTTTCTTTGCTCAATTGACAGCGCTTCCAGTTTGCCTGTTCGAACTTAGGAAGCTTACTGTGCCTAGGAAGCTTACTGTGCTTAGGAAGCCTGTGCCTAGGAAGTTTGCGCCTAGGAAGCTTACTTTGCCTAGGAAGCTTGCTTGTGCAAGACATGTTACGACAAGCACATCATAAAAACCATCTTTGTCTTTGAGGAGACTGTCATTAGAGATTTTCCTAGATTGCCCTTCTGGGAGTGTCGCTGACTCCCTTTGGTCGTGATACTGTACCCATACAAATTAATGTCACTGACGAGCCAAAGAGCACATAGGCTCTTTGGTGCGCAGGTCTTGCACAATAAACGTCATGGTAATTTTTCCATTTCTACCTTTTTGCGTCAAAGCATTTCCGTTCGTTTTTTATATCTGGCGACGTCATGGCTGTTCGTTCACTTATGACGGTTTACTGATATGTCTAATGCAAGGATTGTTCTGTATGCCGGTGTCGACCCCGATCCCAAATTACATACAGACACACACAAGATCGAGGACCAACGTGGAACTTGTAAGCTGTTTGCATTCCAGAATATCATAGCCTGGCTGCGTCGATGCTCTGCTACGCACTCACCTTGCAGTATGGTGTCCACAGCGTATCACGCCATATGGTAATTTTCATCCATTTCTACCCAGAAAAACAAAGCATATAGGTATTATATTGTCGATGCCTGGCACTGTCATAGCCTGGCTGCATCGACGCTCTGTCACGCACACACCTTGCAGTATGGTGTCCACAGCAAAAGCCACGTCTTGAATCACCCAATGCGATCTGTCCACCATTTCTGCGACAACCTCAAACGTCGGCGGCGCTGCTCGTTCCTGCACCGTCTTCTGAACACCCTTCCTGCACAAGAAAAAAAACAGGCAGGCAGTGAAAAACTACTCCCCACAGTAATTAATAAGGGGAAGAAATCAGTTTGGTATCCAGTACCGCAAAACTCTTGCACACAGAAAACACGTGCGCGCTTGATTGTTCCAGCACCGTCTTCTGAAAACCTCTCTTGCACACAGAATGCACGGATCTATTTGATCGATTTTTGCTTGTATATTGCCAAAAGGGGTTGACTGGTCCAATTGCAGGAAATGTTCCTTCCTGGTTTTCTTTCCCACTTGCAACCATTTTTCAACCTAAATATTGTGAAGACAGACCACGTTCACCAAGAAATGGTGAACATCGGATGACCCCAGATCACAATTCTAGCCTCAGATCACCTCAAATGGGCCCACAGCTCCGCCATGGGACCAATTTTCATTCCCAAAACTAGGTATTCATGACTTGCTTATACCATGCGACCACCCTGCACGTTCAAAAAGATACAAGGAGGTCAAAAAATGACCTTTTTGGCACCTTCTTGGCTGATTTTCTCTTAGGGAAGTGACTGGAATTTTGTATCTCACCAACCACTGGATATTTCCCCCTCATTTTTGTTGCAATGATATCTATTATAAAATAAAGTCAAATGCAATTTTAATGACATGATATGTTACAGTGGTTGATCAGATCCAGCACACGGGTGCCTGAAAAGTAGGGTTCACGCCGCGGCCAATTAGGCATAAGGGCCCACGTTTGCTTTAATGAAACTCAACTGCCTTGCTGCTGTTGTGGCATGGGCTACCATTTGGAGCCAAGTTTGACTGTAGCAAACGATAGCCCGCATACTCTGGGAACATTTGAAAAACGCCCCCATTTGGGGGGTCAGTCGTTTCCCTCTGGTATATTGCGCACACCCACAGCACGCAGAAAAGGCATGAGCAGTGAAGACCACAACTTTCTTGATCGAGAGAAGGGGCAAACTAAATTCCAAAGGGTGAACGCTTAGGGGTTCTGGCCAAAACCGTATTTGGGTTTCCATATAGACATTCACGCCATATTTGCGTATGCACGGTTTGGGCTGGCCCCCTATAGTGAACGTGTTATGCAACTGTGTCTTACGTTTGCACCAGTCCTGCTCATCCGTGCAATACAGATTGCGCGAGTTGGGAGCTCGAGCTTGGCTTTAAAATGAGCAGCGCGGACATTCTTGTGAAGCAAGGGCTGTTGTTTACACCCTTGCTTACATGGATCACGATTGCGGAAAAAGGAAACATCATGATGCGCAAGGAATGTCACATATTGCATGAGTGATGTCACGTTATGTTGTAAGAGGTGACAGCACGTTATTTCTGAGGACAGCACGTCGTGCGAGGAATAGCACGTTGTGTGAGGAAAAAGATGATGTGCGAGGGACAGTGTGCTGTGCAGGGGGCAGCACGTTGTATGAGGAATAGCACGTCGTGCGAGGAATAGCACGTTGTGCGAAGAAAAAGATGATGTCCGAGGGACAGTGTGCTGTGCAGGGGGTAGCACGTTGTGTGAGGAATAGCACGTTGTAGGAGTGGCGCGCTTAGTGATGCATGGACCATTGTGTAAAGAGCAGCACGCTGTGTGAGGGACAGCACGTTGTGTGAGAAATATTGCATTGTGTGAAGAACAGCACGTTGCGTGAGGAAAAAGATGATGTGCGAGGGTTTTCAGTATGTTGCGTAGGGAAAAACACATTGTGTGAGGAATAGCGCGTTGTGTGTGAGGAACAGCATGTCGGGTGAGGACTAGTACCTATGTGCGTACGGGACAGCACGTTGTTTTGAGAAGCTGCGTGTAAGAAATAGCACGGTGTGTAAGGGAGAGCACTTTTTGTAAGATGGCTTTTTGTAAGATGACTTGCTAAATCAGAGGCATGGACATACGAATTTCCCTGGGTTTCATAATGTGAGCAACGTTATTACATTTATTCAGTTGTTTGGCCAGTTAAGATGGATCTCTTGTAACAAACTCGCTAACTTTCACACAGACACCCAGCAGCATCCTGGTGCGGTGCTTGAGCCGTCGCCTCTTTCTCACACGTTGAAAGGGGGGGAGGATAACATATTGTGTGACAAATGGCACAAGGATCCACCAGCGTATCACGTAAATCTTAAATCCTCACTCACAATTTATCACACTGGGGACATTTAGGATTGTTACGCGATGCTATCCTTTCAATCGAATGCAAGCCTAAATCTCAGGTCACCTTGCTACCAATTTCGAAATGTAACAACAAAAATGCATCACTCACTTGAGCACATGCGTTCACTCGCGTGCGCCTGCACTTCCCAGAGAGCACACACACACACACACACACACGCACACACACACACACATTCACACACACAACACACACACACACCTACGCGCACACACACACACGTGTGCATTCTATATGAACACATTAGCAGCCACTCACTTGCGTGCAGCCTCATCACCCAAGGTCACAGAGGCAATGCCTCCAACTGCAAAATCGAAAAGAGTGAGGGGTTTGTAATGTGCAGTTGTGATGCGGGTAGTGTTGATTAAAATAATGGGAAGTGGTGGATAAAAAGGAACAATGGATGCACATAGGTGGCACGTGACACACAAACACACACACGTGTATGACTTGCGGCTACGAGTTGTGTATATGACTTGCGGCTTTGAGTGCGGCTACGAGTGCGGCTACGAGTACGGCTACAAGTGCGGCTACGAGTTGTGTATGACTTGCGGCTATGAGTTTAAGACTTTATAGGTTACTTTTGGGACGGAAAGCAGGTTATGGCCAATATATTTTTGCAGTTTAAATATTACACTCTGTTCACTGCTATAAGCTCAAGATTGCTCAAGCGCCTCTTTGCAGGGGGGTGGAACCGCTGATTTAACAGCCAATGGAAAACTCACACACACACTGACTCACACAGACAAACACACACCCTTGCTCACATACATACACACTCACCCAGATCAGCTAGGCTAGGATTCTTGATCACATTTTCTAGCACGTTGCCATGAGCGGTCGCGATCAGTTGCACTCCTGCAGGACACATGACACGATTATGATATCACACACACATGCGCACCAAACACATACATTCTGCATATTCAGTTGCACCCCTGTAGGACATATGACACGGTATAATATCACACACATATGCACCAAACACAAACATTTTGCATGATCAGTTGCACTCCTGCAGGACATATGGCATGGTTATGATATCACACACACATATGCACACATACATTCTTGCATGATCTGCTTGTTAATCAACATGGTTCTCTTGCCTTTCCTGATCTCACAAGTCAGCCCCTCAAATTCCAACTAATGTTTGTTCCAGATTGGTTTGTGCTGCCAAAATAACCCACAGACATGCAAGTCCGGCCTTCTGTGAAATGACTGCTGAAGGTCTCAGAAATATATGAAGCACGCGGGCTGTGTTTGCACTCATTTTTGGTTCCGATCAGTGCGTGCCCGTGCACACCAGCTTTGAGCACACATCTGTGCCCTTGCAATTAGGACGCACCTCGCTGTGCAATTGTGCGAGCAGCCATGCACTCGGCCTCTGTGCTGATCTCATCCACGATGATCACCTGAGAGGAGAGATTCGTGGTGAAAGCGAAGGCCCATAAACAACCATGGTGACAGCCCACGAAGCCACGATGAAAGTGAAGCGCACGAAAGACCATGCTTTACATTAAACAGGGAAAAGCAATACCAGCACCGCGTCCCATTAAATTCTTCCACCATGAAAGGAAAAGGACAATCAGTGGGGATTAGACAAGTGTGTCGCTTTCAACAGCCTTGTTTAAATCAAATAGGGACAATCAGTAGGGATTGGGTGAGGGGTGCTTTCAACAGACTCGTTTAAACCAAACAGGGATGATTAGTTGGGATTAGGGAGTATATTGCTGTCATCAGCCTCGATCAAACCATACAGCTCTTTGTCTGCGGCTTGTGGTTCTCAACAGCCTCATTCAAACCATACAGCTCTTTACCTGCGGCATGTGGTTCTCAACAGCCTCGATCATCACTCTGTCTTGCGCCTCTGGATTTGCGACCTGTGCAGGTGTGTGTGTGCGTGTTTACGTGTATGTGTTTGTATGTGTTTGTATGTGTGTGATAGAAAGACATGGGTTAAGTAGGCATCCTATGCCTAGTTTGATGAGTAAATCAGCGCACAGGTATCAGCACATAGGTATCAGAGTGGGCACACATACCGGGTGGCACGAGCTGAGCGCAATATTGATTGTTGCGGTTTCGACACCCCCCCGCTTCTACACCTTAAGTTTTACATGAAGAGGGACGATTATTTTGGGAGATTATTTTGGGAAATTTGGGCTGATAATGGACAAAGAGGACAGTTTCAGGGTTGGCCTGAACTACACAAGCGTGCTTATGGGAGACGTGCTTGTGGTAGACTTTTATTTGAAGATGATAACAGACAAAGAGGACAGTAGGACTGGCCTGAACCACACAAGCGTGCTTGTGGAAAATTTAAGCGATAAACTGTATGGTAATATTATGTTTTTTTTGTGGTCCTGGACACACTTTCCAGTGCACGTGTAGCAGCCTAGCTTCACAGAGTTTTAGTACTAGCAAGTTTCGCTTAACCCTGATCATGGTACACGATGGCCAGGGAAAACAATTGTTGCTCACATGCCCCCCCCCCCCTTGCCTTACTTGACATTGCTTTGGCCTGTGCAGAATCTGCTTAACCCTGCCTGTGGTATACCACGGTCAGAGGAAACAGTGTTGGTACGTATACAGAGGAAACAGTGTTAGTACGTAAAGCTCCCTTGCCTGCATGCGCCTGGCGTCTCCGATGCCTTTGTGCGGAATGTCGCCATCTCCTCCAATCTCATTGCTGCAAGCGCAGAGTGCAGCACATGCTGGGAAGAAACAATGCCACTTATAAATGAGTTTGCACAATTGAATTTGCACTTGTAAAGTTGCACTACTTCACGTTTACAGATCAAAGGTGTGCTGTTGGATCAGGCTGTACGTTGACACTGTGTTCGCGTTACTCTGAGGCTAGTCTGCTGAGAAACCTGCTTATACATAAATCGCTTCTGACCAAGCTTAAACACACACACACATACACTCACACACACACACACAAGCACACACACAGACAAGCACACACACACAACCCTGTACCTTGTGTCAATGATGACTGTGCGCCTGCCCATCCCTGAGAGCAGGCGTGCGATTTCCCGCACGGCCGTTGTCTTCCTACGTTACGCGCGCATCATCAGAGCAACACAATTTGCGCAGAGGCATGAAAAAGTGGCGCCCATTGTTGTCTAATCAATGCCCATTGTTGTCCAGCTAATGGAGACAAAGGCATGAGGCAGATTAAAAACATCGCTGCCCTTTTAAAAATCTGGTGCCCCCGAATCTGCTGACGCATTGTCAGCATGCGCTGTGAAAAATCCACCCCGCAGGTGGCACCCGCTGCCCTGACAGCAAATTGCAGTGTAAGGTCAAACAGCAAACAGAAGCTGTGCGTTCAATATCAAAGCGTGACGTACCCTACTCCTGGGCGACCAAGCAGCAGGAGCGATTGGCCATTTTCAATCACGTCAGCCACAAGTGCAGCACTTCCCTGTGTATAAACAGTGTGGTTGCAGGAGGTGCTGTCTTGCCAAAGTCTTGCCATCAACCATTTCTAGCGCAACCCTTCTGGACAGAACATTCACATTTCCTCCGCAGGAGGTTCCTTTTCTTTTTCTGCCTGTGCTGTTCTCTCCTTTTCTATCCTCTTTTTCATGCAGCCTGACCTTGATGGCCCGACCCACACGCCCTGTCAAGCCAACAATCCGCCCAGCGCGATTTCTGATGGCAGATATCCTGCAAGCAAGGGGTTTACTCAGTGCTTCAGATGCATGCATTGTTTGATTTTTGTAATGTTTAATAAAGTTTGTGCACATGGTTGCTGCCAGATTGGGTGAACTCAAAGCACTCAGCACAGAGCTTAAAATGTGCAAGTGAACTCAATCACTGCTTTTAATGTTGGGGTGTGTGACTAGCGTTTCGTAGCAGCTTAGACATCTCCCAAATACAGAGATGAAAGTGAGCATTTAAACAGCTTAGAAATCCCCCCAATACAGGGATGAAAGTGAGCACATACTCACCTGTGGAGCGTTCCGTCGATGCCTGCTCTGTTATCTTGATTAAAGGTCCCAACCTTCGTTTGGGTTGCGCAAGAAAGGTGGGAAATGTTAGCAGTAAGGACCAGATCTTGACCTCTTATTTCAAACTTTGATGTGACAATGCATTCCGGAAATATCTTACTTATTCTGCAACACGTCCCGAGAGAGGCAATCCTGAGACCCTCTGTGACAGTCTCCTCAAAAAGGAGTCAGATGCTTTTTGTGATATATGCCTTTGGCTAAAATGTCTCGCACGAGCAAGTTTTGTTGACGCAAGCAGACAATGACGCAAGAAGACTGTCAATTGAGCAAGAAAGGGAGGCAGTTTATAAAAGGAACACCTGTCACTGCCTTAGATTCCTTGCGTGAGAATCTGGGATACCTCCTTGTGCGACAGCTCGATCCAAAGTCTACCTGTTGCTCTGCTGCCTGGAGATCTTCAAAGGAGATGGGCTGCGGTGACACCTCAAACTCTTTGTCAGCGAGGCGGATGACAGGCAGGCGCCCCAAGTCCATGACTACCTCTTTCAACTGTTGTGTTTTTTATGTGGATGCGTGCGTGCGTGTCAGTGGTGGGCCAGGCACAGGCACGTGCGCATATTTCCATACATATGTGTGTGCCTTACAGTGTCCATGGCATAATCCTGCTCCAGGCTTTGGCGTGCGTGGGCAGGCAAAAGATTCACAAGCGAGATTTGCTGCTCGTTGGCTGTTGGATGCACTCCGTTGTGCCCTCCAGCTTTGTTTGCAAAGCTGTATTTCGAGAGAGATCCTGCTCTGAGGGAAGGAGCTGCACTTGGCCTGCAGAATACTTTCATGAGATTTTGACAGAATTACTACCATTAAAAATAATTAATTGTTACATTTTTGTGGATTTGAGAATCTTGCGCTGCCAATTCTGTTGAAATTTGCAGTATGCCTGCCCTCGAGCAGCTGCATGCATTTCATTACTAACAGCTTCTTTCTGTAGTTTGCGTAGTTTGGACACGTGCGTACGCGTGGGCACACACACGCGCACTTACGGGCATAAACAATGCCTCACCAGGAAGCTCACCTGAAAGAGGCTGAAGCTGCGGCAAAAAGATCCAACTCTGCTTGTAACAGTGAGTTTGAAAATGCCAATAGTTAGAACATGAGCTGTCAGCTTACCTTCCTATTGGGAAGACAACTATTTGACACTGTTGATGGAATGCCATACAGAGCGAAAGTCCCGGATACTAGGGATGCAAATTGGTCAAGGGAAAACCAACGCACAGCAAGGTGCGAGTTGAAGGACAAGAACAGGGGAGTAGGGTTCAGGCAGCTGTCGGTTCAGAACTACATCGCACTGCTCTTTGCGCTTCAACATTTCTCAAACTGCAGCTTTTATGCTTTCTAACACGATCCTGCACGCGGCTGTATACATGCGCAGGAGGAGCAAGAGGGGCTTACACACCAAATGCCCCCAACCCCACTCCACCTCCTCACTTGCAGCACGTTCACCAAGGTGAGAGGGCCTAAAGTTCTCGTTCTCCGGCTGGTCTGTGCTTCTGTAATTACCAGCATGGCAGCGAGGCACACCAATTTTTATATCTAGGCTATGACTGCCTATGGAGGACAATAATTTGAGGAAGACGCCCTCAATGGAATGTCTAAGGCGGCTAGAAGTTTGAATGCTGGGGTCTCAAATGTAGATTGAGGATATTAGGATTGACAGTTTTCCTCATTCCCACTGCTTCACATCAAACTAACAGTCAGCACCGTTAACGATGCTAAATCGCCCGTCCTTTCCAGTGCGGAAGCACTAGTACAGACTGTGCTGCTGAGGAGGGTGCTTACTTGTGTATGTGCACCTGTCACACGACACAACTAGAGAGACACTACTATACCTAACACTAGGCAGTCCTAGAGAGACACTACTAGACAGACACTACTATGTCTAACACTGCTGTCTCCCCTCCGTAGATACAGATCCGTACGACTTCACGGACAACAGTCCAGAGGATATTGGGCCGCACAGCCTCTTTGCCTCTGAGCCTGCTGCCTGCAAGACCCAGGTCTGTTGCATTGCTAGTCTTATTCAGGAAGGCTGCACGTTGCACCTAATTATAACGACGGCACGGCACCTCTACCGCTCTCTGTTGACATGGCGAGTTTACTAGCCTTTGGGAACTATTCACACACCTGTACCCTATCGCATATGTACGCATGCAAATACACATACACACACACACGCACACGCGCACACACACACGCACACACACACACACACGCGCACACGCACACGCACACACACACAAACACACACACACACACAAACACACACACACACACACACACACACACACACACACACACACACACACACACACACACACACACACACACACACACACACACAAACACACACAGGGAGGAGGCACGGATTTCAGTGGCAGGCACATCAGTGCATCAGCAGATCGCCCCTTCCAGTCAAAAACCAATACAGGCTCCTATGTCCACAAAAGTCTGACCGGTGGGATCGGCAGGTCGGTCCTCCAGAGGGGGGACACCCCACTGGTACACCAGAAACAAACCAGCATCATGAACCTCTTCCAGAGCCAGAAGCAGGTGCGTGTGTGTGTGCGTGTGTGTGTGTGTGTGCGTGTGCGTGTGTGGATGTGTAATTTTGTGTGTGCAGGGGAATTACAAATGCAAGGCACAGGAGGCATGCAAATAGCCAGCATGCTACTGGTGATGTCTAGAGTAAAAGCGGTGTAGTATATATTACAGGGAACATACTATGCGGGTCACAAAACACATCATGCTTTACGATGTTGCGTGCTTGTGTACATAAATAAGTTCCAAGGACACTATCTATAGGACCCTCACGTACGCCTTACGTTCACATGTACTGCTTGCAGTATAAGGAGGAGTAATGGTATCGGTATTATACTTTATATGGAAGATGGAAGGGTCGCTAGTCGCTAGGCATCACCACTAGCAGGCTGTTGCCCTCTGAATAAGCCTGTCCTTGCTGTTGTTCCCCACGTGCATTCTAATACCATGCCCGAGTATTGCTCACGACTCACGACAATAAACACATGTCTGCACCGTGTCGAGAGACGTCATCATAGTAAGGCACTTGTGCAATGTCTTGTGTCTACATACCATGTGCAATGTCTTGTGTCTACAAACTGCAGACCATATGCAATGTCTTGTGCCTACAAAACTACAAACCATGTGCAGTGTCTTGTGTTTACACACCATATGCAATGTCTTGTGTCTACAAAACTACAAATCATGTGCAATGTCTTGTGTCTAAAAACTGCAATTCATGTGAAATGTCTTGTGTCTACAAACCATGTGCAATGTCTTGTGTCTACAAACTACAAATCATGTGCAATGTCTTGTGTCTACAAACCATGTGCAATGTCTTGTGTTTACACACCATGTGCAATGTCTTGTGTCTACAAACCATGTGCAATGTCTTGTGTCTACAAACTACAAACCATGTGCAATGTCTTGTGTCTACAAACGACAAATCATGTGCAATGTCTTGTGTCTACAAACTGCAATTCATGTGCAATGTCTTGTGTCTGCAAACCATGTGCAATGTCGTGTTTACACACCATGTGCAATGTCTTGTGTCTACAAACCATGTGCAATGTCTTGTGTTTACACACCATGTGCAATGTCTTGTGTCTACAAACTACAAACCATGTGCAATGTCTTGTGTCTATAACCATGTGCAATGTCTTGTGTCTACACACCATGTGCAATGCTTTGTGCCTACGCACCATGTGCAAAATCTTGTGTGTTACAAACCATGACTATGCTTGCCACCCTCCATCGATACCCAGCACCACCCGCCCACATTCTTGTCACCATCCTCCCGCTCTCAGCACACCATCCACCCATAATTGTGTCAATGTCCATTGCTATTTGGCGTCATCCATGTTTTTGTCACCCTCCTTTTTTTTGTCACCCTCCACCCATTCTCAGCACCTCTACCCACCCTTTATGTACTGCAGAAGGAGGTCCTGCAAAGCACGGGTCCACCAGGAATGAGGAACCACGGCAACACGTGCTACATGAACGCTGTGCTGCAGGTGCATGTGGCTGTGTGTTATCGTGCAAGTGTGTTTTGGGGCAGCACGTGCTATACATGAACGCTGTGTTGCAGGTGCTTGTGGTTGTGTGTTATCGGTGCATGAACGCTGTGCTGCAGGTGCATGTGGCTGTGTGTTATCATGCAAGTGTGTTTTGGGGCAGCACGTGCTATACATGAACGCTGTGCTGCAGGTGCGTGTGGAAGCTCGGTAAAAGTATGAAACCACACCTGGCTAAACAAAAGAAACAGTAGCTAGAGGAAGCATAAACATACCTGAGACACACAGCCACCTGAGACACAAGCCACCTGGGACACATTTTCCTGACCGCCTACATATAGACAATCGCGACCTGCCTGCACTGCTTGCCACCACTACCCCCAAGACACTCTACTCTCTTGCTGTTGCCCACGCCATTTTCAGCACAGTAATCCTGCTCCTCCACTAACTGCGCCGTACTGTTTGATCTACCCCTTGTTCTCAAAAACTGCCTGCTCTTGCTGCTCTTGCTGCTCACAGACTGCCTGCTCTTGCTGCTGCACTTCCCGAATTTAACCTGATGCCCTTCCAAAATAGTACGCCTGCTCCTCTACTAACTGCACCGTACTGTTTGATCTACCCCTTGTTCTCACAAACTGCCCGCTCTTGCTGCTGCACTTCCCGATTTTAGCTTGATGCCCTTGCAAATTAGTAAGCCTCCTCCTCCGCAAACTGCTCCTTCCCTCTTCAACCTACCCTCCTCAGGGGTTGTCCTCACAAACTGCCTGCTTTAAATTTATGCACATTTCTGCTTTGCCTCTCAGATCATATCCAACTCAATACTTCTACGTACATTAACCCTCCACCTCACGGACTCTACCTCCTTAACACATCTCCCTTTTTTGAAACCTACAGGCACTCTGCCTGCGTCTTTTTCTCAGCATCTGTGACTTTCTGTCACTGCACCGCCCAGGTCCTGTTCAACCTGACACCCTTCACCGACGAGCTGATGGCCCTGCAGCCCCCAAATGGTGACCAACAGCAGCCCGGTACTGACCCCTTACCGCAGCAGGTGATGCCCCCCCTGCATTGCAAAACAAGTCCGCACACAAACGCACGCAATGCACACAAGCTCATACGCATGAACTGCAAGAACGTAAACATGAACGCCTGTGCAAAGACGCACAAACAGATGCATACGTCCCTACCCTCGTATATATGCATGCACATGTTTTCCACATGACACACAACACGAGCGCACACATGCACGCACGCATGCACGCACACGCACACCCACGCACACGCACACACATGCATACGCACATACAGGGCACACACACATGCATACACACACACACGCACACACAGACACGTGCACACACATACAGGGCACACACACACATGCATACACACACACGCACACGCACACACAGACATGTGCACACACACATTATACTTATACAAACACAGGGCACAAGGGCAGGCAGCTCCCCCACCCTTGAGAGCAGCGGTATTGGTGGCAGAGAGGGCATTGCTGCTGGGGTTGATGGTGGAGGTAGCAGCGGCAAGGAGGGTATGAGGGGACTAGGGGCAAGGGTAGGGGGCAACAGCTCTTTGGAGGTCACAGAGGAAGAGGGGGACAGTCTGGCAGGTCTTACAGGTGTGTGTTTATGTCTATATGTATGTGTGGGGGTGGAGGGGGGAGGCAGGGAGGGTTGTGTGTATGTGTGTGTCTGTGTTATGTGTTAGAGTGTGTGTTATATTTTAGTGTGGGTGGGCTTTCAGTGTGGGTGTGGATACGTGTGTGTGTGTGTGTTCGTATGGGTTTGGGGCGTTGGTGTATGTTGGTGTGGGGGTGAGCATGGGTGTGGGTGGCACTTACCATGTTCAGGTATAGATGTGAGGGGATGGGAGGAGAGTTACCATTACCATACCTAGGGGTATAGATGTGAGGGGGTGGGAGGTGAGTTACATAAGTGCATTGTATGACATGATGTGACTTGTGTGACATTGGACATTAATGAATTGTGAGTTACATAAATGAATTAATGTGACGCTCAGACGGATGCTATTGCATGCAATGGCTAGCCTGCCAAAAAGCAGGAGCAGCCCAGTTGCCGCTCCTTTCTGAATTCCTTTTGAACACCAACGTATATCTTGCTGCACATACTCTTACACAGATATACACACACGCGTACACACACGAACAAAAACACACACACATGCACGCGTATACTCTTACACATACATATACACACGCTGACATATACGCACGCTCAGCAGCTGCCGCAAGCAACAGCAAGCCTGCCAAAGAGCCGGAGCATGACAACTGCTGCTCCTTCTTAGAGTACAGCCCCCTGCCAGGGCAAACAGGGACCCAGCCTAGGGTACCACAGCAGCAGCACCAGCAACACCAGCAGCAGCAGCAGCAGCAGCAGCAGCAGCAGCAGCAGCAGCATGACAAACAACATGGGAGGGCTGTGCTGCCTCAAGCGGGGGGTCCTCAGAGGCAGCGCACGACAAGGCGTGCGCAGCAGCAGCAGCAGGAGCAAGGACGACAAGGACTGCAAGGGCAGCAGCAAGAGCAGCAAGGGCAGCAGCAAGGACAGCAAGGGCAGCAGCAAGGACAGCAGCAGCAGCAACCACAGCAGCAGCAGGAGTGCGTGGTGGAGGAGAACCCCTCTGTGGTGGGCAGCCACTTGCCTCCGAAGGGCGTTACCCGTGCCCTGATCAGCAGCCTGCGCGAGTACTTGGAGGTTGCGGCGTGCAAGTGAGTGATTATGAATTGTGGAGGGGGCAACGTGCAAGTGAGTGGTTATATATATGGAAGTTACGGCGTGCAAGGGAGTGGATATGACTTATGGAGGGGGCGACGTGCAAGTGAGTGGTTATATATATGGAAGTTACGGTGTGCAAGGGAGTGGATATGACGGTGAGTCGTTATAGATGTGGAGGTTGCATGCTGAATTGTGGAGATTACAGCATGCAAGTGAGTGGTTACGAATGTGGAAGGGGCGGTGTGCAAGAGAGTGGTTGTGGATATGGAGGCTATGGCATGCAAGTGAGTCGTTATAGATATGGAGGTTGCAGCATGCAAGTGAGTGGGTGAATTATTGACGGAGCGGCATGCAAATGAGGGACCAGAACTGTGTTAAGAGGACGAGGAAGTGGACGGCAGGGTCGAGGACTGGCCTTTGCCAAGCTCATGCGTCATGAGTATATGCTCTGAAAGCCTAGTGGTCAGAGGCCACTATGGCTTGCGGATCTGAATATGCCTCCATACACAGTGCCGCCCACAGCAACAGCACCACCATTCCGCTTCTCACCTACTGCTCCTGTCCAAGTGCGTGATCACACAACCCCTCATGCACAGGTTAGCCCATAACCATGTATATATATATATACGGTGCATATACGGTACTTTTGGCAGGGAAATCACCAAATATACGGTCATATACGGTGTATCTATATGGTTCTGGCCAACCCTAATCGTGCACAGTGCCGCCCACGGCAACAGCACCACCATTCCATTTTTCATCTCTTCCTCCTGTCCAAGTGCATGCCCACACAACCCTAATCGTGCACAGTGCCGCCCACGGCAACAGCACCACCATTTCATTTCTCATCTCCTCCTCCTGTCCATGTGCATGCCCACACAACCCATCATCATGCACAGTGCAGCCCACGGCAACAGCGCCACCATTCCATTTCTCATCTCCTCCTCCTGTCCATGTGCATGCCCACACAACCCATCATCATGCACAGTGCAGCCCACGGCAACAGCGCCACCATTCCATTTCTCATCTCCTCCTCCTGTCCATGTGCAT
>Ga0307968_1001696_pt1 | contig 18097 bp, 16 predicted proteins | sample OrgLakmetagen650_FD_201834 | JGI IMG/M metagenome (GOLD analysis project Ga0307968, IMG submission 201834) | Saline water microbial communities from Organic Lake, Antarctica - #650 | ecosystem: Environmental > Aquatic > Non-marine Saline and Alkaline > Saline | place: Antarctica: Organic Lake...
TAGTGTTTACACATCCAGTACGATGAAAGGAAGGAGCTATCTCAGTTCTCAATTCTTTAATTCAGTTCTCTCAGTTCTCTCAGTTCCCAGTTCTCAGTTCCACATGTGTTGTACAACTTTAAGCTATGAGCTTCGTATTTCTTTACAAGCGTAGCCTGCAAGGCTCATGTTCCACAATCTGGCGCTGAAAAACTTCCTGTGTCACAATCCTGACGCGTGAAAGTCATGTTTTACAACACTAAGCTGTGAGCTTCGTATTTCTTTACAAGCATAGCCTGCAAGGCTCGTGTTCCACAATCCAGCGCCGAAGAACTTCCTGTGTCACAATCCTGACGCGTGAAAGTCATGTTTTACAACTTCAAGCTGTAGCTTTGTATCTTACAAGCGTAGCCTACAAGACTCGTGTTCCACAATCCAGCGCTGAAAAACATCCTGTGTCACAATCCTGACGCGTGATAGTCATGTTTTACGACTATAAGCTGTGAACTTTGTATCCTACAAGCGTAGCCTACAAGACTCGTGTTCCACAATCCAGCGCTGAAAAACTTCCGGTGTCACAATCCTGACGCGTGATAGTCATGATTTACACTCTGAACTTTCTACCCTTATGTTTTATGTTTCTGGCCTACCGCCTGCGTGTGTTGTTAACACAGCTGCGAGAGGCGCTTGGCCCGCTTGTCGAGCGCACCCAGAAGTTCTCTGATGGATGGGACAGGGCCCCCCCCCCCTCAGACCTTCCCAGCTGCATGGATAACTGCTTCCCAACAGCGGTGCTGTGCAGGTGTGAGACCGTGTGTGTTTACTTGTGTGTGTATATGTTTGTGTCTGTGTGTGTGTGTCTGTGTGTGTGCAGGTGCGTGACTGTGTGTGTGTACTTGTGTGCGTATATGTTTGTGTGTGTGTGCATGCTTGTGTGCGTACATGTTTGTGTCTGTGTGTGTGTGTGCTCTTGTACGTGTGTGCTTGCTTGTGTGTGAACGTGTGTGCCTGCGTGCATGTGCGTGTGTGTGGGTGTTTGGGGGGGGGGGGCTTCAGTTCCTGTTCAATGCTGATGCAGTTTTTTTGCTCACCTGCTGTGCACCTATGTGTGTGTGCCTTTAATTCCTGTTCAATTCTGGCACAAGCTTTTGGCCTGCCTGCTGTGCACCTGTGTGTGAAACAGAAAAATAACAGGCAGGCAGCAAAGAATAATGGGCAAAGATGAGTAATTGACAGGCAGCAAAGGATGCGTGTCAGGCAGTGGAAAATAGTTGACAGCAGAAAGTAATAAACGTCAGGCAGTGGTGAATAGTCGTCAGCGCAGCAAAGGATGCGTGTCAGGCAGTGGAAAATAGTTGACAGCAGAAAGTAATAAACGTCAGGCAGTGGTGAATAGTCAATGCAGCAAAGGATACGTGTCGGGCAGTGGGAATTAGCTGACAGCAGAAAATAATAAACGTCAGGCACTGGTAAATAGTCAATGCAGCAAAGGATACGTGTCAGGCAGTGGAAAATAGTTGACAGCAGAAAATAATAAACGTCAGGCAGTGGTAAATAGTCAATGCAGCAAAGGATACGTGTCAGGCAGTGAAAATTAGTTGACAGCAGAAAGTAATAAACGTCAGGCAGTGGTGAATAGTCAACGCAGCAAAAGATACGTGTCGGTCAGTGATAAATAGTTGACAGGCAGCAAAGGATACATGTCAGGCAGTGGGAAATTTTGACAAGCAGGGAAGAACACTTCCCACATTTCGAACAAGGGAACAAAGACGTTTAAATACTGAGTATGTATAACTGCTGAGTTCAGTGTGTAACACTCTGACTCCAGTTCTTGCAGTGCAGCGAAAATATCCATATGCCTTTATCACTCTTGCTTCTTACCTGTTTTTTCTGTTGTTTCTCCTTTGTTTTATTTCCTCGGTCCTCACAACTTGCTCTTAATTTAAGCTTGGTTTTATGCTACAGTTTGCTGTAGGCTTCGTCATTACACCAAGCTGCCGTGGAGGGAGATTAAAACCAAAAATGGGCTGCAGGCCCTCACAAAAGCAAAACAACGTAAAAAAGCAAGTGCCAAGTCCGTAAGGCCAGCAAGGCCCTTACAACTGTTCAGCCAACAAGGCCTCTACAACGCCCGGCCACCAAGGCTACAACCAAAAATGGGCTGCAGGCCCTCAAAAAAGCAACACAACGCAAAGAAGCAAGCGGCAAGTCCATGAGTCAGATCCAAGCGAGCTCAGATGGGAACACCCACAAGTCAAAGCACAAGCTGAGGGGGGGGGGGGGAGTAAAAGCAAGGCATAAAAAGAATGCCTAAAACGAGAATACACAGCACTTTATGCAAAGTGCCTGCCAGATCTCAGCCTACGCTCACTACGCAAGAACTTCAGTTCTACAGCTGAAGCAGAGAACTGATGATTTTCCTTTTCTGGTTCCATTTTCTTGTATGTTATTCCTCTTAGAGCGTTTAAATACTGAGTATGTTATTCCTCTCAGAGCATTTTAATACTGAGTATGTTTTTCCTCTTGGAGCGTTTTAATACTGAGTATGCTATTCCTCTTGGAGCTTTTAGTACTGAGTATATTTTTCCTTTCAGAGCGTTTAATACCGAGTATGTTATTCCTCTTGGAGCGTTTAATACTGAGTATATTTTTCCTTTCAGAGCGATTTAATACCGAGTATGTTTTTCAGGGATGGGTCATACGGCGTAGGCGTATTATACGTCGTATCGTATTGATCACGTTTTTTCAAATTGCTCCGTATAATACGATTTTGGGCACTTAACGAATTTTGTAGCCACAAGCCCCCCAGAAGCACTCCCAGGCCCTCTAGAGCCCCCCAGAGGCACTTCCAAGCCCTCTAGAAACCCCAGAGGAACTCCCAGCCCCTCAGAACGTAGCATGATCACTTGCTTATTGCTACCACAAGCCAGGAGGTGATGCCTGCAGCGTAGATGATTTGTGCAACAGCTGCATCCACACAAACCTTGGTCACTGCCCTCTTGCTGCAGGTGTCCAATGACTGTGTAGATGCTGCTGCTGATGTGCTTGCTGTAGTCCTTTGCAGGTGCCTCTCTTCTCCTGCATGCTCCTCGCGTCGGCAATTTCTCCCATTGCTAGCGAGCGCTGCGACTACGCCCTGAGGATTCCTGCCGGGTCAGCTTTGCATGCTGCTACACCCTACGCTGGGATTCTGCCTCAATAAGTGCTTGCGGATGCGGGGGGCACCGCTGCTGAAATCTCGGAATCCTGGCATCTGGCATCTGGCATCTGGCATCGCGTAAATCTGCCCCTTCTGTCCCATAACAACAACACGATGCCACTCAGGGTCTTTACTTGGAGGCATTATAATGTTCTGGAGGCTGGGGGGACAATTCGTGGTGGTTGGAGGGTGGTTGGTGCAAGCCCAGGGTACCCCCCAAAATAGCAAAAATACGTGTGCGTATTATACGCGTATGTCGTATTAATAGTGTATTAATCCGTATGGGACGTCTCAGAAGTCCGTATGACCCATCCCTGATGTTTTTCTTCTTGGAGCGTTTAAATACTGATTATGTTATTCCTCTCAGAGCGTTTTGATACTGAGTATGTTTTTCCTCTTGGAGCGTTTAAACACTTAGTATGTTATTCCTCTTAAAGCGTTTAAATACTGAGTATGTCATTCCTCTTAGAGCGTTTAAATACTGAGTGTGTTTTTCCTCTTGGATCAAGCTGTTAGGGCACTTGAGCGGTTGTGTGTATTTCCTTGGTATAAAATCCCCCGTCTACTGCATCTCACGATGCAAACACCACTACCACAGAAAACAAGTGTTTGCTGCTCGTCGATACCGTCCCAGGTTGCTGGCATGGTCGTGCGCCAGCAATGTGTTGGCATTGAAGCCAGCACAACTTGCTGGCCTTTTGCTGAACCTGTGTGGCCTGTAGTCCTCAAACAGGTTGCTGGAATCAACGTGCGCCAGCATTGAATCCGGCACGACTCGCTGCTTTTGCTTAACTTGTTCCGCTAAAACTCGTGACGCTCAAACTCGTGATGCTCAAACTTTTGACGCTCAAATTTGTGACGCTCAAATTCATGACGCTCAAACTCGTGATGCTCAAACTTTTGACGCTCAAATTTGTGACGCTCAAATTAATGACGCTCAAACTCGTGATGCTCAAACTTATGACGCTCAAATTCATGACGCTCAGACTTATGACGCTCAGACTCGTGACGCTCAAACTTATGACGCTCAGACTCGTGACGCTCAAACTCGTGACACAGGTTGCTGGCTCACCTGTTCTCCCTGCCAGGCTGGGACAACGTTGCCAACCTTCTCCTAACATTCCATCCCGATTCCTTCTATGACCTCGAAAGGACGCTTGAAGGCAGCACAGGTGGCCCAGTCGTGGTTCTCTCTATGATGGGTGCATTGTCCACAGCGCACGTTCCGGATTTGCATTTGCATGAATACATCTGCACATGTAAAGCAGCACAGATCACTTAAATGTGTAGGGGTGACCGACGCGGCTGAATACACCATCAGACTCCGTATAGATCAATGCATCACAGAATGTGTATCTTAAAACCAACACACACACACACACACACACGCACACACACACAAACACACACACACACACACACGCACACACACACGAGCACGCACGCTCGCGCACACGTATACAAACTTCCACTCGCCCCCCGCCCTTCTCACGCACACCCATGTGTTTTGTTGTTGGAGTAGTGTGTGCCACCCATGGTGTGCCATGATGCAATGTGTAGGGTTGGCATAGACATTAACACACACACACACACACACACACACGTGCGTCCACACTCGCGCACGTGCACGTGCACTGCAGGGTTGCGCATCTCTTCCTTTTTCAAAACGCGTGCGCTCAAACAAATGTACGAGACTTTCAAGGACTGCGTCGGCAATGACATAACAGGCGCTCTTAACCGAAACCACATGAAGGACAGATTGACCATTTGGCCAAAGGCTTCAGGATGGCCCTTCAGCGCATGTCTGGCGATCTTGCAAGGTTATTTGGTGGGTGTTAACGTGCTAACACATGATGCGTTATGATTGCTATTGTGTGACAGACACTTTTGGTGGCTTACAAACACGGCCTGTAACATTTGCTGGTGGCTGCTGCTGCAGACTGCCTGTCTGTCTTGCTTGATTGCAGCTTGTTTAAGAGGCAGACGTGCAGTCACGTGTGAGGAAAGTATACTCAACAGCATTGATGTAGCTGCTCTTAGCTCTAAGCTCCATCCTTCGCTCAGTGGAATTAATAAGAAAACAGCTTCACAGGACGCACAGTTTCCACACTATAGGGTCGGCCACCACTGGAATGTAAAATGTTTCATATATATACACACCGTGAAGAAACTGTGTTTGTATATGTATGTGTATATATGTATGTAACACTGTATGTATATGTGTACATAAATGGTTCTGCTAAACCTACTTTAACATCCATAGCTGTACATGAATGGTTCTGGCTAAACCAACGTTGACATCCATAAATGTACGTGAATGGTTCTGGCCATACCTACTTTAACATCCATAAAGGAGAGGGTGCTCCCCACTTTGCAGTGGAAGTTACAATCACTCTGCAGCGAAAGTACCAACAGTTCTCAAGCGCTATCTACAAAGAACACACACATACACACACGCACACATTACTCTACAAAGGAGGAAACCTGGTAATTCCCCCTCCAACATTCGATGGAATCGAGCCGGAATATATCTCCCATTCTGCTCTCTGTATCTGCATGGAGGTCACCCACAAAACTGCAAAGCCCTCTGAACCTGCATGGAGGGCGCCCGTAAAACTGCAAAGCCCTCTGAACCTGCATGGGGGGCACCCATAAAACTGCAAAGCCCTCTGAACCTGCATGGAGGGCTCCCATGAAACTGTAGAACAAGTTATCTGAATGGGAGGCATGTGTTAAGCTGCAGAGCGCAGGCCCTAATTTGGGACACTTGTAAAGCTGAAGCGCTTCCATTTTCATCAGCGGGCACCAGCACAGCTGTGACTGAAATCCTGTAGGGGTTGGCGATTATGATAGGGATGCTAAAGTAGGGGTATCGTGTGTATTTAGGATCTGTACCCTCTTTGCCTGCCCCCTATTATGTATGTAAATATCATAAATGCAGACGATACGTAGGCAACCAAATGCTCTGCTATTGGTCGTGATGCTTAAGAACAAGTCGTGAACTCTGCAGGTCAAGACTGGGTAGGGGGCCACGTAGAAAGCAGGCAGGATTGGTAAACGTATTTGGCGATGTAACTGGCGACGTGACTGGTGACGAAGTTGGTGACATAACTGGCAACAAAGTTGGTGACATAACTGACAACAAAGTTGGTGACATAACTGACAACAAAGTTGGTGACATAACTGGCAACAAAGTTGGTGACGTAACTGGCAACAAAGTTGGTGACGTAACTGGTGACAAAGTTGGTGACGTAACTGGCGACGTGACTGGTGACGAAGTTGGTGACATAACTGGCAACAAAGTTGGTGACATAACTGACAACAAAGTTGGTGACATAACTGGTGACAAAGTTGGTGATGTAACTGGCAACAAAGTTGGTGACGTAACTGGAATTAGTACCGCAAACGTAATTGGCGACCTAAATGGCAATTAATACGGCAAACGTAACTGGATGATCAGCTATGGATTGTCATTTAGGCAAATAGGTGTTATGAAGTGTAACAGGCAAGTATTGCACACGATTGACGTGAATTTGTGCTTTATATAGGCAAAGGCACGGCTCCGTGTACGCACGCACACACATGTGCACACTCACACACACACACACACACACACACACACACACACACACACACACACACACACACACACACACACACACACACACACACACACACACACACATATACACACACACACATACACGCGCACACACACATACACACACACATACATACACAAACACACTTTTCTTCATTTGCGTGATGCACATCGCACACGAGTAAGCACATTTAGCTGACGCCATATGACACTTAGCTGACGCCATATGAGCGAGCTGAGATCTTATGAGCGAGATCTTATGAGCCGTGTGAGCGAGCTGAGATCCAAACACTTAGCTGACGCCTTATGAGTAAGCTGAGATCTTATGAGCCGTGTGAGCGAGCTGCGATCTAAACACTTAGCTGATGCCATATGAGTGAGCTGAGATCTGCAATGACTGACAAAGAGAGTGTGATGCTTTAGGCTTTACGAGTACTCACACACAAAATGTGCCGGTGGTTTACAAGCGCCTATCCACAAAATAAATGCACTGTGCTGATGGTGTGCGAGCGCTTATCCATGAATTGAATGCACTGTGCTAATGGTTTGCAAGTGTAAAACGTGTCATGTATGTGCAAGTCATGATATGGAGTTTGGAGTAAAGCAAACCAAGCTGTGCTAGTTTTAATTGTCGCGTGTCATGTATGTGCAAGTCACGATATGGAGTTTGGAGCAAAGCAAACCGAGCTGTGCTAGGAAGAAGAAAAAGAAAAAGAAGAAGAAGAATGAAGACAGAAAAAAATTAACGATGGAGAAAACAGCGATAACGTTTAAACTGTTGTGTGTCATGTATATGCAGGTCATGGTTTGGAGCAAAGCAAACCGAGGACCCTTTGACCCAGGCTGCCCCACAATGGCTTTTGGTAGGAAATCCACGCTGTTGTGCCGTATGGTCGCGTGCGTGTATGTGTGTGCGTGCGTGTGTGTTTGTGTGTGTGTGTGTGTGCGTGCGTACGCAGGTGGGTGGGTGGGAGCATGGCTGTGTAAGTTGGGGGGGGGGGTAAAAATGTGCATGTTTTTGTGCGCGTTTGTGTGTGTTTGTGTGTGTGTTTGGTGCTGGTATTTAGGCTAGCACTCAATGATACCACTTATGTTTACAGTGAGTGGTGCAGCGTGGTTTTATTGTGTGAGCACCTTTTGCACTCAAATGCTACCACTTTTGTATATGGTAAGTGGTGCAGTGTGGTTTTCTGTGTGTGCACCTGGCGGTGCGCACACAGAGGTGGCGTGTGTGCACACAGTGGTGTGCACTGTGCACACAGTAATGCGCACACAGTGGTGTGCACACAGTGGTGCGCACACAGAGGTGTGCACACAGTGGTGTGCACACAGAGGCGTGCACACAGAGGTGGCATGTGTGTACACAGTGGTGTGCACACAGTGGTGCGCACACAGAAGTGGCATGTGTGCACTCAGTGGTGTGCACACAGTGGTGTGCACACAGTGGTGCGCACACAGATGTGGCATGTATACACACAGTGGTGTGCACACAGTGGTGCGCACACAGTGGTGTGAACACAGAGGTGTGCACACAGTGTGGATTCCTGTGTGTGCACCTGGCGGTGTGCGGTGGATGTAGGGCAGGAGGGGGCAGAGCTAGAAATAAAAGAAGATGAAGGGGTGGAAAAAAAAAGTCACGAGTCACGCATATTTACCGTGGCAACCAGCCCCCATATTGCTTGAGGGGAGCAATGAGTGCTCCCCTGCCAAAGTGTGTGAATGGAAGTTCTGAAACCAAAGTGGCTCCTCCTTATTTTTGTGGGCAGTGTTTTTTTAACTGTCTATTTAGGTTGGTTCGTGTGAGTGGCAGTTTCGGAACCAAAGTGGCTCCTCTTCTATAGAGGCGGGGAGTGAGTGGTTTTTTTATTGTCTGCGTAGCTTTGTGTGTGTGTGTGTGTGTGTGCGTGTGTGTGTGTGCGTGTGTGTGTGTCCGTGTGCGTGCGTGTGTGTGTGAGTGGCAGTCAATTGGGTATGGCATCTACTTCTGCCCCTTGCACCCTGAATGCAATGGCAGTTGAGGGGTATGTGTGTGTTTGAAGGTGCAAACGTAGCAGCCAACTTGGTTTAATTTGTTTGTTACGTGGTGGTGGTGGCAGCCAACTTGGTTTATTTTGTTTATTATATGGTGGTGGTGGCAGCCAACTTGGTTTAATTTGTTTATTATATGGTGGTGGTGGCAGCCAACTTGGCTTAATTTGTTTATTATATGGTGGTGATGGCAGCTAACTTGGTTTAATTTGTTTATTACGTGGTGGTGGTGGCAGCCAACTTGGTTTAATTTGTTTATTACGTGGTGGTGGTGGCAGCCAACTTGGTTTGGTTTGCATCTTACAATGACACGAGGGTATTATTGTCATCGTGAACACCCACAAGCAGGCCAAAAACGCTTGGCTTGACAAGCGTATTTATACCTTTACCTTTACCTGTGTGTGTATGTGTGTGTGTGTGTGAGAGTGTGTGTGTGTGTGTGTGTGTGTGAGAGTGTGTGTGTGTGTGAGTGTGTGTGTGTGTGAGTGAGTGTTTGTTTGTAATGGCTTTCCCCTGTGCTCATCAAAGTGTCCTGGCACACGCACACATACATACACACACGCACACGCACAGATACAAACACATGTTTGTACCACATCCACACAAACATACACACACATCTGTACTGGCAACCATTTATGTGATCACACCCAGGCAATTACGACTAGAATGAAAGAGCATATTTACTGCAGCCATTTCTGTGATCACACCCAAGCAATTTTGACTAGACACACCCAAGCAATTACGACTAGAATGAAAGCGCTCCATCTGTGACAACCACAGCTCTCACACAATTGCAAGTATGGCAATCATGTCCAACACAGGCACCAAGGTCGCCGTCCATCATCGTTCAAACAACATCTTTTCTATGATCTAATCACAGGCAATAAAGGCATTGTACAATTGCACGTTACGGCGATCATGTCCAACACAGGCACCAAGGTCGCCGTCCATCATTGTTCAAACAACATCTTTTCTATGGTCCAATCACAGGCAATAAAGGCATTGTACAATTGCACGTTTCGGCGATCATGTCCAACGCAGGCACCAAGGTCGCCGTCCATCATTGTTCAAACAACATCTTTTCTATGATCTGATCACAGTCATTAAAGGCATTGTACAATTGCACGTTACGGCGATCATGTCCAACGCAGGCACCTCAGCCGCCGTCACTCATTGCCACAACATGATTTTCAAGGACCTGACCAAGGCCTACTATGAGGTATGGTAACTTGGTTCATTTGCAAATCGTCACTTGGTTCATTTACGAATACGTGTTGTCACTTGGTTGGTTACAATTTTTACGTATCGTCACTTGGTTCATTTGCAAGTACACGTGCACAAGGAGAAGCGTTGTGTTTAAGGATGAGGCTCAAACTGGTCACTTGAACGTTGGTTCATTTGCATGTACGTGTGCGCAAGGAAAAGCGTTGTATTCAAGGTGTTTAAGGACGAGGTATGACAGGTCACTCAAACGTTGGTTCATTTGCAAGTACGTGTGCGCAAGGAAAAGCGTTGTGTTTCAAATGAGGTATGACAGGTAACTTTAACGCTGGCTTGTTTGCTATGAAGTGTTCACACGAAAGAGCGTTAAGACATTGACCAAGGCCTGCAAGGTATGAAGATGAGATCACACAACGCCCGGTTTGTCTGCACAAGAGAGGTTTCAAGGATTTTACCAGAGTTTTCCATAACATTTGTACACGTTGCCACTTACAGAACCTAATCGGACTGATCTGAACACATTGCCTTTTATAAACCTAATTGGATTAATCTGCACGCGTTGCCATGTACGAGATCTGTACACATTGCCTTATACAGAACCTAATTGGATTAATCTGTACGCGTTGCCATGTACAAGATCTGTACACATTGCCATTTACAGAACCTAATCGAACTGATCTGAACACGTTGCCGTACGTGATCTGTACATGTTGCCATTCACAGAGCTTGACAATGCACTCTTGCAGCAAGAGCGTTCAAGGACACGGTTCATTTGGTCAATGCCTACTGCCATGAGCTCGATTGTCTGTCCTGCCAGGCAGGCAGCGTGTTGCTTGTGTATGCATAAAAAGTGTTGCATGTGTATGCATAAAAAATGTTGCTTGTGTGTGCATAAATAGTTTTGCTTGTGTATGCATAAACCAATTGATCAAAGCCACGATCAATCCTGCCACACATGCGCAGAAATTTTCAGTTATTAGTACTTGGACTCTTTAAGTGTACTTGTTATATGTCGGCGCTTGGTGCATGAAAGAGCACGCTTAGTGCATGAAAGAGCACACTTGGTGCATAAGAGCGCACACTTGGTGCATATAAGAGCACGCTTGGTGCCTGAAAGAGCACACTAGGTGCATAAGAGCGCACGCTTGGTGCCTGAAAGAGCACACTAGGTGCATAAGAGCGCACGCTTGGTGCCTGAAAGAGCACGCTTGGTGCATGAAAGAACACAGTTTGGTTTGTGAGCACGCTTGGTGCATGAAAGAGCACGCTTGGTGCACATAAGAGCACGCTTGGTGCCTGAAAGAGCACGCTTGGTGCATGAAAAAGCACATTTTGGTTTGTGAGCACGCTTGGTGCATGAAAGAGCACGCTTGGTGCATATAAGAGCACATTTTGGTTTGTGAGCACGCTTGGTGCATGAAAGAGCATGTTTTTGTAAGCTTCGGTGAGGATGCTTGTGCATCAATGAGCACCTGTTGAGGGTTGGCCAGAACCATATATCTACAGTGTATATACAGTATTTTTGGCAGGAAATTCATTAAATATACGGCGTATATACACGGTTCTGGCCAACCCTACATATGTTTTGGTTCATGCGGGATCAATTCCATGCGCGAGGCAGCCACGTTTGTTACTTGATGGGGTTGGCCCAAGCCGCATGTCTACACCTTATTTGACCGTATTCATGGTAATCCCCCTGCTTAAAACGTCAAACGTAAAGGAAAGCACCTCAACAACCCTATGCTTATTGGAGTGTGGGCTCCTTAAACTGCCGTGCTCGCTGAACAAAAGGAAAAAGAAAGAATACTACGCAGGCAGTGAAAACCAAACCCCGCACTATTTATTAAGGAATGCGCTGGCTGAACTGTGCAAAGTCAAAATTATTTGCTTCATGTTTGCTGGGGTACCTTTAATTAGCTTGTAGGCCAAGTTCTGCAATTTCTCCTCTTGCAAATAGTAAATTGGTGTTTACACAAACAGGGACCTCACACTCACTTTGAAAATATTTGTTCAGAATATAATGTGTGTGAAATTGCGCGTTACTTCGATTTCTTGTGAGCACTTAATTTTGTACAGTACATTTGCTTAGGACACTATTGGAATTTTACTGCAGCTAACTAATGTCATTTCTGTAAGTTGCTCAATGGAAATCCGTTTACCTTGCAACCATTGTTCAAGGTCCTGTCAATCTGAACGCTCTCGTGATTTTTCGGCCAACGCTTGTACTTTGCCACACCTTTTTTGCGGCATGCAGGCAAGAAACTCCAAGATCTTGAAGCCCTACCTCGACCTGGTAAGCATCTTTAACCTTTGTCCCATCTAAGCCCTACCTAGACCTGGCAAGCACTTCTTCCTCTGTGTTCCCCCTGAAGCCATGCCTAGACCTATTAAGCACTTTTCCCCTCCTTTTCTCCTTGAGCCTTACCTAGACCGGATAAGCGCAACTTGCGCTAGCTTCTAGCCAAAAACCACAAGGAATGGAACAAAACAGAAGCTACACCCACAAAAGGAGTAAAGAACAAGCAAGCAACAGCCGTATGGTGGTTCTAAATAGTTCAGGGACATTTTGATGATTGTGGGTGCCCCGCAAGGAAAGTTAAATGGATTGCAAGTTGTCCGGTATTAACGGGAAAGTAACTACAGCTTCCTGGACGAATTATTCTAGGCCCTCAGGCCGGAGAGTTACTAATTGCAGGCCGCGCATGGGGCAAATTTCATGGTGGTTGCTTTGAAAATAGATAGAAAGCTACAGGCAAAACAAGCAATCATGTGTAGGGGCGGCCAGAACCATATATATGCGGTGCACGTACGGTACTTTTGGCATTGAAATCACCCAATGTATGGTCCTGGCTCCTGGCCACTCTCATAATAACCACTCTCATAATAGCCACTCTCATAATAGCCATTCTCATACTAGCCACTCTCATAATAGCCACTCTCATAATAGCCACTCTCATAATAGCCACTCTCATAATAGCCACTCTCATAATAGCCACTCTCGTAATAGCCACTCTCATAATAGCCACTCTCATAATAGCCACTCTCCTAATAGCCACTCTCGTAATAGCCACTCTCATAATAGCCACTCTCGTAATAGCCACTCTCGTAATAGCCACTCTCGTAATAGCCACTCTCATAATAGCCACTCTCATAATAGCCACTCTCATAATAGCCACTCTCATATTAGCCACTCTCATAATAGCCACTCTCATAATAGCCACTCTCATAATAGCCACTCTCATAATAGCCACTCTCATAATAGCCACTCTCATATTAGCCACTCTCATAATAGCCACTCTCATAATAGCCACTCTCATAATAGCCACTCTCATAATAGCCACTCTCATATTAGCCACTCTCATAATAGCCACTCTAATCATGGTCCTGGCTCCAGGCCACTCTCATAATAGCCACTCTAATCATGGTCCTGGCTCCAGGCCACTCTCCTAATTGCCACTCTCATATTAGCCACTTTAATCATGGTCCTGGCTCCTGGCCACTCTAAAATTGTGACAATTGATACATTGGGATCGGGCTGCAAGTGTGGCCCATGGCATGTGCAAATCCTGTATGCGTGTGTATATGTGTATATCAATCCAGCTGATTGTGCATTGTGCATTATTTTTCCTTACATCCACCATACACGGGTCCCTGCCAGCCCCGTATGTGCCCAATGGCGTGTGCAAGCCCTGTATGCATGCGTGTATATCACTTCATATGTTTGTGCATAGTGCGTCAATATGATCTAACACCCACCAATCACAGGGACCTGCCAGCCCTGTGTGCCCCATGGCATGTGCAAACCCTGCCTGCTCAGGCGTGGGGGAGCTGCTGCTGCCCCACCCCCACCCATCAGGCATTGGAACGAACTGGGAAGCGCCAGAAGACAGGTGCGTGATTTGGGGGGGGAGAGCCAAGGGTGCGTCTTATCAGAAGGGGCTCTCTTGCAGAAGTGGACGCAGAAGACAGGTGCTTGAGTTTGGGGGGGTAGAACCAAGGGTGTGTCTTATTAAGGTTATTGGTTGAAATTAGTGAGTCGCAAAGACTCATATGACACGCAAAAACAATTTCAGTCATCGTTAGTATGTAGTGCGTCTGTTCAGAAGGGGCTCTCCTTGCAGAAGTGGATGTCACACACACACACACACACACACACGCGCACACACACACACATACACACACACACACACACACACACACACACACACACACACACACACACACACACACACACACACACACACACACACACACACACACACACACACATACAAACACACACACACACACACACACACACACACACACACACACACACACACACACACACACACACACACACACACAAACACACACACACTCACACACACAAGGGTTGGGTGCGATCAACTTTGTGTGTATCAATCCAAGGCACAACAATGAAAGTCCTGTTGGCAGAACAGACTGATTTGCCATTTGAAATCTTCGAAATGTAATACTACTGAGAACGCCTGCTACTATAAATTGTCTCATGAGCAAAATTATTAGGGGTAGCCGCTTTCACTGCCTACATATATATTTTGTTGTGTGCTAGAAAGACAACAGTTTTAATTATATTGGGAAGTTAAAGAGGTAATGAGATGGGTCTTGACTCTCAAAGAGTTAAGAAACTTGCTTCCGAGCTTCATGTTCATTCTGTCAATTACGCCAAACTTGTTCATACCAGACGTGCCCTTTCCAGCACTATTATCTAATCTCATCAGGAAACGGTTTCAGGTCAAGCCTGCAACCCCCCTGGTCCCCATCAACTTTTCTTTTTTCTTTGGTAAAGGATTACGGTATCCTTGTCAGAGACTTGCCTACATAATACATACATTATACAATTGCGGTTCTGGCCATCCTGTAATAACATATGGGACTGGCCAAAACCATACGTTTGTACGCAATGTATAGCAACATGTACACAGTCAATAATGTATAGCTCCATGTACACAGTCAATAATGTACAGCTCTATGTACACAGTCAATATTGTATAGCTCCATGTACACAGTCATATAATGTATAGCTCCATGTACACAGTCAATAATGTAAAGCTACATGTGCACAGTCAAAAATGTAAAGCTACATGTGCACAGTCAAAAATGTATAGCTACATGTACACAGTCAAAAATGTATAGCTACATGTACACAGTCATATATAGGGCTGGCCAGAACCTTACATACAAAAATACGGCGTATCCAGATACGCCGTATAACCGTATCCGTGTATGGAAATTTGCGACCGTATCCATATCCGTATGACCGTACATGGGTTTTGGCCGACCGTATATATACGCCGTATGTCTGAACCGTGTATGGACCATATTGCAAGGTGGTGCAGGGTATGAATTTCAGCAACAGCAGTCCTTTTTACTTTTTTCAGTCAACTTTATTTTCTCGCGTCTCTTCTTCCTCAGCGCTTCCCTTTTCTGTAGATGCTTATGTTTTGCATTAATAAATAGTTATATTGGTGGTTATGGTTGAACTTTGTTTTGCACTGGAAAAGGCCTTTCTATATTTTTATGCAGGTCTCCCTGACCATTTATTTTTGGGTATAAAACATTGGGTCATGCGTACTCAGATCTTCAAGAGCTGCAAAATGACCCCCTATGAAGTAGTTTTAAGTAAATCCATTTTCCCTTGTATACAGTATATGTATACAGAAATGCGGCGTATATTCAGTCATATACGGCGTTTATACAGTATATGGATATCCTATATGCAGTTTCGGCCAACCCTACTTAAACTGTGCTGTTGCACCAACCTTATTATGACTGCGCTTGCTCTCTATCTGGCCTTCACTAACAACACCAAAAAGCTTTCAAGCTCGTGCTATATTAAGAATCTCACGGGGCTCAGCACTCAAGCGCAGGCATTGTAAAGCTGTGTGACCAGTTTGCGCTCCTAACGTGCGCTCCTTCCAGAAATTACTTCCATTGGCTCGCAAATTTCATTCTTAAAACCCTTTCTTCTTGTCATCTAGGTACTCTGTAAGGCAGTGGCACTGGAGCTTTTGTAATGACGCAACCCAACAAAATTCACTTCCAAATGCCTGGGTTGCATTCCTCATTTTTGAAGACAAACAACCCTCCTATACTCTGTGTTTTGCTCTTTAGGTAGTGGCACTGGAACTCTTCCAACGACGCAATTAAGCAAAAAAATCATTCTCATTCCTCATTTTTAAGACAAACAACCTTATATACTCTGTGTTTTGCTCTTAGGAGTGGCACTGGAACTCTTCCAACGACACAACCCAACGAAAAATTCATTTCCATTCCTCATTTTTAAAGACAAACAACCCTCCTATACTCTGTGTTTTGCTCTTAGGCAGTGGCACTGCAACTCTTCCAACGTTGCAACCAAACAAAATACTCATTTCCATTGCTCTGTGTTTTGTTCTTTAGACAGTGGCACTGGAACTCTTCCAACAACGCAACCAAACAAAAGATTCATTCTCATTCCTCATCATTAATACAAACAACCCTTCTATGCTGTGTTTTGCTCTTTAGGCAGTGGCACTGGAACTTTTCCAACGACGCAACCCAAGAGACGTTCTACTTCCACAGCGATGAATGCTGGACTGCATTCCAAAGCAACACATCCCTGGACTTCAGCGTGTTGTTGCACTGCTCCGGGCTGACTCTTTAGGCTGCTGCACCAAAATACTGCACGAAATTGTGGCACAGTTGGCTGGGATTTTAATAAAGCTGCGAGCGTTGACACAGAATTGCTGCACATAATTGTGGGCACAGTTGACTGGGCTTGATTTAAAGCTGTGAACGTTAAAGTGTCCAACAAAGCATTGAGGCTGTTTCAGATGTTGTAGGGCTGGAAGACTGAGCACATAGTTGGATGACCAGGCATGTTACGTAAATCGTCAGAAATGAAAATATAGGCTTTGTTTCATCCTCTCTTGAATAGTGTAAAGTTTACGCTTGCTGTGTTCTTTCTTTGTACCTCCAAACCTTGTGATTCCAGGCACGCTCTTTTCAGTGCCACTATCAATTCTCACCAGGAGCCGCTTAATGGCCAAGCTGGAACTTTCTTGATCCTCAGTGGTTTTCCTCTTCATTTCAGAAGTTTCACTACTAGTCGCATACCCGTTCCGAAGGAGCTCTTTTTTTAATTTAGGTATATGAGGAATGGCAAGAAATGTCAATTACCCCTTTATAATCATATGGGCTGCCATTCTATCAGCTTGGGCTTTAAATCAAATTAGAGATTAGATTAAATTAGATTAGGTTAGGTTACAAAGGACTGGCAGTCACTTTGCTAGGTCAGAGAGTGTACAAAGCCTGAGTGTCATTACTTTTCTTGTTGGGCTTCTTACACGTCATCATTGTGGGTTTTGACTATCCACAAGCCAGTATAGGTGTGTGTGTGTGCATTGCACCAATACCTCTCCTGAATTAAAAGTCTGGCTGGCTTCTAAAATTGCATGCACGTCGTGACCAAGATCGTGCAGGACAGACTGTTTGGCAATTATTGCCAGCGTTGCTGCTGTGAGATTTAACAATAAATAAACAAGCGTCCTTCATAATGAAATGATATGATAGAGTAACAAGTAAACCTGAAATTCTCACAGGCAGTAAACCCAATCCCTGAAAACAACAATATCAAAAGATTAGTGGCACTTCACTTGGGGTCACTAGGGACCAGTCAGAGACCAAGCAAGAAATCCAGACTGCAAGTGCAAGAGTAGTTGTTCTCTCATCCACACACACACACATGCCAAGTCATAGTCGTCTCCTGTGTCTGACAATCACAGCCCTTTTATGCAAGCAGAGTCATACTCTCTCCTGTGTGCGCTCTCCTAAAACTGGTTCCCTGCACCCCAGCTAGCAGCCTTGTGTGTGCAAGTGTGCAATGCTGTATGCAATGCAAACGATTGCTCAAGATCTACTTTTTTTTTTTTTTTGGGTGGTGTTACAGCTACGGGCCCCAGCAGGGACCTGACAGACAACAAAAAAAAGAGGAGAGAGGGCTCAAGCAGAGGAGAAAGCAAAAGGAAGCTGCTCAAGGAGACCCAGAACCAAAGAAAGGAAAC
>Ga0307968_1001697_pt1:0-10000 | contig 18090 bp, 12 predicted proteins | sample OrgLakmetagen650_FD_201834 | JGI IMG/M metagenome (GOLD analysis project Ga0307968, IMG submission 201834) | Saline water microbial communities from Organic Lake, Antarctica - #650 | ecosystem: Environmental > Aquatic > Non-marine Saline and Alkaline > Saline | place: Antarctica: Organic...
CGTAGCAGCTGGTCAAGCCAGTGTTTAAGGAGGTTTTTGTCAGTCGTTGCCTGGTGCGCACGCTCGACACACACACACACACACACACACACACACACACACACACACACACACACACACACACACGCACACACACACACTCACTCTTCCTCTCACACACACACACACACATACACACACACACACACGCGCACACACATGTGCACACAAACACACTCGTACACACCATACACGTGCACACGCAAACACACACACACACATACACACACGCACACACACACACAAACACACACAAACACACTCGCACACCCACGCACACACACATACATACATGTGCTCACCCACTGGCACCTACGCACACATACACACACACGTGCACACAAACACACACACAAATACACAAACATACTCATGCACTTGCATACACACACATGCGTACCTACGCACAAATACGCACACACTCACACACACACACAAACACGCATACACACACGCATACACACACGCACAAGCACACGCACACAGACGCACACACACAGTTGCACATGCACCTACTAACACACATACGAACGCTACCACTCTTTTAACACCCAGCATTTCCGATAGTCTGTTCTGTGATGCAGAAGTTTCACCACACTCCTTGCTCATGCCGCAGGGGGCGTAATACCGAAGGCCAAGCTGGTGTTGAAACAAACAGGGTAGCTGTAATCCGCCCCACGCCCGTCCTCGGCTTACCGAACGGTACCTATGTTGCTGTTATTGGTGATCACCAGGAGTAGCAACACACCTTGACAATCCCTGCCTCGCATGAAGGGCTGACGATGCATGCACAGAAAGCCAAGGAAACACTGTGATATGCACACACACGTGGTCTGCAGGCAACCAAGACGGGGTGGTTTCCCTGGCAGCTGGAAGGACTACCAGTGCAGCTGTGACAGCTTCAGGTACTTCCTCGCACTCACAGCACGGTGCCTTATTGAAAAGGAAAAGGATTTGAACGCCTGTGCTACCCTGAAATGCAAATGGATGAGGGGCTAGCTCAATCGGAACAAACCCCTCCCTGCCACCTTCTCACAGATTATACAAATTATACAACAAAAATTGCTACAATCTGACGTGCCCGGATCAGGATGAGTGCGTGATTACTGACAAGTAATGCTGCTCTGAATCTCTGGCAGGACATGCGTACACTTGGGGGTGCGGCCGCAGCGGGAAAACAGGCCATGGCGCCTCGACCGAGAGTACCCTTGAACCCACTGTGGTAAGCCTGTGGTGTGTTCACTGTGTAGGTCCTGTTTTTGTGGATAGATGTGTTGACAATTGCGATGGAGCATGGATGGATTCTGTATGGACTGCAATTTATTGACTTTTGTGTGCTTTAAAATCCACACTATCGCCCTGCAGGTGGAGTGTTGTGTGCATGTGTGTGCGTGTATGTGTGTGAGTGAGTTTGAGTGCATGTGTGTGAGTTTGTGTGTGTCTGTTTGTGCGCATGCCCAAAGAAGAAACGCACCTTAGCTTATTCTGCGTTGCAAACACACAAGCACAAATATCTCCAACTATTTTTTCTGCTGCTGCTGCTGCTGCTGCTGCTGTAATCTGTGAAAGCTCTCGCACGCTGGTAAAGAAGCTGAAGTCCAACTGCTGCCCTTTTCTTGTCATTCTTTTCTAACTTCAAGGGTTGATAATGTGGTGGCTCTGTCACTGCCTGCGCCGCTTATCCGTCTTAGTAATCTTTGTGGTATAGTGAGTTATGGCGAGAAGTGTTGCTGCCTACGTTGCTTGTGCCTTCTTAATGTTATGTGGGCATATGGATATTATTGCAGGTAGAAAGCTTATCTAACAGGGTGCGGGTCACCGGAATCACACTTGGCGATCACCACACATTGATGATGGACGGAGATGGTGGGGTGTGGAGCATGGGGGAGAACAAAGCGGTAAGTCGATAGAGGCGAAGAACAAGAAAGGGACGTCGTACAAGCTGTCATTTGCTCAAGACGTAGTATGTTGTAAAAAGCTGTTGCTGGAGCTTTTGAGCCAGTTGCAGATGCTGGAAGTCAAAGCCGATTTTGTTGGTTGCGGTGTCAGTAGCTTTGCTGATAGTGCATGCGCTTCAGCCATGCACACTGAAGCATACCCATAAAAAGCATTGGCCTTCTCACACTCTCAGACCAGCATAAAAAGAGACGCCAATCCTGACACAAGTCTTCATGTTCTCCCTGAGTGTACCTAGACACATACGTGCGCACACATCTTTTGCAACATCATGACGGACTCTCTGCCCCATCCCTCACTCGTGTGCAGGGGCAGTGTGGGCTCGGCACTCCCTTGCCTGTCATAGCCGCTCAGCATCGCACTGCGCTCATTAATTCCCTCATGCATGGCAGCTCCGCTGACACCGCCGAGGCACGCCCACCCCCCATAGTAAAGCAGCACCACGCCAAAAACGGCAACCGCAGCAGCCAAAGCACTGGGGGTAGCGGCAACAACAACACCAACACCACCACCAACAACAACAAAAACAGCAGCACTGGCATCAAAGACAGCAGTAGAGGCATCCAAGGCGCTAGCAGCAGCAGCAGCAGCAGCAGCAGCAACAGCAGCAGCGGCAACAAGGCCGTTAGTTCTGGTAGAAGGAATGACATGATTGGCAGTGGGCAGGAGGCAGGGGCCTCTCACGTGGGCGTGGAAGTTGAGGTGGGCAACAGTGGGAAGAGCAGTAGGAACCAGGGCACCCCTCCTAGCAAGAACTTTTGGAAAGATTTGAATGGCAGCAGTAGGAGCAGCCATGACAGCAGCAACAGCCGAGAGACTGTGGGGGAAGAACGAGACGGCTGGATGGCCCGCGCCAGCAGCCGGATGCACCACCAGCTGCGCCAAAGGTTTCAGGTGCGCGCTACCTGTAGACCCCTTGTTTCTCCTGTTTAGGGTTGGCCAGAACCACATATATATACGGTGTATATACGGTATTTTTGGCAGGGAAATCACCAAATGTATGGAACCGTATGTACGGTGTATACGTACAGTTCTGGCCAACCCTACTGTCCAATTTATGTCGCATGTCACATGCACATTGTCACTGCATAAATCAGCTGTATGCACCGCCAGCTGCGCCAAAGACTTTCAGGTACGCGAGAGGTGTGGCCACCTGGTCGCTCCTGGCATACCTCGTGCCACATACGTAAGGTTAGCCAATTCCGTACCCGGTTTTGCCAGTTGACAGCAGTTGGAAACCCCTGCAATACGATGATTCATACATTGCGTTTGATTGCAATTTTGGCTAGTCCTGCACTTACCACACACGCATCGTAGAAATGTGTTTTGGGTGGAGGAAGTGTGCTTCTTATGACGTCCAATTGTACCATCGACATTGGCACATGAGGCGTGTCATTGGGTTAGGAGGCTTGGCTAGGTTTATCAGCAGGCTTTGCAGGGAGGAGGTATGTCCAACAAGAGCAGACTGGCTGGTAAACAAACAAGAAGTCGAACTCTCTGTCGTGCGTGCACCATAACCTTTGCACCGAAAGCCATGTGTGAACGGCGCCGTTGTACAAATCTGGCCAACCCAACACCTTGCCTTTGCCTCTCCCATTGAGTCTAACATCACACATTACTACCGTGGTGTTAAGCCAGGGTGAGCAGGTGATGCAGCGTGTTGATGCCTGCTCACTGCTGCATTTTTGTCGCTGCTGCCTGCACATGCACTGCAGGAGCTTCAGGAGCAGCACGAGCGGCAAGGAGCTAAGCAGAGGACCCGAGCCTTGCCTGTGTCATCCCATCAAGTGCAGATGGCGACAAGTGCAGAGGAATCAGCTGAGCTAGTTAGGCAGGGTGCAATCAAGTTCCGGCATCACAGGTTCGTGTGTGTGTGTGTGTTTTGTATATGCAAGTGTTTTTTCTGCGTGTCCTAGGGGCCGCTGAGTTTGCGTCTCTTGCTCCTGAGTTTATCCTCTCCTCATATCCGACCCGCCCTCAGCTGTAAAACAATCAGCTGTAATATCTATTATTAGTTCCTAGTCCATGCCTCACATGCACTTTTCATATCTGCCTGTTGCTGCTTCCGGCTCTTCCTCCCTTGAGTCCCCTGATAAGGCATTGCTGTCCACCTCCTTTTGTTCCTCCATGTCATCTTTTGTTAATATGCTCCCACCTCTGCATCACAACCTTCCCCTTGGCCCTTCCTACCATTCTTGATCCCTCCTCGTTCCATCTGCTTTGATGCTCCTGTCAGACCCTGCTACTTCCTGTCCTCCATACAGTGGACCTGCCCACATCATCCACGCCAACACTCCTGTGGCCAACAGCAGCGGTGGCAGCATCACTCACCCTTGGGGCCCTGGCAGTGCCAATCCACATGCTGTGCTTGGTCAGGGCAGTGGCCTCGACCTGGCAGGCCATTGCAGGTGAGAGGGAAAAGCATACTGGCATGGTCTGACATTGAAATAGGATGAGAGGGAGGGGAGTATTGTCAGGAAGTGAGGCTGCTTAGGGATTGCCATAAAATTAGGTAGCAAAGGGGGAAAAGTGTGCCAGAAAGTGAAAGAAAGAGAGAGAGAGAGAGAGAGAGAGAGAGAGAGAGAGAGAGAGGGAGAGAGAGAGAGTGTTTTAGGACTCTAGGGGAGGGGGCAGGTATTCCATTCTAAAAAGAACGTTGTACCTCTTGTTATCCTGTACCTCCTCATAAGACCACCAGCAACCGTTTTGCGATGAAAAAAGAGACCGCTCGTCCCTATTGTTGCAGGGTTGCTGGTCTTGCTGGTGGCCACCTATGCACACCCACACGTCTGGGGCGCGATCAACACGATCTTGCCTTGCACAGCACAAACGACATCTTGGGTGGGTGTGCCAGGATCCAGGATGTTCCTGTGGCGACTCAGGCTGGGGTGTAATTAAAAATAGGAGTAGTCCAACACGCAGAAAGGTGTTTCTCATGCTTTATGGCATCCCTGAGCTACGCCGGTGCTTTGTATGTCAAGGCTGCTGGGTTTGAGCCACAGCTCTACACGGAGCCACGAATGCATTGAAGACACCAACTGATTACTATGTACCGTTCTGTCGTATATCTCCCCCCTAATAATGTTTGGGGGGTAACAAGATCAAAATTTAAAAGGCCAATTCTGAAACTGCAGGAATTTCCTATCAATCAACCTTCAGTCACCTTACATTATGTGTAGGTCGGCCAGAACCACGAACATAGGTATACAGTATACAGGTTATGCAGCACATGAACAGAATTCCCAGCAGAGGTCGTATATTATGCCAGAATATGCGGTCTTATACTAGAGGGGGGCAACTGAGCAAGTGCCCAGACATGCACCTCTTTAACATTCAAGGGGCAACTTCTCACACACCACTTGATCAAATTGAAACCAAAGCAAATTCAAATGAAAGCTGACATTATAACCTACCAGAGCTTGTGCTTGAAGTTACATTGCGCTGTGTAGAGGTTGACAGGATAACTTGCATAAGTTGACACCTTCATCCAAGATAGGTGCTGTGAGCTCACGCATTCGCATACCTTGCCAATTGCTAAGTCTTTTCACTTCATTTGTTTTTATTGTTAATGTATTGCAAGGACACTAAATATCACTCAATTTAGTGCAGTACGCTATCTGCAGAGTTGGCCAAATTGTACATATGATACGTCGTATAATCGGTACCGTATTTGAAATTTCCCGACTGTATAATCCGTATGTCCGAATGCAATTTTTGGCCGACTGTGTATTGACCAGATTTCACTGTGTATGGAACAGAATGTATAAGCAGGCGGTACACTCCAGACTCGGGTTCAATTCCCAGCAGATGCAGTCCCTTTTGCTCTTTTTGGTCAATTTTGTTCTTCTTGCGCCTCTTCTTACTGAGCTTTTCCTTTGCTTCCCTTTCCTCTTGTAAATAAATGCATGTATCTGCATTAAATATTTGGTTAAAATGGTGGTTGTCGTAGTTGAACCTGTTTTTGCACTGTGCACAGGTTTCGCAACATAGGAATAAAAAGGAAACCTTTCTTCTTCAACCCATGTGCAGGTGCAAAAATCACACCTGTGCAGTCTTCGGGAGGCATTCCTGAGGTGGTGGTATGCATTGCTGCCTCCGCCAAGTTCTCAGTGGCAGTGACAGAATCGGTGGGTGTCTTGTTAGTGTGTGCTGCATTATCATACATGGTACTGAATGCTTTTCACAAATTGATCTGGGCGTGGCCCATCATGCTCTTCCAAGAGTGCCACATATTTGTAATTGCAAGCTTTTGGCTAATTTCCTGTTGCGTTCATGTGTTTTTACCAAAGTTCAGTCTTGTGCATTTTTCCCAGGGAAATGTGTGGACGTGGGGCCAAGACTCAGATGGGGCCCTTGGACACTCTGCTTGGAGCACCTCCCCCCAGGTGTGCATGCACGGGCACGTTCACGCATACATACACAAGTATATGAACACATGCGTGCTCGCTCACACGCGCCAACAGGCAAACTTGCACACACACACACACACACACAAACACACACACACCAAGTTATGTTCTGTGCCAAGGAAACTTCGCCGCAGTTTGACGTGCTTGCATAGAAGTGTCACTGTGAAGAATTGAGAGCCTGATTCTGTTTCTCTGCGTCCCCCCTACTCGTCGTCATCACGCACAGCATGCGCACCTTGAAGCACGTGTCAACGTGCTATGCATCCCACCGTGATTCACCAAGAAGCTTGCCAGCGTGCATGCATCCCACCTTCATTTACCCAAAAGCACGCCAGCGTGCATGAATTCCACCGTCATTCACCATGGAGCACGCCAACATGCTTGCATCCCATCCCTCACCTGCAGAAAATTGGGGGCAAGTTGTCAGAGGTCATTGCTCAGAACGGAGGCGCTGTGCATGCAGTCGTTGGGACATCCTTTAGCCTTGTGTTGACCAAGAATGGCAAGGTGCGCTGGACATGTATGTGTGTGCATTTGTGTGCGTAAACGTGTGTGTGCACTTGCGTGCGTGAGTGATTGCTGCTGACGTGATGGGAGGCGTAGTTCATACACAGAGGCCTGCACGAGGGGATACAACACGAAGCGTAACATGCCTGGCTCAAGCGTATTTCTAAGTAATTGTCAATTAGCTCATGCGTGGATGGCCTGCATACTGAGAAGTTGAGCAAATGCAACGCTTACGTGGCTGATCAGCATATACTTTTTTTGCCCTTCTTGCAGGCCATTGTGTGGGGGAGCGTGCCGGGTGGCAGAGCAAACACTCCTTCCTCACACACCAGCACCTCACCCGCACTGCCTAGCTCGACCAGCAACCTGTTACGCTCCATCCTACGTGACAGCAATGGCAGCCTTGTTGCTCCAGCAGGTACCAGACGCTGAAGGGCATGTCTCATACCTCACTTCACTGATTGATAGGTGTCCCCCCCCCAAGTATTTGTAGTACTGCAAGGCAGCTCGAGTAGCATGAGCTCATGGCACACAAGAAGGCAGTGCACTTTTCTTGCATGGTAGAGAACACAAGCATGTCCGCGCTTGCAAACACACACAAACACACGCACACATGCACACACGTCACAACATCACCCGCGAGCAGGGCGTGTGTTGTGCGGCGAAATTCCCGGCCTGCCTCCTCTCACAGCCGTGGCAGCTGGAGCTGAGCATGCCCTGCTGTCGTGCGGCCAGAAAGTCTATGTCATTGGAAGGACCATCGACCAAGAGGGCTCCGTTGTAGTGTCGGCTCCGTGGGATGCCCCCGTGGTGTGTGCACGCAGTAGCCTAGAGCCTGCTTGTGGTGCTTTTTTCGTGGTATATGCACATATGTGCTCTTTCTGTACCCTGTAAGGAGTGCACACTATGCATGTACCACCCTAGTGTGTGTAAATACATGTCCAAGGGGGGGTAACGGTGTGCTTTTCACGTTCACACGTGATCACACTTGTCTGTGTGATTGCGTGTGTTTGTTTGCATGACTAAAAGTGCAGGCTACTTCAGCAACCAAAGTGTGTTGTTGTCTAAGTGGTGTGCACGTGATATGAATGCAACGAAAACTTGAGGGATGTGTTGGCCACTCTTGCCACTCTCTGTGTCCAGAAACACAGCCCTTCTATACCCTTCTCGTTTACCTAGTAGAGACACCCAGATTTTCATTTACTAAGTAAAGTGTGGCACACTCAGAAATTGCATCCACATTACTAGCACGTTTTCACACATAAACGCGCACCAAAAAATGTGCATAGGTGGTGCACGACACTGGCAAGCCCAATTCGATTTGCTGCCTGTCCGCCGGGATGTACTGTTCAGCACTGGTGGACAGCTCAGGCGACCTGTTGATGTGGTGAGGTGTTGATGTGGGAGGTTTTTATCGTTGGTGTGGGTGTTGTTTATGTTTGCTGCTGGCCTGACTGAGCCTGTGATGAATGAGGTGTAGAGCCGACTTAGGCTTCTCAAAACACGTGACTGGACTGATGGGTTCCGATGAGGAGAAGGCAAGGCGTTGTATTTAACAAACAAGGGGATAAGGCAGTGGCCCTATCTCTTTGTTTGGGTAGCTCATTTTCGTTAAATTTTCAGAAGCTTTTTATATACACCCATATAACAGAGAGGACGTACGATTAGGAGTGGCACAACCAATGTATCTGCACTGAAGCCTGTCGCTACCATGCTGCTGCGACCTCATTCAAAACCGTGCTGCCTTTGTAGGGGGAAGCTGTTGGACAAGCACACCTATGACGTCCTCTTGCATCGAGAGGCTGCTCTGAAAGGTGTGTGTGCATGTGTGTACTTGTGTGTGTGTTTGCACGTACGTCGTTTGCGCACACAAAACGCGCAGACACACATAAATTTTGCAGAGACACACACAGGCACACAAACGCACACACACAAAGGAATATGCACACACTCATGCATTTACGCACCATTTCTCCACCCTTCCACTGCTGCAGCACTGCGCACCTCAGTCTCCAGCCCCAGCTCCAGCCCAGACGCCAGCCGCCAACGCCTCCCCTCTCACTCTCCCAAGTTTGGCCTGTACAAATCCACGCGGGAGGCTTTGGGCGGCCCTATTGTTAATTGGAGCTTGTGGTCTGAGCCAGTTGCAGAGAAGGACGGGACGCTGCAGTCTTCTTCTTCCTTGGTGTGTTTGGGGTCGATATTGTGTTGACTACGTGTTATTGTGTGTTGTGACTACGTGTTATTGTGTCAGCACATACACCTTAAACCTACTGGACATGTACTCCAAGACTCTGACATTAGTCAAGAGGAAGCTGCTTGTAGTGCAGAGCCATGACAGGACATTGGCGTACCATGACAGGCAGTATGCGTGTTGATGTGTTGATCCTGCAATCCACTGCGCACAGATGAGCCAAGCAGATGAGGGCGAGAGCGAGCTTGAAGATGAGGATCTGTGGCGGTGGCCTGGCCTTGGCGGTGCTTGGCCAACCCTAGTGAGCGATCTAGAAGGGCGAGTCAAGGGAGTTGCACTTGGAGGGTGGCACTGCCTGGCTCTGATTGATTAAAAAGAGCAGGGATGAGGGAAGAGAGAGAGGAAAGAGGAGTCTTTTTGTGAAGAGGTGAGAGTAGAGGGTGGTCTGGAATCTCAGGGTTCGCCAAAGAGGAGTGGAGGGGTTGCAACAGGGCCAGCAAGTCTGGTCTGTAGTTCTGTACTATATAGATTGTGCACGCTTGCTTATAATAAATAACCTCATCTTACTGGCTTCTTAAAACCTCGTGACCTGCTTGCATGTATATGTATGATGCTGTATTTTGTAGTGAGCCACGAGCATCAGAATCTGCTGGCTTATATATTAGAATTCATGGGTGCCAGGCCTCTTTGGACTGATGTTCACAGGTGCATTTTCCTTTTTCCCTTGCGTTTGACCACCTAGAACACTCGAGACTTGGCCTAATTGTAGCAGCAAGCAGGTCAACTTCTGGCATTTTTGGAGGATACTGAAGTGTATACGTACTAGGAAATTGAAGATTGGGACAAAATGCCTATTTCCGTTCAGACAAGACAACAGGGGGGTATTTATCCTCTT
>Ga0307968_1001697_pt1:15000-18090 | contig 18090 bp, 12 predicted proteins | sample OrgLakmetagen650_FD_201834 | JGI IMG/M metagenome (GOLD analysis project Ga0307968, IMG submission 201834) | Saline water microbial communities from Organic Lake, Antarctica - #650 | ecosystem: Environmental > Aquatic > Non-marine Saline and Alkaline > Saline | place: Antarctica...
AGTGCCAATTACACATGTTTTATGGGGATGAATGTGTGCCGTCCAAGAGTTACACAACCTGCAGCCCTCTGCACTTACATTATTAGATACCGTACAGACTTGGGTTCAGTCCGTAGCCCCAAAAAATTATTTTAGTTTCACTCTCCCGCATCAACTCCGCACCCTGGAAATATTTAATTTACACCAACCCCGCACAGGGATTTTTGCCTGACAGGCTCCAAAATACGCCAAAAATTCCCGTTTTTCAATCCCGCACCCCCAAAATAAATAGATATTTTTCGTGCGCGCAGTCACCCCGCAGGGCAAAAAACTTTTTTTGCGCGGTGGTATAAAGTCTGTACGGTACACCCTAAACCGGTGTGAACGGGTATAGGTATCTTGACTGGTACAAGTCCGTTGCTCATTTACAGGGAGAGAATTTCGTGATAAGACTTTGATGCTATAAAACACATTTTCCATGTATAGTACAGGTAACGACGATGAGATGCTGAGAAAATATTAAACAGCCATTTATACCCCTGGCAAGCGTCCCGGTCCTCCAAGGATTAGGTGAAGGCCCTCCATCATTTCAAACTGGCCTTGCCAAACGTATCCCATCATTATTTCTGTCTCAGATGTGTTACTCAGTTGCTATGTTGAGTTGCCTCTGACGATGGCCACATGAGAAAGGTGCAGCCTGCTTTCGATGAGTTTCATGCTATCGTTGGCTCACCTGTCTACCTGTACCGAAAAGGCCCCAAGAGATTACTAGCCCAAAGCTCGTCGTTCCGGACTTTTGCAGGCAGCATAACGCAGTATTATTTTTAATACTATGCCCCCAGTGTGTCAGTACTCTACAGTGTCGCCTGCAGTTTGACTGAGTGCAGGAGCTCCCTGGCCAGCCTGTCAGCTGCTATGCTTGATTTGCCATGTAATTGTCATAACCTCTCCCCTTGCTTGCTTCCGTGATAACGGCACACGTCCCCGACTCTCACTCACAAAAAGTGATGATTTCATAATTGAGCAAGAGCATCCTTTCCCCCTTCCTGCTTGCCCTGCAGGTTCCTTCTGCAAAGCATTCACTTGCTGCGGCAACAGCTGCGCAAAAAGGGCTCTGACCTGCTTGTGATGCGAGGCACACCAAAAGAGCGAATCCCAGCACTTGTCAAAGACCTGTTGCTCCGTGCGGTGAGAGCGCAATCAGCCTGATTTTGTATCTGCCCTGAAATACTTGGAAACACGGTACAACTCTGTGTTCCAGCCATTAAATGTCCTCTTTTTCTATGACTACTCTTCCTGTTGACAAGTTCTTGGCTTGTTGTTTGATGGCCTTCTACAGGGGCTATTGGCGGCAGCCTGCTTGGCTGCAGAGTTTTCTAATGTGCATGTTGGTGTGTTCTGACTTGACTTCTGACTTCTGACTTAAGAGTGAGGACAAGTCCAATGATGCAATGATACGACAGCACCATGGATTTGTTAAAGCATGGCTGGGTGCTTCCGTGCCTTGCTTATGTGGTTGTAATGTAGCATGCTCGTGTGAGGAAAAGAGCCTCAATTCTGCCATTCAGTGCTGCTGACCAAATTTTTCCTCCTCAGCTTATGTATTTCCACTTTCCTTTTCCATGATCTCCGACCTTCTGCACAGGAAGGCTCCCCCCCATCTTGTCACGTAACTGTCCATTATCACATGGAACCCCTGCTAGAGCAAAAAAACGAAGAGGATCAAGTCGCTCTGGGCATTCAAGAAGCCGTGGAGCAGCTTTCACTAGCACCAGGTATATTAACAGTGCCTACCTTGGCTAAGCCAGTTCTGACAATGCCCTGGCTGATCTTAGAATCATCTGTTCAAGGTCAACTTAAATCTGATCCGTAAGAAAAAACTGTTTCAATGGTTGTTCGTCCATACCTGCAATCGAGGATCTAGCCGCCCACGCAAATGCATCCATGCGTGTGTCCTGTTTCCAGGCATTCTTCCTGCCCAAGGATCAGCCTTTCATCCGCATATCAACTTTTCTACCGGCAACTCGTTCAGGCACTCTCTCAGCCCAAATGGTCGGCCACTGGGGTCGTACCCTGTACCACCCAGATGACCTGCCGTATGCAGCTATGCCTGGCAGTAAGGCACCAGACAGAAGAACCATGGTCAGCGATGCAACGGGTGAAGACTCTGGGACCGCCTGTCGCTGGAGCCGTTCCCAGGTGAGAACTTATTATAACTCCTACATGTAGCAACTTACGTAATACTCATGCTCTTAAATAGCGATGTCCTCATGTATTTTATTGAGCTCCAATTACACAGTCCTTTGTTTGGTTTGGAGTTTGGAGGTTCAGCTTAAAACGCACGTACTGACCATTTTATAACGGCGAGACATGGGGCTTGGTTGCCTGGGTGGAGAACAGGTATAAGGAGTTGTCAGGTCTGCCTCTTGGTGAGACACAGTTTTTTTAGCTGAATCTCTGCTTGACGTGCATCCTAAACGAGACTTTTCCAACTTAGACGTACGTCTTTCCTGCTTGACGTACGTCTTAGGTTCCCACTAAATCACCGTGCAATGCTTTGTTGGCTCTTGTCATCTGTACTAACTTGAACACTGGCTTGATGGTGCTTGCAGGTGGACGTGGGCAGGCACCGCTTGCAGAGCTTGCCTTCTACTATGACCCAATTTCGAAAGGTGAGGTTGAGGGTATGAGAAGGGGAGTTATGAAAGGGCGAGGGAAGAAGTGGAGGGTTTGGGAGCGATGGTGTGGTCATCCATTGTTGAATTGAGGCCCACCTGGTAGCCGTGGTCGCGTTGTGTGTGTGTGTTTGTCATGAAGAGGCCACTTATGGTAATTGTGGTGGTGTGAGTACTAACGTGCCTTAGCCTGCTCACGGTCAGCAAGCTGATAATTGATCATTCGTTGATCTGAGGATTCACTCAACAGGTTCAGAAGGACAAAGCAGATTTGTTACAAAATGCAAGTATATACTCAGTGTAACACGAGGAGGTCCAATACCCCCTGTCTGTGTATCTTGTACATTATCCTCAGGCATTGCACAGTGATGTAGTGGGAAGCTGGACGACGCCAGTTCGACATCCGCTGCCCCCCCCTCCCTCCCCCCTCCCTCCT
>Ga0307968_1001698_pt1 | contig 18089 bp, 18 predicted proteins | sample OrgLakmetagen650_FD_201834 | JGI IMG/M metagenome (GOLD analysis project Ga0307968, IMG submission 201834) | Saline water microbial communities from Organic Lake, Antarctica - #650 | ecosystem: Environmental > Aquatic > Non-marine Saline and Alkaline > Saline | place: Antarctica: Organic Lake...
GGGCCGGGTGGGGGGGGCGGGGGGGGGGGGTGTGTAGGTGTGTAGGTGTGTAGGTGTGGGTGGGTGCAAGGCACAGGTGGGTTAAGGGTGTGGGTGTGGGTGTGGGTGTACTTGTGGGTGGGTGTAGGGCGTGCATGTGGGTGGATGGGTGGATGGGTGGGTGGGTGGGTGGGTGGGTGGAGGGGGTAGTGTGGGTGTGAGTGTGGGTGGGTGTAGGGCGTGCATGAGTGGGTTGGTGCAGAGGGTGTGCGTGCCTGAGTGGGTGCGGGCGTACATGCATGGGTGGATGGGTGGGAGGTTGTGAGTACAAACAAGGGTAAGGATTTACGTACACGTACACACACAAACACACACTCTCTCTCGCTCGCTCGCTCTCTCAAAATGTACAGGCAGAAGGAACGGCAACACGCAGAGTGCCCCTGTGGTGGACTTAACAGACAGAGATGATGAGGGCTGGCAGCAGCAGAGGCAGCAGCAGCAGCGACAGCAGCAGCAGCAGAATGCGGTGCTGCATCAGCGGGCAGAAGCTGCTGCGCAGGAGTACCAGCGAGAGTTTGAGCAAGAGCAGCAGCAGCAGAATGCGGTGCTGCACCAGCGGGCAGAAGCCGCCGCGCAGGAGTACCAGCGAGAGTTTGAGCAAGAGCAGCAGCAGAAGCTTTCGCAGCAGCAGCAGAATGCGGTGCTGCACCAGCGGGCAGAAGCCGCCGCGCAGGAGTACCAGCGAGAGTTTGAGCATGAGCAGCAGCAGCAGCAGAAGCAACAGCAGCAGCAGCATGCAAAGCCAACCAGAGAGCAGCTACTGGAAGCAACATTGAGGCGGCTGGGAAATGGAGGCAGTAGCAGTAATAATGGTAGCCACGTTGGCTCGCAAGATCCAGGCAGCCACTCTGGTCACGTTCACCCTCAGCAGCAGCCACACACACCGCAGCAGCAGCAAGTGAAGCAGGAACAGCTACACACACAGCAGCAAGTGAATCAGGGACAGCAACACACACAGCAGCAAGTGAATCAGGGGCAGCCACACACACAGCAGCAAGTGAAGCAGGGGCAGCCACACACACAGCAGCTGGTGAAGCAGGAGGTTGAGCCGGTCAAGCAGGAACAGAAGGCGCAGACAGAAGTGATCGAGCTGCTGAGCAGTGACGAGGAGGAGGACGACAACACACAGCTCGAGCAGCAGCAGCAGCAGCAGCAACCGCAGCAGGAGGTCAACGTGTGCATCTGCCCCAACTGTGCTGCCGAATTTAGGGTGCGCAAGGGCGCTGCTGGCGACATGCAGAAGTTGCACGACCACGTGGAGGCTTGCATGCTCAACTGAGGTCAACTGAGAGATGTCAAGGGCGGAATCTTCTCTGAGGCACGCCTTGCTTCGTACAGTGCATGCACGCTCCCTTGTTGCTCGCCCGTGCAGTGCTGTGACATGCACCGTGCCTCCATGCTTCAGCTTTTGTGGATTTGGGCAGAATACTGAAGCTGCGGGCTTGAGAATGATTATGTGCTATGTGCAGCACCACAGCAGCTGCTCGGTTTGAAAGGGACTGTTGATTTTTGGACTGAAAGACAGGCCGAGAGTGGCGTCAGTGGAGTGCTTCGTGCTGAGAAGGGAATGTATATTCCACTGTATATGTCTGTGAGGTGCAGGTAGCAGGGTGCAGGAAAGCAATGCGTACCCACAGTTTTTGTTTCGTGTTGAGAAAGCAATGGATGCCCACTGGTGTTGCCTGTGTGGTGCAGGGTGCAGGAAGGAAGACATGGATACCCTCTGTATTCGCTTTGTGCTGAAAATGCATGAATTCCCACTGCTTTTGTTTGTGAGGTGTGCAGGTAGCTAGGAAGTTGTAAGTCTATTTGTTTGTGAGGTGCAGGTAGCTAGGAAGTTGTAAGTCTAGATCGCAGGCGGGTGTTCATACGTATATTTCTTCACACACACGTCGTGTGGCAATAAAAATAAATGGTGGCGGTGAGCATGAAGGAATTGTGCACGGGGCAGGAAAGCTTAGAGTGTGCCAGTTCATAGCAGAAGGCAATGCTAATTCCGTTTTGGATTAGACATATTTGATGTTTAGAGTGTGCCAGTAAAAAGCAGAAGGCAATGTTAATTCCGTTTTGGACTGACACATTTGATGCTTAGCGTGTGCCAGATCAAAGCAGTAGGCGCTAATCCTGTGTTGGACTAGACACATTTGACGCTTAGCTTGTGCCAGTAGAAAGCAGTAGGCAAGCATTGTTATCCCTTGTTGGATTAGACACATTTCATACTTTATACATATGTATGGGTAAGTACTAGTACCCATGCTAAATTGAAATTGGAGGGCCTCATGGCTTGTTCTTTGCGCTAATAAGATGCTTACTGCTGAACCAGTCATGGGGGTGAGCTTGTTGATTGTGGTCTCTGGACATATGATACATTCCAGCCTAACTGTGTGCTCATTAAATGTACGTGGTGTATTAGTGGAGGTTATAACACGCACCATTGAGCTAAGTTGCATTACTCCTCGTTTTTGGATGCTGGACTAAGAAGTCCAGATTTGTGAATAGGAAGGTTGGGCCATTATGCCATACATAATTACATGCATATTGGGCCATAATTCCATACATAATTCCAGTGGCTGTGTGCTGTATATCGTTTTTTGATTAATTAATGTATGTACTTGTGAGTTGGCTTGTAATGTACACAGAGTTTACAAAGTTCACAAAGTTTACAGATAAAGCCATCAGTCAAAACGTGCGACTGCTAGGCTGTGTATATAAAAAGTGTAAAAATTTTCTGTCACGGTTGTAGCACCAGACTTGTAGCACCTACAAAAAAACCCTTGGAAAGGTAAAAGGCACAACGCTGCTTGTGACATTGCAGCGCTGCATAAAACCAGTAAAAACAATCAAGCATCTACCAGGACCAGCCATGTACACTGCACTAACACTATCTTGCCTGTACATGTTTTGAGTCATCTCAACAAGTGAACGCTGTTTCTAGGTGTGGACTAAAAAAAATAACCAATTCGTATTCAAAGGTCAATAGATAAGCCGGCGCCTCCATACACACACACAGCCACACACACGTTTTGGAGCAACAAGAACACAACCTCATCAGCTTCTACAGTTGTCAACATATCGAATTGAAGAAGAAAGTAAGGTGGAATTAGGACTCCTTTGCAGACGGGCACATACAGACATTCACCAGCAAAGTGGAATATCACTGCCTGCTTAGTTCCTAGCACAGTTTGACGCACAAGCATAAGACGCCTGGGCCACATAAACAAAGCAGCCCCGCTCCATGGCATGGTTGCAATGATCACTAAGGGGTGACCTTCAGTCAGGAGACGAAATAGAAAAAGTACGCAGATAGTGTAATTACTACCGGATCAGGAACGAAGTAATGTGTTCTGCAACATCCGATGGATGCAGAGACACACAACATCACATGTGGAGAATAAATTTAGGAGAGGCTGTTCAGTGGGGATCAGGTGGTTGTGAGGCACAAGCCTGTACACCACCGGGAGTATATTAGCTCAGATAAATTTGGGGGTTGTGTTCAAAGGCTGCTTCGTCTCATCTGTATGATTTTTGTTGCGGATCCAATTCCATGTAGCCTTAGTTGTTTTATGAGTGCTGTGGCTGAGTAAGTCCGAGGCTGTGGAGTAGGTTCCTTGTGTGGCTGCTGTCGATGGTGCCTGTTGCTCCTAGCAGGATGGTGTGAAGGGTTTTACGGTGTCCGAGTAAGCGAGGCAGTACCAGCTTATGTTGTTCTTGTGCCTGTTCTGCTTGTTGGGTAAGGGAACTTCAAATGTCTACACAGTACTTAACTTCTATTAATTAGTCAGGTAAAAGGCCAAAGTTGAAATTTGGGTTGAAGCCGTTAAAGGAAAAAGAAAAGAAAACGAAAAAGAAAAGACTCCGCTGGTAGTGATGACACAGCCAGCACAATAAAGGTGTTGAAATGCGGTTGAAATAACCGCTCAGTTGAATTCAACCGCTATTTCAACCAAGGTTGTACTTTTGGAATTTAACTGGTTATAATACCTATTTTAGTTAATTATTAATAAGCTAAGGAAACCTCTTGTCTATTTGGTACGTTGAGAGGCTTCCTAAAAATCATTGCAACCATTATTAGAGTGATGCTGACGACACGATCCTTTATGTAAGTGTCCTTTTCACCCCTCCAAGTCAAAAGTAATATAGAATAAGAGAGGATGAATAGGGAGGAGGGACATTAAAGTGGTGCACACGGGGCGGATGAGACGGGGACTCAGGAGCGGAGTAAAAAAGAAGCAAGGAACAAGGGGACCGAGACATTCCGCCAGTAGTAGTAGCCCAGTAAGCATGACTAGGAGAAGGCTGGCACCTGCACCAGGCCATCCTCCACCACACCAACACTAGAAGTATTATTATGGACTTGCATTTGAGCTTGCAGCAGTGCACACCCGCCGGGGGTGACCCCCACACCAACAAAACCACAAACAGATCCAAGCTAGCAGGAATTGTTGCTGCTTGCAAAGTTTGAAGGACACCGATCTCATCGCGTACGCATCCGTTCTACCCGACGCGGACCTCGACAGAAAGCGCAAAGGGGCCTTCAGTCAAGAAGTGTGACCGCTCGCCTGTTCATAAAGTAGAATAAGTTCAAGGAAAAGATGGAGTTTGTTGTTGTCCTGGTGTAAAAAAGCAGACGCACTTCCTGCGGAGAGAACCACCTGAGGGTGCGTGCAGTGGAGAAGAAGAAAAAAGTTAAGACTCCGCTGGTAGTGTTGACACAGCCAGCATGATTAAAGGAGGGGGTTACATAGGTAACCGCACCAGGCAATCCCCCACCGCAAACACACAAAAGAAAAAAGTAGTGGCGGTCCAGGGGGTTGTGTGCCGTGGCATCCAGACCCACACCTTGACTGTTGTTGTTTGAGTTGTATTGCAGTGCATATCTTGTTTCTATGAGTGTAGATGCATGTCTGATAGAGTGTTCATTCCGTTTGTGTGTCAGGTTATTAATCTTATGGTAATCCAGATTGAGGTCTGCCAGAGGTTTGTCTGTTCTTTGTAATTATTAGTCCCCATTACTCCAACGAGGATCACGTGGAGCTTGACTTCCCTAAAACCCTGTCTATGTAGGCTGGAAATAAGCACGCTGTGCTGTGCTTTCGCCTTCGTAAATCGAGGATCAGGCCTAGTGTCTTCACATAATTTATTTCAATCAATTGAACCTCCCACTGGTTTGAATTCAGTTTCTTGCCTTTAGCAAGCTGCTGAAAATCTTAGTTGCGGATGGTCACCCGAGAAGAGCATACAGTATTAGGTATTAGGTAAAATAAGTAGGGTGGGCTAGAACAATATATTTATACGTACATACAGTGTACATATGGTATTTTTAGCAGGAAAATCACCTTACATACGGTCATATACGGTGTGAATATACGGTCCTGGCCAACCCTAAAAATAAGGATAGCGTCAGGATGAGAAGAGGCTTTCAAAGCACGTGTTGCTAGTTGCTAGGTTTGGTAGCAACCAATAGAGCAGTGTTTTGTTGGCCGTCTTCTCAGATCTAGGCCCTGTTCTGCTAGATTATCTGCACTGCCTATGTCAGTGTAGGCAATTTGGTTGGCCCCGCATGGTCCCTTTTGTGTAGGGCTTGGACTATTAGTTCACTTGCCATATTATGACGTTTTATTATATTCCTCATTTTAGTGTGTTGGCATGGCAACCAGAGAGTATGTGAAGAGAAAGGTTGTCAATAAGACAGCGATAACAATTACAGCCAAGGTGTGGATTCCCTGATCCTGGTTAAGCCTGAGTGGCCTGTGATTTAACGCCGGTGGCAGTGAGGGACAACTTTTAAATATTTGGGAGCTGGCACTTAAGTGCTCCGTGGTGGTGAGGGATTACGTTTAGTATTTTTTTAGCTGGCTAAAATTAGGAGCTGGCACCCAAGTGCTCCTTCCCTTGATCGCTGGATGTGTTATGACTGCCAGCAGCGTATCCCTTTCTTTCCTTAGTTTCAAAAGGGGGGTACGGGGAATCGGCCCTGCTAGTCAGGGTCGATGAAAGGCAAAATAAACCAACATGTTATCCTACTGCGGAAGGTGATTGTAGTCCTCATTAAATTTCATCTTCCATTTTCTTATTTTATACCTGATATGGCAGATCATTCATAGCCCTGTAACTATTTTAGTGCACATAGTATGAGGGGAAATTGGCATTTGATAGGAAATATGGAAACTCTCAATGTTGAATCCTAGTGCACCAGGATCCTGAAATTTTCTTTTGTAATTGCGGAATACTCCCTTCTTCGCCGGGGAACCTCATACTTCCCTTCTCGCCGGGGAACCCACTGGGTTCACGTATACCCCCAGAAAGAGCTCAATCGATGTAAGAAAAAAAAGCATAAATTTCAATTCATCAATAAAATAATCTGTGGTCATGCAAGCACACCAACTTCATGCTTGCATGAGCAGCTCCATTCCCTTCTCAGGGAGGCATCTCCCGCGACCAGCATTTTCTGCGGGTCGCGGGAGAAAAAGAGGAACTGAAAGGAATTCAGTCAACTCTGTCTTGGAGTGGGCTTCAGGATCGCAGAAACATGTTGCCATTCAGGTAGAAACACACACACACACAAACACACATACGCTCACACACGCACGCGCACACACACACACACAAACACACACATACACACACACGCACACACACACACACACACACACACACACACACACACGCTCACACACGCACGCGCACACACAAACACACAAACACACACATACACACACGCACACACACACACACACACACACACACATACACACACACACACACACACACACACGTACACACACACGTACACACAGGATCTGCCTCCCCCCAAAGGCCGCGGCCTTGTGGCGTTGCAAGATATAGCTGCCCAAGAGATCATCCTTTCTGTGCCCTTTGACAAAGTCTATTCGAGCAAGGTAACGAAGACAAGTGCAAACTCACTAAGGGAGCCACTCCAGGCCTGCCAGAGCGTCAAACCGACGCAAACCGAGCCTTCTCCGTCCATCTTGCCCTGATGCTAAGGGGTTTCCAGGTCAGGTCTATGAACAGCTACTGGCATTGAGCCTGCAGCTGCAACTCACACACGCGCAGCCAGAGGCGGCGTTGGAGCTACATTGGTCCGTGGACATGGCTATGAGGCTGCTCAAGGACAAGCAGCGTTGCCAAGAGGCAAAGGACAGCAAGGAGGAGGATGGTCTGGAGGATGGTAGCTGGTGTGAATGGCTGTGCACACTGCCTTCTCACGTGCTCACGCCCTTGGAGTTTTCTGGTGCGTGAGTGTCCGTATGAGTATGCGTGTGTGTGTGTGTGTGTGTGTGTGTATGTGTGTATGTGTGTGTGCGCGCGTGCGTGTCTATTTGTTTGTGCAGGCGGTAAAGGGTGCGCACATGCACTTGTGTGTTGAAAGTGTGTGGGTGTGAGTCTGTGTGTGTGCTATTCATTTTCACAATTTGCCTGCGTTTTTGCTTTCTCCCTAGGTCCCTGACCAGATGCACATTGCTCACACAACCCCTCCCATAATCATGCTGGCTATGTCAACACAACCAGCAGTCTTTTCTTTCCTTTTTCTTTTCTATTGCTTACGTTTTCCCTGTAATTTGTTTGCAGGTACGCAGGCTATAGCCAAGTAATCTTGCATGAACGCGTTTGTGTGCACCTGTTTTATCGTGCTGTGGGATCCGTTACTTATTTCTTTTTTTCCTGATCGTGCAGATGAGCAGGTGCCAGCAGCGCCTGAGGCTTATCCTGCAAATGATGTTTCAAGCGCCTGCTGTGTTCACATTTGGTGCTTGCTTTGGCAACCAGTCTTTTTTAACCGCGCAGAAGAGGAGGTGTCAGCCATTTTCTGCAATTCCGTGTTTCCACTGTGCAGAAGAGGAAGTGTCAGCCATTAGTGATGAGGGCCTGCAAAACGAGGTGCTCATGATGCAGGGGTGCATGGAGGCCAGTTATGAGGTGTGTGTTAGTATGCGTGTGTTGTGTGTGTGTGTGTGTGTGTTCAAAAGACGTGTTTTTGCCTGCATTACATAATGCGCACATGGAGGCCATTATTGTATTTGTGTGTGTGCGTGTGCGCGTGTGTGTGTGTGTGTTGAGATGATGCTGTTTCAATACGAGGGAGCTTATAAGAAAGAAGAATACTGAAATACGCTGCAGGCATGATAAGTCACCACATGTATCAAAGATAGAGGGATATTACGTTGAGGGGATGGTCGCTTGTATACCTGTAGGGTGGGCCAGGACCATATATTTATATATTTATACGTATATACGGTGTACATACGGTAATTTAAGCAGGGAAATCACCATACATACGGTCATATACGTGTGTATATACGGTTCTGGCCAACCCTATATATCTGACTTTTAAAAGAGCAGGTTTGTTTGTATGAGCACAAGATTGTCTGTGTGCTGACGTGCTGAAACGTGGCGTGCATGACAGGTTTTGCAGGAAGACCTGGAAGGAATGGGCTGCTCGTTCCACGACTTCCTCGCCGCCGTGCAGGTGTTGCACAGCAGGTGCTTTTTGCAACCGGACACGGGATGCCACTTAGCAGGTAACTGACACACAGTTATGGGGGTGGGAAAAAAACGCAGTTAGGGGTGGAAAAGAAAACCACACAGGCAGGGGTGGAAAAAAACAAACAAAATTATGCAGTTAGGGGTGACTGAATGTTTACTGTATGCAGCCCAATTTAAAAGTCCGTGTGTTGTGAGGTCTGTCACAGCTTGATTTGTTTTGGGCTTGATACGCTGTAAAAGGCCTTGATAATTGATTCCTCGCAAAACAACCAAACGCAGAACGGCATCTTCACTAATTCTTCCCTATAGATTACAGATTCCTTGTAAACTGATCAAGCACAGTAGGGCATCTTCACTCGTTGTTCCCGACTCACAAACGCCACTAGTTATTCCGTTCGCTAGTTATTCCGTTCGCTAGTTATTCCAGACTCACAAACATCACAAAAGTAACCCAATAGGAGTTGTTACAAACAATAGGTTATAAATATCTAGAGGTTCTTCTAGAGTAGATAGGCTCAGCCTGACGTATTTTTTGCTGTGGATGGGAGTGTGCAGTGCCTGGGATGGACAGATGCATGTGGGTAAGTGGAATGAGCGGGCTCATCTTAGCTTAGACCGTGTTACTCCAAAATGGGATGCAGTGCCTGGGATCGACATGGCCAACCACAGCCCCAACGCAAATGCAGCAGTGGCCGTCCAGCAAAGTCCAGAGGCTGTCCAGGTGAAGTTTGTAACAGCAATTGATAGCGACCAGAATATATTTGAGGCAAGATAGACTGCAGGAATGAACGGCAGTCAAGCACAGCTAAAAATGTAAATAGTTTTTTGTTTTTTCTAAATACCTAGCTGAAAAGAAAAGAGAAAAACTATCGCAGGCAGTGAAACACCACTCCCCACATAAATTAAGGAAAAGGAGCCACTTTGGTACTGGGTTTCGTAAAACTCCTTCACCAAAGGAAAAAGATAAAGATCAAGGGGATCAGGAGGGTTGCAGACTTGACCTGAATCCGTCTCCTGATGAGAGTTGATATTAGTGCTGGAGAGGGCATGTATGGTATGAATAAGTTTGGCAGCGTAATTGACAGAATGAACGTGAAGCTTGGAAGCAAGTTCCTTACTTCTTTGAGAATCGAGACCCAGCTCCCTAAAAAGCTCCAGCATGTGATTGTTGTAGATAGTGCCACCTACTCCAAAAAGGATAGTGTGGAGGGTAACGGAGGCTCCTTGGAGGATAGAGCAGAGGCCTTTGTGTTGTTCCTGCGCAGCGCTCAGATGGTTCTGCGGTCGAGTGTCCTCACAGTACTTGATCTCGATGAGGTGAATGTCACGTTGAAGAATGCTGAGATCTTTGGGTCAGTGCTGTCTGGGGAAGGTGGATCTGCTAATGGCTGGCGGTGCTGGTGAGGTGCTCCTGGTCTCCCTCCGTTACCCCCTGCCACTCCTAAGAACCATGGTATCTAAGTATTGTGCATTATACATTATACACAGTGATCTAGAGAGAAATAATGGGGAGGGAGTGCAGCTGTAGGTGGTGCCTTAAGTTCCCTTAAGTGGACATAGGAGCAAGGATCAGCATAGGGGTGCACCGGTATTTTTTACTATACTGGTATATGCCGGTAAATGAGATCGAGTTATACCACCTAAGCCAAGCATGGAAAACGCCAGTTGCCCCAATGGGTACAATATCAAGCTTCGAGGCTTTTTCGGTGCCATAACTAGGCAAAAACATGTGTTTAAATATTTGAACACCTTTGGCCGCCAAGTTTGTTTGGGCCAGAGACTGGATATATTTAAGGTGACCCGTGAAGCCGCATACTGCTTCTGGCAGGTTGTACCTTTCCCAGTTGCCCATCTTTAGAAGCAACTCAACAAAGTAACTGAGCAACACATTTTAAACAGGCATGCAAACGGTATATCTCTGGCAAGGCCAATTTTAAAATGTTGGGCTCACACCCATTCGAGGGTTGGGAACCTTTCCAGGGGTATAACTGACTTTCAGCTTTCAGGATCCAAAACTCATGTAGGTGCATATTGGTATATGAAATTTTATATACCGCTATGCAAATCCCTACAAATGAGTGGTGATTTTACTTTGTAGGTGCGGATTGTATAGATATGGCGCAGCAGGTTGGGGTGCCTGAAATTATGTGGGTATCCTCGGATTACTCCCTTGCTTTGATCTTTGAAGCATTTTTGACGGAATTTCTACTTTGTTGTCGCTAAAAGAGGTATCATAAATTATTTTGCAATGGTCTTCAAAATGAAATTAATATGGAAGGCTTGAAGATGATGGAATGAATTGAATACACACCAAAGCAGCTTTCTTTGTCTTCAGGTCTTCTCAATGAATTGGTGGTCACATCATGGACACACATGCATGGATACTCATATTGCATCAATCACTACACAACCCAAGTTCCCTGTCCCAAACACACACGCACACACAAACATACATACATACATACACACACACAAATGTGTGTAGGGGCTTGCAGCCATCGAAGAGGTGTGTGACCCCTCGACATTGGCAACCTGTGCGCCAAGCAGGTGACAAACGCCTGCTCTTTTACTCACACCCCTTATCTTGTCAGCTGTGTTGAACAGAGCAAATGCCTGCTGATTTTGTCAAATCCATTCGCTTGCCAGCTTTGTTAGACAGAGCAAATGCCTGCTCTTTGACTCACATCCCTTCTCTCGCCAGCTTTGTTGGACTCAAGTCTGTTCCCTCAACCTTTTCAGCTTTGTTAGACAAGAACTGCTCCTAATGCAACATGTGTGCCCTTCTACATTGGCAGCGACCCATGAGCCGAGCAGGTGACGGCTGTGCAGCCGGTGCTTGCTCTTTGAGTTGAATGAGCTGTGCTTGCTCTTTGAGTTGAATGAGTTGAATGTGCTTGCTCTTTAAGTTGAATGTGCTTGCTCTTTGAGTTGAATGAGTTGAATGTGCTTGCTCTTTGAGTTGAATGTGCTTGCTCTTTGAGTTGAATGAGTTGAATGAGCGGTGCTCGCTCTTTGAGTTGAATGCGTCTGCCCTTGCTTTGCCAGATCCTTGAAATGAAGGCACTGGCCCTTTGCAATTTGCATTTGCATGCCCTATCACCTTTGGCACGTGCCTTGAGCCGAGCAAGAGCAATGCCTCCTCATTTTGTCGACCTGTCAGCCCTACTTGCCCTACTTGAGTCAGCCTCTGTGTAGACGGAACGTGTTTGCCATCTGCAGCTTTGTTATTTAGCACAAGCAGTGCAAGCACAAGCAGTACCAGCACAAGCAGTACCTGCACAAGCAGTGCAAGCACAAGCAGTACCAGCACAAGCGGGAAAAATTCTGCTTGTGGCCTTGTGGCGTCTTGTCCGTCAAATATTTAAGTGTAGTCATTTTCCCCTCCATTCAAATCTGCAGGTTCAACCTAGTTGCTTCTACCAAGATCAGGTGAATGAAAGAGGTTTTCTTGTTCGTTGGGTAGCTGCCCTGAAAGCCTAGTGGCCCGTGGTCAGGCCAGACTCTTCGAGGTCGTGGGTTCGAATCCGCCTGGTAGCGTAAGTACTTCGATGTCCGACACCAACGTCTCTGTTTCCTTAATCCATGCTTGTGGTGTTATCACCCCTGCGTAGTTTTCCTTTTTCTTTGTTCGTCGTGTAGATTGCCAAAAGGCGCATCTTTTGTCTGTCTATTAGCCAGTTCCAGGCCTGTCCTTTGCCTTATTATTATTTAGGTGAGCTCCTGTTGCATTAAAACGGAGAGGAAGAATTCCAAATAGCCAGAATATCTCCGTCTTGTTTGGGCTACTTCTTCTGTCTGTCGTTTTGCGAGAGGAAGCACAAATGTCTGTCAATCAGCCGGTCGTCACAATTGTTTTTTAGCTCCAGGGCGTGTGCAACGTAACAAAATACGCACCGAGTCTGCCGCACTGAATCACACAAGTAAATGACAATGTCTGGTGCGAGATCTGAGGGTGATGCTCGTCGTGACAGCTGTAAGAGCTGAGGGTGATGCAGTGTGACAGCTGCAAGAGCATACTGGATTTTCACTAGCTCAACGCGGGCACTGAATGTTTGTATGTTATTAAAATATTGGGCTCCGAGCACAGAACAACTTGTAACAATGTAATGACTTGTCACGATCTGTCACGATGTAACGATGTGTTTTGCTATCATTTGCTTGGTGTGTGTCTGACTGAGTTTCCTATTCGACGACTTTCAGATGATTGCATCGTAATCCCTTCCTTCACAGCAAAGGGTGGGCACGTGCTGTCTGCATTGTCATGGGTGTATTCTAACCCTCATAGCTCATAGCAGATTCCCGCACTTTTATTCAATGTTTGCAATGGGGGGGTGACCCTCAGCAAGGTTGTTTGGCTGATTGTGTTTGGCTGATTTTTAGTCACAGCAAAGTTGTATGTTTATTCAAAAGCAAAGTTGTGCAAAGTTGTACACGTTTGTTAATAAGCAAAGTTGTACACGTTCATTCAAAAGCTGTACACTCAAAAGCTGTACACGTTCATTCAAAAGCTGTACACGTTTATTCAAAAGCTGTACACGTTCATTCAAAAGCTGTACACGTTCATTCAAAAGCTGTACACGTTCATTCAAAAGCTGTACACGTTTACTCACTCACAGCAAAGGGGAGGAGGTGACAATATGCTACGGTGCTCAGTGGCCTGATGCAGCGTTCCTGCTTCTGTTTGGATTTCTGCCTGAAGTAAGTATCAAATATCTATGCAGGCATTGGATCCTCTCCCACGGCATGTAATATTGGCTCTGTAAACCTCACACCTTGGGGTTTATGATGCATGTGCATATGCATGCTATTGGCCAGAGCCAGAGCTACGTGTTTGTATGCGGATCCAGGCAACGACTAGTGGTTGCCTATACTCATGATATTACGATCCTTCCTTGTTAAAAGGTTGTGGTGGAGGGGTTTTTAGGGTACCTGGTACCAAAATGGCTCTTTCTCCTTAATTAATGTGAGGACTGGCTTTTCTTCTTTCTTAAATGCTGCACTGTTTGGTCGTATCTAAGTTTGTTCCCGGCTTGCAATCATTCGTTCTAGGTGACAATTGTTATAAGCTGAACCTGTTGTCCTTTTAAATGGAAGCAGCCATAAAAATATGCACACAAAAGCAAAAGAGGTAATTTGTTGGCTGGAACCTGCCTTTGACTCACGCAGGGGGCCAACCCTGCAAATCTGTGCGTATTATTTACAAGCCTCGAGGAATTTGTGGTTTCCTACCTCAGTCTCCGACAACAGCAACGACCTGAGACAGCGCCAGCATTTGAAGAATTGCTCCTAAAAATCAGCACCGCTGTGGGGGACATTTGCCAAGGCTTGTTTGTTACTGCAGAGGGGATGGATGGAAGGCTGCCTCCAGTGTTTCAGGTGAGGGGGATGCAGATTTACGATTACTTGTGTTTTTTTTTACAAGGAAATGTGCCAGCAGGGTTTGAGGGTTGTAGGGCAGCACTGCTTTCTGATCGAAGTCTCAGTCATAAACATGCATGTGTAACTAGCAAGAATTTCTGCGCTCGTGCGTCCGACCTCCTGCTCTGTTATGCAGGTACTTGAAGAGTGCTATTCTGATCATGCAAGCAGCCTCTCTCTGCAAGCCCTTTTACAAGCCCGCGTGCAAGGGAAGCTGCAGGAGCTGCAAGCATTGACAAGCCAAGAAGTCGAGGGGGAACTGAGCCAAGGAAGAGCTGTGGCCAGAGCTTTTAGAAGCAGGCAGGCACAACTGCTGCAGCAGTTCCTGTCCTGCACGTGATTTTGTGGGTGGATAAACTACTTTTTGCGCACTTCAATCTTTATTTCTACTAAGGAAATTCTATTCATGTGTTAAACGCTTTGCCTCTAAGATATAAGTTACACTCTTGAGCTGAGCCCGCTCCTGGCAGAATTCAAGAAGGTAAGACTTTTTAACTGATGGCTTCATGGAAAAAATGCAGCAAGTAGGGTTACATTCAAAAAGTTTAACAAGAAAAGGCCTTCAGTCAAGAAGTGCGGCTGCTAGCCTGCTCATAAAAAGCTATTAGTTCTTGGAGGAAAATTAAAGCTTGCTGTTACTTGTTCTGGTTTAGAAAAATAGACACATCGTGGGCTTATGTTGAAGGAAACAGAAACGCACATTTCCTGTGGAGAGAAAGTATGTGGGGTTTGACGCATTGGAAAAGGACATGCTGCTTATCTTGGATATCATCAATATAACACAGATCACAGGTGGGGGAGTTACTTTGATTCCATGTCGTTGTCTCAAAATATAGGGTGTGAAAACAAAGTCTGAAACGAGCTATAATGCGAATGACATCACAAGGCAGGTTGAGATACATGTATGTGGGAAGAAGGATGTAAGGCAATGAGTGACCAGAGCCCTATTTGTAGCAAGGGTTTACAAAGGGGGGTAACCGGCAGCCACGTGTGTTTGGCTGATAGGCATTGCTGGATCAGCCAGCGTAAAGTAAACGTAAGGTTGTAAAAAAAGAACTGGCTCATCCAGTGCCATATTGTTCTCTAAGGAAAGTGGTAAGTAAGAGGTGATGAATGAATGATGAAAGGCAAATCCTGAGATAATAAAAAGAGCCTGATGGAGAGCCACAACAAGCAGGTCAGGCGTGTTAACTGACCTCCAGAATGTATAACCCAAGGGGAGGAAGGGAGTGCCACATTAGAGACCCATGAGTGATCATGCAAACAAAATGGAAGCTGAGTTCAAATTCAACATTTGACTTACAACAGTGCACCAGCATGTACGTACGTTCTAAGAAAAGCACAGAAAAGTGTTGGAAGGAAAAACCTTCGCCTCAAGTTGTTAGGTTATTTGAGGAGCCCCATCCTGGCCTAGCTGGTTGCTGCACTACATAGACACACAACCATCTCAGTCCACACTCCCGAGATGTTCAAGCCACAGCAAGCTAGCCAACAAACACCACAGCTTTTTTTCACCCTAGAGGTGCAACTCACAGCAAGCAAAGGCACCCCGACACACAGCCAGCCCAGAATATCTATTAGAAAAGGGGCGTTCCTTCGTTAACGAAAGGGGAGGTTGGGGACTGGCTCAGTCGTACCGCCGAAATGCAATCAAGCAGGCTCCACCGTCTATTTACTCCGTCCACTATGTACCGTCAGCCAGTAGGCAAGCATAGCAAGAGCCCCATCCTGGCCTAGTGCGGGAGCTTTGTGTGCGTAATGGGTCATGCATCAATTCGTTCCTTGCCTTCGAGCTGGCGTCTCTGCTGCTTGAGCTTGTCTTTGGCCCGACGCCGTTGTCTTGGGGTCTTCTCAGAAGCAGGGAAGGGGCCCTCGAAAGTCAGCCGGCCGAGGAGGTTGCGTGCAAAGGCGCACTGTCTATCAGGGTCCAAATGAGGGAGTAGAGGCTAGGCTGTTACTTGTGGAGCCAGGCGGCCATGTCGAGGATGTGTTCTCTTGGATGTGTTTGATTAGAATAAGGTGTCCAGTACTCCAAGCGTCTCTCCCTGAGGTCTACGACAAAACGGCTGAGATCAACGAGTTCACAGTTTTGCAGCTTCTGTTTGAAGATAGGTATACCATTGTGTCAGACCATCAACGGCGGAAAGGAAAAGGGCTGACCAGCATCATTGGACCGTGTCCTCATCTGCGCGCATGTCAGCATGACACACCATGCATGTTGTAAGTAAGGAATGGCCCAGATCTGACTCGCATACATACTAGCAGGAATAGCATACTCTGACATAGTCTGTCTTGAGAAGCCACATGTGCGCGTGCGTGTATCCTGTTAGCAAGCAAGGTTATGTTTCTGAACAAACTCTTTTGACTCTGAATGTGCCTGCCGTGAATGTCTCAGAGATCTAACGTTTGTGTGTTGACAGTGAGAGACTTCCTTTCAGCGTAAACTCTCAGCTTGTTTAGCATGGTCTGCAAGTCCGCGTGTTCATTGGAAGGGAGGGAAAAGTCATCAGCAAACAACATGTTTTCGAGTAAAACCGGGGATACCGATGAGCGCACCCTGTGCCCCATCAGTCACGCTGTCAATTTCGTTTTAGTAAACGGAAAACAGCAGGGGGGAGAGGGAGCACCCTTGTTTCTCACCAAAAGATGGCTGAACAGTCGCTTATGTATCCCCATCCAACAGTCACATTTACATTTACAGAAGGTGTTGCCAGTGGAAGCAGAAGATAGAGGCACGAGGCAGATGGTTGCGACCATTATGAAGAGAATCTTCCGCCAGGTTGCTTGACAGTGGATGCTTGACTACTGGCTGGACCGGACTCTGTCAGCCACAAAACTTTGATTGAGTCCATTAGCTCAAAAATAAAGGAAGGAGGCACAGAGCAAAGAGTACCAGCGACAAGCTCAGGAACAAAAAACACTGAGAAAAAGCTTTTCCATATTTGTGCAAAATATTCAGGGGATAATGAAATTGTTTCATACGGAAAGCTTTAGCCAAAAGCCTAAAAAGAACGATCAAAACGTATCGGATCGCATAACATAAGTCATCAAAACAAAATCAAATAATGCTTGTCCCGGGCTGCACATAAACCACAATCATACGGGTAATTGCGCTACTGCAGATTAATTGCGTTGAAAACTAGGTACGTAAGTGCGGTCTGTACAAGCTACAGTCAATACAAGTTACAATTCACTCTCCCACGCACGCAATGCAATCTGCTCTCTACACCTTGACGGTATTTGCCTCTATGCCGCTATGGTACACTAGCTACAGTGTACGTGCTACCTTGTTCAAAACTACTAGCTGCTGTGGAAGAAACGAGACGACAGCATCTCGTAGGCACAAAAATTGATAAATAAACAGCGCCTAAGTCTATTCACTTGGGAGCTTTTGCTCCTGGGATAGATCACCATGTTCCTGCCGATGTGGGAAGGAGTTTGCACAGCCTACAGAGGCAGTTTTGTCACTCTTTGTGACCCCAAAGCCGCCTCTCTCTTTTGTTTCTCTTCTGCCACTCCTCACTCTTTGTCACTCTTCTGCCACTCCTCACTCTTTGTAACTCTTCTGCCACTCCTCACTCTTTGTAACCCTTCTGCCACTCCTCACTCTTCCGTCTTTCTTTTGCCACTCCTCACTCTGTCGTCACTCTTTTGCCCCTCAAGCAAAGCCTTCTGGCAGCCCATCCACTCTGCACGTCCCCAGTGTCACCGTGGCACCTCTGCCCTTCAGCTTTGGTGCGAACGAGCTCAGGTGTGCGTCGGCATGCGGGCCGTCATGCATCACAGAGGGAGTGAAGTACACTCGTGTCTGCACGCAAAGCACAGTGATAATGTGTGTGTGTGTGTGTGTCGTGCATCACAGAGGGGGTGAAGTACACTCGTGTCTGCACGCAAAGCACAGTGATAATGTGTGTGTGTGTGTGTGTGTCGTGCATCACAGAGGGGGTGAAGTACACTCGTGTCTGCACGCAAAGCACAGTGATAATGTGTGTGTGTGTGTTGTGCATCACAGAGGGGGTGAAGTACACTCGTGTCTGCACGCAAAGCACAGTGATAATGTGTGTGTGTGTGTGTCGTGCATCACAGAGGGGGTGAAGTACACTCGTGTCTGCATGCAAAGCACAGTG
>Ga0307968_1001700_pt1:0-15000 | contig 18085 bp, 11 predicted proteins | sample OrgLakmetagen650_FD_201834 | JGI IMG/M metagenome (GOLD analysis project Ga0307968, IMG submission 201834) | Saline water microbial communities from Organic Lake, Antarctica - #650 | ecosystem: Environmental > Aquatic > Non-marine Saline and Alkaline > Saline | place: Antarctica: Organic...
AAATGAAAGCTGATATTGTAAGCTGCACGAGGATGTGCTTATATCCATGTAAGTCACAGTGTGCGCAAATTGACGGGGGTCAAAGCTCAACTTGACTGCCCAAACCCTAATTTGGTGCCTTTCTATGCGAAAACAGCACATGTTGAGCCACATCACCACGCACTTCATCTTTTCACTTGATTTTCTTTGCAATCATATTTGTTTATTACAACAACACCATACCACACAAAAGTATGCCATTTGGTGGAGTGGGTGATCTACTGTGAAGATTTTGTGGTGAAAAGTGGGGTCCACGCCGCGGAAAATCAGATACGTGCGCCGTAAGTTGCTATGTCCAGGTGCTGTCAAAAGTTTAGAGCAAGGGCTACCTCTGGGTGCCAAGCTTAAACATAGCAAACTTTGGCGCCCATGCTCAATTCACATTTTAAAAAGACCCTTTTTTTAGGCTCAGTCGACCACCTCTGGGATAATTATGGCAGATTGAGTAAGATATTGCGGTGCAGAGTACGATTCACCAGTGAAAGAAACTAGAAAGCGCAAATCAGCCCCTTCCAGACAGCCACCCATCCCTGGTTTCCGTCCCTGTGATAATGATGCTGGTGATGATGATGAGGAACTTCCTGACCAGTCTTGAGCTTGAGGCCTTGGTTCAGCAGTCCTTTGAGCATCCTCAACCCTGTGGTGGATGCTGCGAGCAACCTGCCCTACAGGTAAACTTTGTTTTAGGGACAGGCACAGGTAAATTATGTTTTGGGGCAGGAAGACAGGAGGATTGATGCGTGCGTCATTTTCCTTACCTAAATCATTGCATGTGCGTGCGCCTCAAGCAAGTGGTGTTTATGACGCCACATATGCTTCCATGACTTGCTCCTTCAAGTTTGAGGTGAAATTGAAGAAGTGCACCAACTGCAACAGAAGGGTAGGTGTGATGGGATTGCGTTACGCTGTTTTCCACATGCTTGTTGACGCTGCTTACCATTCACATAATCTGCACGCATGAATGTTTGCTATGTACACGTATGCAATGGCACATCTAATTGTAATAAATCACCCATTCATAATTACATGCAGCCATGTTGTGGCACAGCCAGTCCACTGTGGTTGCTTTGGCAGCTCCCCTGAGTCACCTCATGTTTGGTTTAATTTTGCTGTCTTTGTGGCTTACGCAAGAGCGGTTTTGGAAGATGGTGTGTTTAGTACAGGTAAGAAATAGCTCAAATGGGTTTTTGTTTCACGTCCGCTTGGTATAATTAGGCATGGCATGTCTGACAAGCCTCTCAGATCTGAATTTAGGTCTATTTATGGTTTTTTCATGCAGTGTTCGTGCGAATGCTCAACGATCTTTCAGACTGGACTGATCAGTTTGATAGTGGCTGCAAGGTTGATGATGAGGACCTCAGTGCAGCCTACCGTATGATCCGGCTAGCTGGCTTTGACCTTTATTCACTCAAATACTGTGGTGTCAAAGAATTGCCAGATGGTCCCTTGCAAAATTGCCAGATCTGTTGCCCTACATCAGGTTAAAATGGCTCTTGGAAGCAACCTCCTTGTTTCACACCTGCCCCAAAAATCTCCAATTCATCCCGATTCTTATTTTTTAGAGGACCCAAACTACTCTGCCACGGCTGGCATGGATGCTGTTTTGAAGTGCTTACGGTTTGCCAATGTTGGCAACGCTGCCGGGCATCTAGAGCTCCACGCCAGCATGTTTTTCAATGCTGTTGAGAATCAGGTCCAGGAGGTGGATGAGCAAGGCAGGCGAGTAGCAGTTTAAAATGTTTCTTTGATCAAGTCTCTCCTTGTTATCTAATGATAAGATTGGTTGCAAGCCATTTGCATACTCCATACTTCAATCAAACCCTCTTGTTGTCTGAACATGTCGTCCAATTTCATGGGGTTGCACCTGTGCAACTATATCATGGTGTTCCTATTAAACTGTTACACATTTTTGCCTTTGCAGCTTGAGCAGCTTGTCGAGTTTCATGTCCAGCCTCAATCCCTCCTCCTCCTCCTACCCTGAAGCAGTAGATGAGGAACAGTGCAGCACACGGCTCTCATGTGCTCGTACTTAGAGCAGCAAGCAAGGGGCTTGGCTTGGTCAGTGCTAGTTGTATTCACAATGTTCCCCTGACTGGCAGCTTCTGCGATTTGCGAGTGTACTGAAAACTTTGTGTACTACATGGTAAGCAGATGTGTTTTAGATATCTGACAGTTTGCTCCCTTGCCTTGTTGCTTTTCAGCCTTTCAAATAAACACTACTTGCCAATGAACAATTATTTTGCTCGTCACAACCTTATTTTGCAGGTTTTTACTGGCTTGGCTTGTGTACAATTGTCCATCATTGGGTGCAATGTAGGCTTTGGCTGCCGCTTGTCAAAGTCTTGTGAGGAATTTCTGAAGGTAAGGTTTAATTTGGGGGGGCCGAGTTGCGTTTTGCAGTGGTTAACTCTGCTATGTGTTTTCAGGTAATAAATGAGAGTAGCGGATTGCGTTCTGGGTTAATTGGATGCATGGTGCATCACATAGCATGGCTTGTCAAGTCAAAAATTGTGGCAGATTTATGCAGGGGGCAGCTTGGAGTGTTGGAGAGCAGCCTGAACAGTTATGGTCTGAATTAAAGGTAAGAGCCTGGCCCTGATGCTGAAATGCCCTCTCCTTCTTCTAGTGCATGCAAGGTTTTTACTAGGGGCTGGTTATTACGTCAGTACTGGTGTGGATTGGCACAAGAAGTCTCAGCAATTGTGATGGGCTGTGCTAAAAGTTCCCCTGTATGGGCCTTTTGGTCCCCCACATAGGGTGACCTCTTATGGCCGGGCCTAACTGGATGTTAACACTTTTTCTGCACGTTCGGCATATATTCTTAAGTTCAAAGCAAGCGCTTTTCTGCAAGCATTAAATTCTCTGTTAAAACTGTGTGTGTGTTTTTCCACTTCTGTAGTAGACAACTCGTCCTGTACATTAGTGGACATCTTAGTGAGTATTAGGTGCAGAACCAGAGGGTAAAACAATTATGTAAGTTCTGGACACAAATACCCACCTGGAGAATAAAAAGAGGAAGTGCTTTCCATGGCGATCAGGTGGTCGGAAGGCAAAAGCAGCAGTAATCCCCACCCTAAAAGTGTCGAAACTTGTAACCTACAAGCTGCCTAAATTATAATTATCCACTGTGGCGAAGGTTCTTAATCAAAAGAGCGCTGTCTTAAGTCTTGCCATTGTAGCGGAATCCTTTTTTGCGCATCTAACAAGGTGCAGGAATCAGACTTCGTCCGATCCACCTGGCTCTATAACCTGCAACAGCTCCTCTGCATCCGTTTTTTTGCAGCTGATGCCTTCCAGCAAACAGGGAAGGCGGAGTGAGGAGGAGTTTTCTTGCGCATGCTGCAGCAAAACCCGTGTATGCTTCACAAAAGAGCCGGCCATGGGGAACAGAGAGAGTGCCTCAGCGGAAGGTATATTATGCTGACTCAAGCATGGCTCTACCGTGGTTGGAGGGGGAATCCACAGATAGGTGAGCATTGTGCCCTGTGAAAGTAAGGAGAGGTGAGAGGAGATTGGTATGTTATGAACAGACGTGCAAGGTGGTTTTGAATGTCCAGGTATTTTGAGAAAAGAGACGAAAACTACGGAGTACTCTGCAGCTGCAAAAGTACTTGAGTTCTTGGAGGCGAGTGTAACCAAATGTCGGTTGGAACTGTCTTGGCACAGCTTGCGCTGTGGAAGCCATCCTTTTTATGCTTGGGGTTGTGGCCTCAAGTGTAAATTCCCCTCTTACATTTGCTGTTATCAAGCCGGAATGGAACTACAAAGGCAGCAATAACTACTCCACAACAGAACAGACGGAAAAGGAGCCACTTTTGGTACCGATTGTACATGAAATGAATGAGAAGAGAGCAGAGTAGAGAAGGAAATACATGCTGACGTTGACAACATTGGGTGCCAGAGATCCAAGTGCATCCAACACCTGCAAGAGAAGGGCACATGTCTTATGGAAAATATGATGAAAATGTGACATTTGTTAAAGGAATTTGGAATTTGTAAGAAAAATTGCCGGCAGGCCTCAAATACAAATAAAACACGGGGAGTTTTGACGTTCCAGTCGATAATCAATCAGTGTACAAATGAATCATTCTGAGGGGTCCAAGGGCGGGTCCCTAATTGGGATAATTGAATGAAAAGTGGGGTCCTAACCATAGACGTGTATGGAATGTCCTCAAGTAGGCTGCGAGAGTGTATTCTGATAAAGGACCAGCACTTGCAGCTATTGTGTAGCATGATGTGCTACATCAAGTAAAAGTGCATTGGCAGAGGTTTTGGCTGGATCTGTGCACTTCATAGATGGTCGCTGCAGATTTAAATTTCTTTGTCTTTGTAACTCTCCAGGTTTAAGTCAATTGGCATAAAAGGACTGTGCAGACAGATAGCCAGTAGAATTATGAACAGATCCACCCTTATCTTTGTGTGTTCACACAAGGGGTTAGAAATGTCTTTGTTGATAGGGGATCTGGGTCAGAGGTTTGTATTTACATGCTTGTGTGCCTTCGGATTTGTTTCTCATGCATCTTGCTTGTAAGGTCAAAACTATGGAGAAAGCACCAAAAACAAGGTTCACCTTGCCCTTGACTTCCACTCCTCCAGTTGGATTCCATTGCTCATGAGGAAGCAACTCGTAGGTGGCCTCGCTCACGTGAATTCTGCCTGGAATACCTGCGTAAGAAAGAAAGGCGTTCAGGCAAGTAGGATAGCCTGCTGCAAGGTGTATTTAAAGATCTGCTTTTAAACATGGGACTCTTGTACTTATATGGCCACAAAACATTTATTAATTAGGTCTGACTCTCCTCATTCATGATAGGAGGTTGGTGGAGGGAAAGCTATGGGATCAAGGGTAAAGATCTGGCCAGCAATTTCAATTATCGTGACTACTGACCCGTTCTCTCCATTCTGCTCGCAGTGTTCATGGGGTCTCCAAAGACTGATAGCCTGCAGCATGCGCAAAAAAATGGGTCAGTAACCTGCAGACGAGCTGCACAATGAGCTTGAGGAGGCACTATGCTTGTCTTTACCGCCCTGCTATGTGTCCAAGAGACTTGCTCAGATAGCATTGAACACATTAACCTTCACTTACTTTGGCAGCTTTGATCCGATCAAGCCTGACACAACATTGCCTGTGTGCATGCCCACACGAACACGCACAGTCTGACCAGGCTGGTCTGGCATAGGGACCTGGAATGAACAAAGTCTAACGCAGCGTCAGTGGGCGTGTTATTACAGGCACCGTCAACAAGCAGTCATCCCTGTGCCAAGCCCCAAACAATGCCAATGAGTTTAAAGCCCCCTCCATCTAATCTGAGAACTGTACACTTGCTTTATCATATAAGACATTGGGCTTGGCCAAACATTTGGCAAGTTAAGGAGCCGTGGGTCCATGTGCTTATTTTGCACCAGCTTTGGCAGGGATAGGTGCAGTCCTAAGCTTGGACTGGTCAACCTCTGCTTCGGGTTTTAAGCAATTCTAATGTCATTTAATAATGCTGCAACTTCAGATATGGTGCCAGGGGAACTGGAAAAGTCTGCGAGCGGGATGCACACAGGGAGAAAAGACAGGAAAACCGCAGAGGTCTGGCCAAAAATGTTTACACTCACGAACAATGCCTAGGCTATATGTGTCCCCGGAATCGCAATTTTAAGGCTCAGCACTGTTATTTATTATTTCACAACAGCAGATTTTATAAACCTCAATTCAGGGAATAGGGAATACGTGTCTGAATGGGTGTGGCGTTAAATCCCATTTTTGCTGTTAGACCTTCATTACAGATCACGCACCGAAATCAAAAGACATTTGCGCATTTGAGTCCTTCAAACAAACCAAGATTGCTGCAAAATGGAGTAAAAAAAACGTATGGTTGGAGAGGTATGCAAATTAAGATGACATTTCTAGGATTTGCCCTAACCTTTATCCTTTTAAATACCGTATTTCCTTATGTATATAGGTATATACCGTATAAAACTGTATTCCGTGTATACGGAGTAATCGGTACCCAGATTTAAATCATAATGGGCTCAATTTGTAGCTCTTAAAGATCTGCACACTATATCCAATTTAGTTGTACCAAAAAAACGAAGCTTGAAGGGCTGTACAAAGCCAAAAAGACCCCAAAATGGCAATTTCCAGTGCAAAAGGAAGCCCAACTACTTTAACCACCAATAAAACATTGTAATTGATGCAAAAAATATGCATTAAAAGAGGTGGGAAGTGAGTGCTTAATAAAGGAGTTGCAAAGAAAACAATTGACCCCAAAGAGCAAATTGGACTGTTCCTGCTGGTATTCAAACCTGAGTCTGGGGTGTACAATTCAAAATACGACTTTGCGCCGTATTTTTACACAGAACGGCGTATATACGCGTATAATTCCTATTGATTTCTGATACGGAAAATACGTACGTAGATACGCCCCCCTCCCTGTATTTCACGGCGTATATACAAACCGTATAATACCTAAAATAATACTTAGACGATTTTGGCCAACCCTAGCCACTTAACATGGAAAGCACCAATCTAAGGTATTTTGTTCAGTCTGATCAACCTATACGCAGGGCACTTTTCTATATCCGAGCACATGCCCTCATATCTTAGAACGCTAGCTAGATTGGTCCCGATTTAATAAAGTGGCGTGTGAACCATTGCCATTGACTACAAAAATAATGTTTCTGGACTTTTGCTCAGATACCTCCTCTGGAAATTCTGTCGCTCAAATTATCTGCAAGTTCCAGCCCAGTTTCTGTGCCCAAAGTTTGCTACTACTTTGTCAGGTAAAAAATTGTTCTGTTAGGCCGGGAAAGGAGGGTAGTTTACAATTACTAACTCTGAGATATGCATTGGACGACCTAGTGTGTGCAGCCTTTTTGTAAGCTATTAAGAGAAAGAGAAAACGGGAAATAAAAATGCCAGATTGGCAAGAAACACACCACAGAGAAAGGCAGGGACAGGAATCTAGCTTGCATGACACAGGGGTACTTGCAGTTTTGATAAGAAACTCCAAGGCATCCTCTGACTTGACATTTGTTTTTTAATCACCTGGCTTGCCACCTCAAGCAAGCGTTTTGCAAACTCCATGACGCGTTTTGCAGATTGAATAGGGTCATGACTGTCTACCACCTGAAAAAAGTATGTATGTGACAAGCAGTGATGTGCCACAACGGTGTACGGTTATACGGTATGGTACAGAAATACGGCGTACAGCCGTATTTATACGCCTTTAGACCGTATGTACGGTAAAATACGGTACGGCGTGCGGTACGGTCCAAACTTTGAAAGCCTCAGTCAAGAAATTAAAATTGAGCTTTGTTTCAGCTCTGCAAATGGCTAAGTAAGCCCACACTGTTTCGAAGGCTCAAAAAAGGACCAAAAAGGTCCATAATAGGCATCAAAATTCGAAACTGTCTCCTTTCCCCCGACTGCTGCTAACCTGCTAAGTCTGATACTAGCTCCACTGTCTCCTTTCACCCGGCTTCCCAACAAGTACAATATAATGATAGTTGTTGAAACGGAAATTTCGAGTGGCGTGCGGGCACGCGCCTCAAAACGGGTGGCCATGCAAGCTTGTATGGTCGACCGGTTTCCCATACCGTACCGGAACCGTACCGTATTTCCATTTTGACCGTATTATACGGTTTTGGACCGTACCGTACCGTAACCGTACCGTATATATGGTTTGAAAATGGAGATACGGCGTATAAGCACATCACTGGTGACTGCTGAGTACTCTGCAGCATGCAGAAGTACTCTAGTTCTTGGAGGCGAGTGCAACCAAACGTCAGTTAGTACTCTCTTGGCACAGCTTGCGCTGTGCTAACCATCCTTTTTATGCTTGTGCCTTAGATAGTTGGAAGCTTAGTTTTAAGCCCTTGCTCTCCTTGACTTCAGCAACTTGCTGCCCTTGGCCTGTTCCTTCCTGTTTTGTGTGGTTCCAGTGTGTCTGTATCTCCTGCCCCTTTTTGTGTGGCAAACTCAGTTTTTGTTGGCAGGTATGGGTGTCAACGGCCCAGATGCTTTTTTTTGTTTCTCTTCTAGCTTCTAGCTTCTAGGAGGGCTCTTTTAGTCAGTTCAGTGTCTCTCTTGGTGTCGGCACAAGTGTAAAAATCCCCCTCCAGCAGTTCGGTGGATACGAGCCGGAATAGAACAAGCAAATCAGAATATTAATAGAAGGATACTAAAGTCATTGCTCATGGCAGGATTTTCACGCATGGCCTTGCAATATTACACTTGTCGTTAAATGCAAAAAACGGGTTACAAGGAATTGGATCAAAAGCAAGTCATTTTCAAATCAACAGAGATGGCTGACAAGTGCGACGTGATGCAGGTGTAAATAGGAAAGCTCTAAACTCTTCAACCCTGGATGACAATTACCTCAAGTGCAAACCCGCCATCGGTCGGTTTCTGCTCCATAATTCCACTGGAAACAATGTAACAGTCCCCTGCAGTCTCCAGCTGTGTGTGTATGTGTGTGTGTGTTTGTGTGATACGACAAAAAGGTTCTTCTTTTCAAATGACAAAAAGATTCCATATACTCTCGCTACGGATCATCGAGTAATAGTGTACCGAGGTTTCAAGTAGGTGATCAAAGGAGGTCCAGGTATTTTGAAATTTCCCATATACCATTCTTTTTTCTTGACAATGCGGCGATCGTGTCTTGACTCATTATTTGTTATAGTCCGTACACTTTATAATGTTACATGATTTGAGAAAGATAGAGAGATAACGCAAAGGCAAAATAAGCAAAGTTTAGAGATAATAACTGGCGCAGGTTTCTCCCAAAGGGGGACAAACTCCCATACTGACCACTTCTGTTTTTAAAGGCTTTATGCCATTTAAAAAAATCGCTAGACATAACCATTCATCACATATTTGATGCACAACACACCGATGTCAGCACATGTGCATATGGGACACTGTAACTCAAGCCCAGAAGCTGCAGCAACACAGTGAGCCTCAGTGTTAACATGGCTGAAAAGAAGTCGCATATTTGACTCCAGCCATCCCCCCAAAAGGATTTTCTCCCCACAACAGACATAAACCTGTTTGGGGAGCAATGGAGCCCATGTCCCACATGCTTCGTTTTGTATGCAAATTGACATAATAAAAGATAGTCAGGCAATCGGTCAAGTTTAAATTGAAATGGACCATTCTACTTGCCTGATGTGTGTACAGTGTACAGCCTACACTTTGGCACAAAACGTACACATATCTGGCCACCAAGCCTCAATCAGAGCATAAAACACCCCCAAACTTAACAGTGTCAGGCAGCAAGTAACGAAAAAACTGAGCAGAATAGCAGCATTATGTTCAACCAGAATTCAAAATATGTGCACTGCACCACACACGTGTTCTCACCTTGTGAACACCAAACTCATCAATCAAACGATCAAACGCAGAAAATAAGGTATTGAGGAAAACCATCACCTCCTCTGGCTCGACACTCTGCAAAGGCAATAGAAAAGGCAAGGGCAAGGTAAATTCCATGGCACAATTTCCCACTCTTGACTGCGCTTAAAAATACTCAGGTTTAGATAGAATTGTTCCTTTTAAGCCACCTAGGAATTCTATGCTGCTTGAAAGGAGGTTTAAACGATTGGTTGAGGCAGTGGGTAACCTGGTTGGGGCTGTGACTGTGACAGGAGGCTCTAACCAAACAGCTGAGCAGGTGGCTCCCACTTTAGTAATTCGAATCACTGCCAGGACAATTTGCTGAAGCCTTGTTGTAAGCAATACTTTTGCTAGCTAGTAATACCTAAAAAGACCCTCTCATCAGAAGGATTCTTTTCATGCAGTTGCTTCGCTTATTCCTTGATTTCCTCCTGTGTATTATACAGTTCTATTCTCACCTTGCACATAGTTGTAAAGCCACAGATGTCCATGAACATGAGCGTGACTTGTGAGTGTTTGCGTGCTAGCCGCCCCACATTTTTGGGGACGGCTTCTGCAGACTCTAGAGCCAAAAACTGCGCAAGCAAGGAAAATGCAAAGAACCTTCTTGATTTATTTTTGCCGTGCTGGTCTCTGGTCTGTATCCTTCAAGCTTAAGAAAGCATAAAGATCCAGAGGTCTATTCCCAAACAAGGGGCGCTGGACATACTTATAGCTTAGGTACACCCAGTTTTGGAAATCTTTGCTTACCAGGCATAGGGTTGTAGATCCCAGAGCACTGGAGGTTGAAACTTCAGAGTGTTGGCCCGCTTCCCCCATAGGTAATCTATAACATTACCGCTCCCTCAAAAAACGAATCTCACCAACTTCCCACTTTTAATGGTTAAAGGTGCTAAGATATAGCATATGAAATACTTCTGCACCAAAACAAATTGGTATGGGGTCCAGGGTGTGAGTCGGGGGCTGGATTTGTACCATTTATGCCCAAAAGGTGGCGTACCTAACTGTGCACGGGTACGGAAATGCACCTCCTGGTCCATATCTCCCCATTTTTTTGTTCCCAGGTAAGTTTTGGTTCAAACCACATTCACTATATCGAAAGAGGAGGTAAAATTGTATCCTAATTCCTTAGTATGTGGGCCTGTTTGCCGGCAAAGAAGGCAGAGGGGTCTATCAGAGGGGGTCAACTGGGTAAATTTCCAAATATGTGCCCTTTTTGCACTCGGAAGCCAGCCATCCACTGCTCCTTCATCTGATTGGTACCATTTTTGCTTTAAATTGAAGCTGGCATTATGAAATACACGAGGATGTGCTTGAATTCATGTTGGTCGCTCTGTGTGCAAATTGGTAGGGCTGAAAGCCCATAGTGACCACCAAAACCCCAAGAAGGTGGCTTTGCATGGGAAAACAGCATATGTTGGCCTACATCCCCAACTAGTTGAACGTTTCACTCCATTTCTTTTGCAATGATGTTTATTATAAGGACTCTTATAACACCAACAATCATGTGATTTAATTCACTGGGTTGTCAGATCCAGCACACGGCTGCCTGAAAATTAAGGGTTCACGCCGCAGCCGATTAAGCATGGGCCCCCTCATTGGCAACAGTCAAGCTCAACTGCTATGGAGCCTAAACCCTAAACCTAGAGCCGTAGCGGCATTGGCTACCATTCGGAACTGAGTTTGACAGTTGCCAATGAGGGGGCCCATAGGGAACATTTGAAAAACACCCCCATTTGGGGGGTCAGATAGACCCCCAGAGTGCAGAGTGCAACTGTCAAACTTGGTTCCCAAATGCCAATTGGGGGGCCCATGCTTAATCGGCTGCGGCGTGAACCCTAATTTTCAGGCAGCCATGTGCTGTATCTGACCACCTGTCACTCAAATTCACGTGATTTGGTGTAGGGGACCAAAATGGCCATATACTGACCCCCTTCAAACCTGGTTTTCAACATCAATTATGATCAGGGCGCCAAGGAAGTGTATTGGTGGTATTTTGGGGGTAAAAGAAGCTCTAAGTGGGTCGTGGTGGCTCGATGCGTGAGCGTCTTATGCCACAATTTAACAAAAGTCTAGGCCACACACTTGCCCAGACCAGCAGGGTCATCCAGTTCAGCTCAACCTTCATATAGGACCTAGTTATACGATGTTTTATTGATCTGCATCAAAGAAAGAACATTTTCAGATTTCTGCTCAGATAGACCCCTCTGCAAAAAAGGTGCCTTCTGAAAGCCCTGGCAGCACGCTTTCTGGCCATCTCCTGAGTGTCAGGAACTCTTCAGTACGCTTTCAAGGGATAAACTACCAAGTTATATGCTCTGGAATGTGGGTGTTAAACGTTGGTGGGCAGCGACAGCTGATGTTTTCAAACAACCAAGGATCTGCGCTCAGCACCAATTACAAATCCGGCTCGATCACTTGACTTCGTTACAAATTAACTCAAAACATTGACATGCTCACATTTCTGGCAGGGAACTTTCCTTTGATCACCTCCTCTAGTTACCTTTTTAAGTTTAAATAAGGGAGGGTTCTAAAAGCTTTCCAAAGAACCCATGTTTATACAATGCAAATAGGGGGTGGAGTGCAGGCCACCTGTACTAAATCCCACCCCTACCAAGCTGGATTTAGCATCTTTAACTTCGATCAAATCATTACAAATTCCAAACAGAATAAAAGCCATATGATACGACAATTGGGTAGATGTTGATCCGGCATTTTTCCAAAATAAACCAGCCAAAAAGGCCTCTCTGGGAAAGCAGCCAAATTATTGACAAAAGAGATGCCACAAAGGTCATTTTCCAACCTAACCAAACATATATCTGATTATAAGGTAAATATTTTATATCAGATGATTATAGGGCAGCATCTTACCAGTCTTGGGAGGTGATTTCTCTTTTGGGGCAGAAGTATGACTTGGTTTGGGCTACGCTGGCAATTTTCCTGCCATATATTCAGACATGACAGCTGCAAGGCCCACTAGGAGGTTTCTGCAACAGCATAATTCGTTTTAATGTACTGCATAATATGAAAGCTTTTGACTACAGATATGGAAATTTTATAAGGGTCCCCCCTCTGAGAAAGGCCACCAGACAATAAACGCAAGCAGTTACACTCTGCATACACACACAGACACACCCACATTCACAAACACACCTGAATTACATGCCGGGGCATGATACTGGATAGGAGCTCCAGCTGTAATTCCGCTAGATTAGATAGGGTGGCGAGTAATTGCCTGCACCAACAAATGATGAGAAAGCAACGCTCTGCTTGTTGCATTTTTGGTACAGGTATGGGCGTGAGTTGAGGTGTGGCTACAGCAAGGAGCAAAGCTTACGTATGTGCAGTGCTGTTGTAGACCACCACAAGCAATGGAGACCTGCATGTTAAGTAATAAATGGGCATACACAAAATTATTTTGGTGCAAACGTCGCTTTAGCTACTAAGAGTCAAACCTGACTTAGACTACTAAGTGCTGCATGTAGGCCATAGATGTTGCCTGCTTTTTTTTGGCATTATACAGGAAGCAAATGTGCCAGCTGCTCATCTGTTGAAAGCAACCACTTAAGTTTGAACACCTTTCACAGTTTGCAGGGTCCAGTGCGGATACAACGACATCAAAGCTGGACATGCTGGGGGAAATATTCAAAGAGGAAACATGGGGCTCTGCCAGCTGCCCTTGTGGTTTGCAGTAATCTTGCTTGACAGGTGGTTCTTTTTGCAGGGAAAAGCTGCTTGCCTCGCTCTGCAGGCACATGGGTTAATAAGGTTGTGCTTGTGTGAGGATGGTGAGAGTAGGAAACTTGTCAGCTTAAAACCCTTCGTACCACTGTGATCCAGACCGGATCAAGCTTTGCATGAGCTAAATAGCCCTCGTGCATAAAATAACATCTACCACATGCTCTAGTAACCAATTTCTCTACAAAGCTGCAGCAGAAAGGGACGGCTTACTTTTTGAAACGGAGAGTCATTCGAAACGGAAAAAATCACAGTGCTTGATGTCCTGCATGATTTTCTTGATAGGCCTGTGTTGGACAGGAAAGTAACGTAGATTTTGCAGCAATTTATACTTAAGTACCTATGTGCTTTTGTTCTTTTTGATAAATAGGTATAACCTGCGGCAAAAATCAGGCTGCTTGTTGCTGCACTGATAAGGTGCACAAAGTAGAGGACCACACCAGTTTTACAGTTTACATTAGCTTGACTCAAAAATGAAGGCGGCGCAACATCCTGTGCTGTTAAAGTGTTTGTGCTGATCCACTGCTAGCGGGTAGACAAACAAAGCAATTTATCTTCTCCATCGTACGATACCTCCTCCATCCAAGTGCACTCCCGCACCGGGTGGAGGTGCGTGGGTCTTTCTTCCACTGCCCGTGAGGTCTTTCTTTCCACCGCTGTTGGAGCCCTGTCCATGCAAGCTCCTATCAGGGATAACACATCCTGATGACTTGCAAGTTATACACTTTTTGGTTAAAGAGCAGTCCTCAGTGACCTGTTTTATGTGTAAGAAGGCACAGGAATTAGCAAAATTTGCCTGATACACCAAGGCATACAACACAGGCATTTACTGGCAGTAATTTACAGAAAATATACCTGGTAGATTGAGCTGAGAAAGGACTTTGTGCGCGCATGGCTGTCTGGAGAAGATGACATCAGCTTTTCGTGTGTGCTCTGAGACCTGGGAGGAACATACATGTGTGCACGTGTTCATGAGTGCAGAGTTCAAGTTGCCAGGATTCAGAAGATGCATTCAGAGTTTCAAGTAATTTAATAATGGAGGGGCGAGGGGGGGGGGGTATGAATCTCTCGAGTTCAAATGCAGCAAATTTGAGCAGGCGGTCTCTGCTATCTAGTCTTTGCCCCTTCTTACAAGAGGAGTGATGAGTTTCGGCCGGAATATTGCCGGCTGCGGCGCAAATTGCTCTGTCTCTCGAGCTCATCAAGCTGCCCCCCCCCTTGTTGTTTCTTCTCTGCTGTTGAAGAGTCTCTGCATTACAGATGCAGGTTGTGTCCAAAGAGGCTGGCTCTTGGCTAATAAGTACTGTACATGAGTGCATGCTACCCACAGCTGCAGGACTATTGTGGGACCTGCAGTGTTTTTGAAGGGAAATGATGAGGACGGAAACTGCAGTTGCTGGTAAGTCGTTTGGCAGGACACTGGCTCCCAACTTTCAACTTGACCTGCCTGGAATTCAAGGTGCATAGGTGCATGTGAACAAGCTATACACGCACCTTCTGCAGTTGAAACTGTTGAAATCCATGCGGGATCCTCCCCTTTTTGACCTAGGTGATGCTGACCCTGCAGAGTCCTCACTTGAAGAGCATCCAGATTGCACACCTGCATCGTAAGGAAGATGCAACAATGATTGACAAAGGCGGGTGCCTGAAAGCGTGTAAAAGCAGGTAGTGTAGGTAAGCTGCTGAACAAGTATGAGGTGAAGGCGGGCCATGGTAAGCACCAAGCAGGTACCAGACCAACAAGGCTAGCTGTAAGTCTTTACAAAATCCTGACATAGTTTGAGGGTGGTTTGAGCTTGGATTCATGGAGTCAGAGATGGTGGTGCTTTGCTTCCCTTACA
>Ga0307968_1001701_pt1 | contig 18084 bp, 22 predicted proteins | sample OrgLakmetagen650_FD_201834 | JGI IMG/M metagenome (GOLD analysis project Ga0307968, IMG submission 201834) | Saline water microbial communities from Organic Lake, Antarctica - #650 | ecosystem: Environmental > Aquatic > Non-marine Saline and Alkaline > Saline | place: Antarctica: Organic Lake...
CCCCCACCCCCTCCGTCTAGCCCCTCCTCCTTCCCGGCATTGCGGCCTCCAGTTCGTGCACCGTTCGCATCAACCTCGGACTGAGGAGACCCACTGCCATGGCTGCCGCTGCTGCTGCTTGTGTGTGGAGGTGTGAGAGAAGGGCTCCCGTGGGGTAGGTGGGTTGCTGCATGATGGCTTTGGGGGTGAGGGGGGGTATGCAAGTGACCGTGCTGAGCGGTGTTTGGGTCCGTGTGCGAGAGGGTTTGGGGGTCAAACTGCTCTTCGTGGGCGGGCGGAGCAGTGTGCAATTGGGCGCCCGGGTGGAGGTGCCAAGCCAGGGCGTCCTCAAGTTCCTGCGTGTATGGAGAACGATGGTCATTTGTGTGAAGAAAACACTGTCAAAGCAAAGCTGTCCAATTATACACACCCCATTCATAACGTATATATATATAGGCTGTGGGTGTGTGGTAGTGCCAGTTGTGTGGTGATCCGAGGGTTGCGTAACGAAGTGGCTATTGCCCTTTTTATACGTTGCGAAACGTTTATTTACCCATATCGCACTTTTCTTATATTGTGAAACGTCTCTTTACCCTTTTTGCCCTTTTTTAAAGTTGTGAAACGTTTCTTTAAGGGGCCCTCAGATCACCACACAACCCGTCGGCATTGTGTGAAGCTTTTTGCAGTCTTTGTACATATGACCAGAAAGCTCATCTTACGCACTACAGGCCACCATAAACATAAAGCACACTCTTGCTGTCTTTGTATGTATGACCAAAAAGCTCATCTTACGCACTACAGGCCACCATAGACATAAAAATCACTCTTGGGTCAGGAGGGTGTTTATTTAAATTTTCGGAAGACATGTCTATTTTTTGGGGTGGAACCCCCTGAGGGACCCCCTCCCCCCAAACCCCCCTTCCAGTGCTCCCACCCGGACAAAAAGGGTATTAATCTGCTCCTTTTTTGTTTCTGCATCCATCTGCATACTCATCAAGACATGAAACTGAAGTGTTGCAGAGTTATGGGGCAAAAACTAGGGTGCCAATCTGATCCCTTTTGAAATCTGCATCCATCTGCATACTCATCAAGACATGAAACTCAAAGTGTTGCGGAGTTATGGGGTAAAACTGAGGTACGGACGCCCATGCACGCATAACCTACCCACGACTGGCTTGCACAGCACCACATTGCTTTCATTTTTTCACAATTCCACTGACTAACTTATGCTGGCACGGTCCCGAAAGTTTGGAGTGAATTGCTGCTCCATTGGCTTGACTCACCCCGCGGCCTGCTACCAAGCGCGTGTGCCACTGACATTTGGACATGTCTACAGACCCCGCTTTTTACCCAATTTGCTCAAAAGGGGTGGCAATCGACTGGGCTTGAGCTGAGGATTCTGATGATATTTTAAAATTCCGTGAGTGGCCCAGAAAAAACTGGACCCCCCAAACTAAAATTCCACCGGGGCCCTCCCCCCCCCCCCCCCGCAATTCGACCCATATATATACCAATTGACAGCTCTTGACGTCAGGATTCCAAATTTCTTCTTTTATCGGGAAGTAGACATGCCGTCCAAAAAGAACCTACACCCTCCTGCTTGGGGTTAATATTATGTTATGCTGTGTTGCCATGACCGGGTGTATAAGACAATACATTTGTTACATGCATTTAATAACATGGCACAATATGTTGGTCAAGCAGGAAAAAGAAATGGTAGTAATATATAATTATATATGTGCATTTAGTCGTAGGTTGGCATTGAAGCTCAATTTCAAATCGAGCCTGCAACCCTCCTGATCCCCTTAAATCCACCTCCCATCTGCGGTGGAGAAAATGACAGAACTCAGTACCAGAGTGGCTCCTTTTCTGTCACTTAAAGGTGTGGTGAATGAATGGCCCTGACCGCCTGCGTGGGTTTTGCTTTTCGTGTGCTGCGTGGGTTTTGTTTTTGGGTTCACCTGTGCTGCGTGGGTTTTGTTTTTCGGCTCACCTGTGCTGCGTGGGTTTTGTTTTTGGGTTCACCTGTGCTGCGTGGGTTTCGTTTTTCAACTCACCTGTGCTGCGTGGGTTTTGTTTTGGGGCTCACCTGTGCTGCGTGGGTTTTGTTTTGGGTTCACCTGTGCTGCGTGGGTTTTGTTTTTGGGTTCACTGTGCTGCGTGGGTTTTGTTTTGGGCTCACCTGTGCTGCGTGGGTTTTGTTTTGGGCTCACCTGTGCTGCGTGGGTTTTGTTTTGGGGCTCACTTGTGCTGCGTGGGTTTTGTTTTTCGGCTCACCTGTGCTGCGTGGGTTTTGTTTTGGGGCTCACCTGTGCTGCGTGGGTTTTGTTTTTCGGCTCACCTGTGCTGCGTGGGTTTTGTTTTGGGTTCACCTGTGCTGCATGGGTTTTGTTTTTCGGCTCACCTGTGCTGCGTGGGTTTTGTTTTGGGGCTCACCTGTGCTGCGTGGGTTTCGTTTTTCAACTCACCTGTGCTGCGTGGGTTTTGTTTTTGGGCTCACCTGTGCTGCGTGGGTTTTGTTTTGGGGTTCACTGTGCTGCATGGGTTTTGTTTTGGGCTCACCTGTGCTGCGTGGGCTTTCTTTTTGGGCTCACCTGTGCTGCGTGGGTTTTGTTTTGGGGCTCACCTGTGCTGCAGACACCCCCAACGCGCTGATAGAGTTCAGGGCGCAAACCTCCTCTGACCCATAGTGTGAGTGGAACTGGACCAGCAGGTACCTGCACGCAAGCCGTGCTTGATGCTTAGCTCACCGCAGATTGCATCTCATGATTTATGGTGTGTGTGTGTGTGTGATGGCAGAGGCATGCCGACCAACGGAAGATGTGGAATTGGACCAGCAGGTACCTGCACGCGAGGAATGCTTCTAGCTTACCAATTTGAGGTCACATCCCATCATTCTTGAGTAGGGTTCAGAACCATCCATATACGTATCAGTGTTTTTTTAAAGCTGATATACCATATCGATCGATATGAAAACATGGGTTTCCGATTTTTGAAACCGATATGAAATCAAGCTTTTGGGGGTGTCGATGAGCCCCTGTGTAAAACGGTTATGTGGCCCTTAGAGGGCCGTCGAAGGCCCTCACACACCACAAATTCCAATAAGTTTTCCGAACGTTTCCAGACATTTAAATAATGATCATGTTTGAATGAGCGAAAAACCCCCAACAAAAAAGGCCAGAGTTGCCGGGGGGAAAAGTGATGGGAAGTACTTAGGGGCCCATGGGCCCACAAACAGGTTCCAAGCTCAGTGGCTTGAGCATCCAGCCCCTGAGGGACAGCCCCAGCGCAAGAGTGGCTTAGTGATGGAGGGGTGGACGGAAACAATTGGTTTCAAGTTCACTGCAGCATCTGTCCAGTCACCTTCCAGTGCAAGAAGCAGAACATTGCGTCCCATGAGATCAGCAACAGCCACAAAGACAAGGCAGCAGCACGGTTGAAGAAGCAGCAAGCCCGGGCAGGCTGGCAAGAGCAGTTGAACAAGGGTGCAGATTATACAGCAGTTCAGCGTGCAACCAAGGCAGCAGACTCCAAGCTGCACACTCAGTTTGCCTGCGTGTTCAAGACGCTGCAGCAAGGGCGCCCCATCACTGACGTGTGTGCAGAAGAGGTGTTCTTGAAATTCATCAAGGCACCCAGCGTTCCAGACACCCTTTGCAGTGTGGCAGATTGTGGGAAGGGCCTCTTTTCTCTGCAATGAGTCTGATAGCGAGCCAGAACCTGCACAGTCCCTCCCCCCTCGCCCTCTCTCTGCCAAGGAATTTTAGGGGGAAGCCACGCGCTTAGGGGCACAGGACTGGTTTGGGGAGTGGGTTAAGCTAGCAGAGCTGGTGATGGCAATGGTGCCAGGGTCAGTTGAGGATGAGCGCATGTTCAGCACCCTCAAGTACATCCGTAACCCACAGCACAACAGGCTACAAGCGCAGCACTTGACGTGCTGCGCTCGAGGGTTTAAAAGCTCAGCCTTGAGTGTGGAGGATATCCCATACCCAGAGGCCATTTTGGAGTGGTTTAGCGCAAAGAAATGCCGGGAATTGTTTAGAAAAAAGACTCAGTTAGAAAGACAGTAGAAGGACAGTAGTTGGAGACAGATTTCCCCTTACAATTCCAGACCTTATTGAGTTGATGCAATATATCTTAAATCTTGAAATTCAATCCAATTCACTTACATACACCATTCACCATATCACCTGCGGCCTCCCGGCAGGCTGGGGCAGCAAAGTAAAATCGATTGAGAACCCACTTTCTCATATCCCCAGATTTGGGGGTGATATGAAATCAAGGTTTTCCCAAATCCTAAAAAAAACACTGATACATATGCATTACCATATATATACGGTGTATATACGTTATTTTCAGGAAAGTTACCAAAGATACAGTCATACATGGTGCAAATCTACGGTTCTGGCCAACCCTAATCTTATCCCACGATTCACGTGCATCATGGATGTAGAGTCAGAGCGCCTTCCCCCATTCCGTGCTGCCTGCGCAGCGATTATTATTTTTCGACAGAGATAGAGACATGTCACACGCTCAGTTTATGAAGAGAGGTGTACATGACAGAAATACATTTTCATAACACACATACCTGATGCGGCGCTTCTGAGGAATCTTGAAGATCTGCGAGCCCTTGCGATTGGCTGCAGTGAACTCCCCCAGCAACGGCCAATGGTCTGTCTCAAACCAACTGGGGTAGTCTGGCGATGCACTGTCTTTGCGCGGGTGCAGCTGCCTCCCCTGTGCGTTTGTGTGTATGTATGTATGTATATAAGTGTATGTAAGTGTATGTGTGTGTGTATGTGTGTGTATGTGTGTGTATGTGTGTGTATGTGTGTGTGTGTGTGAGACAGAGTGTATGTGTAAGTATGTACGTGTATTATGTATATGTGTGCCGTGTGTGCGTTGCAGCAACGAGTAAAGAGCACGTACCTTCACAGAGAAGTCCTTTAGGCGTGAACTGTACATCTCTTTGTTGACCACTTCCAGCTCGTCGACTCGGCCCAACTGCAAATGTGTCGAGAGCTTGCGTTTTACTGGGGCGGAGTTTGACACAAAAACACACACTCACAAGACGCAGCCCAAAGGCACGTGTATGATGAGTTATAAGTAGGGTTGGCCAGAACCATATATATACAGTGTATATACGGTATTTTTAGCAGGGAAATTACCATATATACGATCATACACGGTATATATATTATATATACGGTTTTGGCCTACCCTAATTACAAAATTGCATCTGCCCGGGCAGAGATTAGATGCAAAAGCGGCACATAATGTTACTTCATTTTGGTCACTTTGTGCTTCAGCTGCAGCCAGCTGCGTGTATATAGGCCAAACGTTCCTGCTGCACACCCACACCCAGAATAACCCCCATGAAACGCACCAACTCCCAATGCAGCACTCAGCTGCTGCCACACAAATACATGCACACCCACATACACACACATCCACACCCACATCCACACTCACATCCACACCCACACGCACACTCACACCCACACACCCATTGCAACGCACTCTGCTCCAATTTACAAAAACACCTTACCCTTTCCTTCGCCCCCTAAAGCACACCCACACCCGAAAGAAGGCGCACCTGTGACAGCTCAATGATGACCCATTTATGGGCACTGCAGCTGTTCTTCATGTACGAGTCGTCGTCCCCATCTATGGCCTTTTCGGGCTTCTTCGCTTCCTTGTTCGCAGCAACGATTGCCGCCCCATCATCTGCGATGGAGTGTCGTACATGCCAACACAAACTACGGTATGTCTGGTGCATAATTAGTTCAACCAAACGGTAATTTGCGCATGAATGGTGCAAATGCTATGTTGAGTTGTGCATGATTGGCTCAACCAAACGGTGATTTGCGCATGAATGGTGCAACTGCTAGGTTGAGTTGTGCATGATTGGCTCAACCAAACGGTGATTTGCGCATGAATGGTGCAACCGCCGTGGTGGATTGTTTATGAATGGTGCAACAGCAACATTGAGAATTAAATACTGTGTGGTCTGATTCGGTGATACGGCCCCCAACTTTGGAGTCCACTTCCTTTATACTCAGAGAGCTAATGTATTGCAGTTGCCAAAAGAATTAATTGAAAGAGTTTCATATGCAGTTCAATTAGTACTTGTGCATATTACACACACATGCACACACACCTACATAAACACACACACACACACACAAAATGGTAGGTGCCACACTTGTTGTGGTGCAGAAAAAACTCTCTAGCAAATCACAATCGCACGCCTTCTGACTCTGGCCTACAGCTTGTGGTTGCTACTTCACCCTCCTCCTCCTCTTCCTGGTCAAAGGTGCTACCCTTTAGTTCAATCGCTCCATTCACCTCAATGGGCCACACAAGCACTTCTTGCTGACCACCATTTAAGAGTGCCTCGGCACCATTTCCTGAAGACCACATACACACAGTCCGTACCTCCTTATTGAAACTGCATATATCCTCTCTTTAAAACCTCATACCGTACCGCCCCATACCATACCATACCATACCATGAAGATACGTTATATAAGACCTCCTATCTCCTCTTTGAGGAGGCCGCACACACGAACACAATTATCAAGACCGCACATACACAGCTCCTAGCTCATCTTTAAACCTGCATGTATCTCTTTAGAACCTTCTACGTAATATAAGACCTCCCATCTCCGCTCTTCGAGACCGCATACACAAACCAAGATATCAAGACCGCACACACAAACCAAGATATCAAGACCGCACACACATACACACAGCTCCTAGTCCCTCAAAACAAGTTCCTTACGTGCTGTAAGGTGCGCCCGGTACCTAGAGGGCTCAGTTTTCAGATTGATATTGGGATTCCTTTCGTTGCCTGCTCAGCCCTTTCTTTTCTTCCGTCCCATCTGCATCTGCACAAGGTTGCTGCAGCGCTCGACCTTCTTTCTTGTTGTCTCAAGCTTTACAAAAAAAGGCCTTCAGTCAAGAAGTGCGACTGCTTAGCCTTTTTCTTGTTGTTTCACACCTGCGTCTGCAAGGTTGATGCGGTGCTCATCATCCTCCTCCTCTCCTGGGCTACTCTCCAACTGGTTAACTCCCTCCAAGTGTGAGATATGGTTGTGGTGGCTCCCTCCTCCCCCCGCCCCCCCTCCTCCCCCGTCCTCAGAAGCCCCTTTCATATGTGAATGCGAGTTGGCAAGGGAGGGGCTTGCAGCTCCTATGTCGTTGCTGGCAACACCTCCGTTTAGCGTGTCTGCTGCCACAGGCTCGGCAGGGCTGCGCGGGCCACCTGGCTTGGGATCTGTGATGTGTGTGCGTGTGTGTGTGAGTGTGTGCGTGTACGTGTGTGTGCATGTGTGTGTGTGTGTGTGTGTGTGTGTGCGCGCGAGCGAGTTGAGTGTGTGTGAACAATTACTTGTGGGCTTTGTAGGCACGGCCACCCTCACCTGGATGTTCACGCTCAAAATCATCAGGAGAGGGAATGACAGTGGGGCTGCGTTTGGGACGCTCTACATTCCCATTAGCTGTGTGCTGGGGTTGCCGTGACGGGGGCCGTGCCTGCTGCTGCTCTCCTGCTTGGGGTTGCGCTGGATGCTTTGTACATTCTACCCCTGCTGCTGGAGGAGGAGCATCACCTGTGTGTGCTTGGTGATCTGAGTTGCTGCATGTCATAGCCTTCAAGTCCTCTGGTCCAGCAGCGGGGGCAGTGCTGCCCTCGTGCGGAGGATGAGTATGTTGAGGTCGAAGCTGGTCGGCGTGGGGGCTGTCGGCCTGTACGCATGGTACAGAACATGGTCGGGTTGTGTGATTGCTTGCTCTGCCTGCGGTGAGGTGCTGCCACTCATAAAGGAGCTCCGAATGCTATGCAAGGATGTGATTTCATTACAATACCTGCACGCCTCTGACTTTCGTCTTCTCCAGGCCACTGCTGTTCTCTTCATCATTAGTGCTGAGACCCTGAACACCAGGATGCAGAGGAGGGCTGGGGGAACCCCCAACCTGAGCATGCAGCAGCAAACATAGCAACGAGGTAGCAAGGAAAAAGCCTCTAGCCAACATCATTCAATTGTTTCATAAATTAATATTTGATATACCTGGTAATCAGGAAGGCTGGCAGCAATTGTGTAAGACAAATGTGGGATTTCTACATTCAAGTGAGAGGGCATGCAAACCCACGCACTTGAATTGTCACTTTAATGCACGCTTGCACACGTGCACGCAAACGCACGCACGCCTGCACACGTGCATGCAAACGCACATTACTATGCACACCCTTACTCGCACGCACATGCACATGTGCACATGTGCAATGCGCACACACATTCGCACGCACACACACACACACACACACAACACACACACACACATACACAGACACACACAGGCGTACACACGCACGCACGCACAATCATACACATACAGACACATGCACACACACATACAGGTTACAAACCAGGGAAGTGCAGCCAGATTAGCCGCCTACCACAACTCCCCTGGCCTCCATGTCTATCCAGATCCGCTTAGTGTGTCAGTCGAAGAAGTTGGTCCTCGTACAGAGCATACAGGTGCGCATTTCAACGGCAACTTTCTGATGAAGATGTGTGGGCTCGGTCAATCTACACTTGAGTAAATTTGGTCAGAGCCGTATACATACGCCCTATATAACTGTATTTTGGTGACTTCCCAGCCAAGAGTACCGTATATACCTTGTATATGTATGGTTCTGCCAACCCTACTCTTGAGGTCACAGGCGCGCACGCTTATGCCTCGTGTAATGTCTCCAAAATGATTGCTTGTGCGCGTATGTTATATACCTATTATTGAGCACATACTCAAGAACTGTGGTGCACAGTTGTGCAAATAAAGCTTCCCTTCCCTCCTTCGCCCTAGGACCTTGCTTGACCCTGTTCCGTGACCTGCTGCTCTCCCCGCAAGACGTGCTGTTGTGGTTAGGCTCTCACACATTCCTGGAGCGCCACGTCCACCGCTGCTATTTCATTCCCTCAAATGCGAGGGTCTTCTCCACCAGGTCAGTGTGGGGTCAGTCTGGTCAATGTGCACCTTCCTAGCATGGTGCCTCTGTAAAAAGCAGTGCTGTGAAGTTATCTGCAGGCATCTATCCGGCAACATAGCCACGTGGGTCCATTATTTTGTAGGATCTTGAGGGCTCGCGAGAGAGAGGAGGCAAGCCCTCAAGGCTGTCTTTCTTGATAGCCTTTAATTGAGCTGTCAAGAGGCCCCCACAAACTTGACACTAGCCTCGCCAGCTCAATGCTTGCACATCTCATTGTAGCAGAGCGTCGATGCAAGGCATCGTGTGCACTGAAGGCCCCCCTTTTTCAACGCAAGATCTGTCTCACTGCTCGTGCAATACATTTCAGGGAGACCTTGCTGCAAGGCATCGTGTGCACTGAAGGCCCCCCCTTTTCAACGCAAGATCTGTCTCACTGCTCGCGCGTGCCATACATTTCAGGGAGGCCTTGCTGCAAGGCATCGTGTGCACTTGAAGGCCCCTCCTTTTTAACACAAGATCTGTCTCATTGCTCGCGCGCGCGATACATTTCAGGGAGGCCTTGCTGCAAGGCATCGTGTGCACTTGAAGGCCCCCCTTTTTAACACAAGATCTGTCTCACTGCTCGCGCGTGCGATACATTTCAGGGAGACCTTGCTGCAAGGCATCGTGTGCACTTGAAGGCCCCCCCTTTTCAACGCAAGATCTGTCTCACTGCTCGCATGCGCGATACATTTCAGGGAGGCCTTGCTGCAAGGCATCGTGTGCACTTGAAGGCCCTCCTTTTTAACACAAGATCTGTCTCACTGCTCGCGCGTGCGATACATTTCAGGGAGACCTTGCTGCAAGGCATCGTGTGCACTTAAGGCCCCCCCTTTTCAAAGCAAGATTTGTCTCACTGCTCGCGCGCGCGCGATACATTTCAGGGAGGCCTTGCTGCAAGACATCGTGGAAAAGGGGCCCCCTTCCTCTGTCCTTCGGATTAATGCTTACCCCAAAAGCCTTGAAAATTACCTTGCGGTAGGTATGATTTGAAGCTCAGGAGAAGAAGCTACAGGCTGAGTTAAGAAAAGTTGGGGTGGCTGGCATGGGGGGGTCTCAAAGGTCTTGAAGTGTGTTTCATCTTGTGGTACTTGTAATTTCTAGGTGTAAGTGTAGGTGTAGGTGTAGGTGTGGGTATGGGTGTAGGTATGTGTGGTTGTGGGTGTGAGTGTGGCCTTGCCAGTGAACCATTTATGGGCGCCTTGCCAGTGAACCATTTCTACGTGCCTTGCCTGTGGAGATTTCATACTCGTCTTGCCGGTAAACCATATATACGTGTCTTGCCTGTGGACAATTCATACTTGCCTTGCCAGTGAAACATGTATATACGTGAGTCTCGTGAAATAGTTTATTGTGTGTGTGTATGTGCCTTGCCAGTGAACGTGCCAAAAGAAATTTACTGCAACGTAGGCTGTGTACGAAGCACGCAGATTCTTCTCACTAGATTTCACAAGGCTTCATCGCCAGGTTTCATCACTCAGTTTCATCACCCACCCAGTTCCACCACTCAGTTTTATCATTAGGTTATGTACATACCATCATCACTAGATTCTGTACTTAGGCCACCAGGTTCTGTACTTAGGCCACCAGGTTCTGTACTTCCCATCATCGCTACTTACCATCATCACTAGGTTCTGTACTTAGGTCACTAGGTTATGTACTTCCCATCATCACTACTTACCAGCATCACTAGGTTCTGTACTTACCATCATCACTACTTACCATCATCACTAGGTTCTGTATTTAGGCCACCAGGTTCTGTACTTCCCATCATCACTGGGTTCTGTACTTAGGTCACTAGGTTATGTATTTCCCATCATCACTACTTACCAGCATCACTAGGTTCTGTACTCACCATCATCACTACTTACCATCATCACTAGGTTCTGTACTTAGGCCACCAGGTTCTGTACTTCCCATCATCATTACTTACCATCATCACTAGGTTCTGTACTTAGGTCACTAGGTTCTGTACTTACCATCATCACTACTTACTACTTACCATCATCACTAGATTCTGTTCTTACCACTTGTTGGCACAGGACTCACTCCCCTTGGATTTCCAACTAGACCCCAAGAGCTACACGGAAGTGCTGATGGCGATGGAGGTCGGGCAGCAGCTGCGCTGGGATATAGTGCCCTCCTCCATGTTCTTCTTGCATGTGCGTGCGCTGATGGGTTCATAGGGCTGGCTAGAACTGTGTTTGCAACACCTGGTGCGCGCGGGTTTGTTCATAGGGCTGGCTAGAACTGTGCTTACACCTGCTTTCCCTGCTGGCGCGTGCTGCGTATAGTGTTGGTTAAAACCGCGCTCATGGTTGGTTAAAATCGCGCGTGCTGCGTATAGGGTTGGTTAAAACCGCGCATATGTGCCATAAAGTATGGGTGTGAGCACTAAATTTTGCTTGGATTTCCCTGCAGATGTTTCTATGTGTGGCGTATTTAGGAAGACAATGTATGCAGTTTACACAGTACAGATTTACTTATTCTTGACCCCCGGGTCTTGGTTGCAGTTTGTTACCAAAGACAGTCGAGCTAGGCATACACGTTCTCTGTTACAAAGGATACTTAGCTTAGGGTCATGATGAGTCCTGAATGAAGACTGCCGCCAAAATATTTGCAATCAAAGGGTCAGTTGGTGACTGATAATTCGCAACTCAAAAGTTACCATAGAGACAGTAGCCAATGGCTCTACAAATTAAAACCCTCCTTCAGTACTTCTTACTCTGTGGCTGTAAGACTCGCATTCAAAATTTCTGCGGATATGTACACACCTTTGCGGTGCTGCGATCAATGGCCTGAGACGTTAAAAGCCCGTGTACTCATTAGCTTGGTGACTTTGATGCTTGAGCTGTCTGTGCCAACTTTTGCCACAACTGCGTAGCATTAAATCCGACCCTTTTTGTGCACAGAATCCACAACGATCGCACCTCTTTGGCACGTCTTTCCTCTACACGCCTTAATTTAAACTCGTATTTTACACCCGACCCCCCTTGCAAATGCGTTCATGTGCAGTCAAGTACAGCAACAAAGGTTTTTGAAGGCTCTGTGGCTGCGGCGGTAAATAAAATACACGAGGCCATTGAGGTGTGTGGTGGCTGTGCATAGAATATATGCGGTGTGCGTAGCTGTGCATATAAACTATGAGGTGTGTGGTAGCTGTGCCATAAAGTACACGAGGCCATTGAGGTGTGTGGTAGCTGTGCATAAAATATATGCGGTGTGCGTAGGTGTGCGTAGCTGTGCGTAGCTGTGCATATAAACTATGAGGTGTGTGGTAGCTGTGCCATAAAGTACACGAGACCATTGAGGTGTGTGGTGGCTGTGCATAAAATATATGCGGTGTGCGTTGGTGTGCGTAGCTGTGCATATAGACTATGAGGTGTGTGGTAGCTGTGCCATAATGTACATGAGGCCATTAAGGTGTGTGGTAGCTGTGCATAAAATATATGCGGTGTGCATAGGTGTGCATATTAACTATGAGGTGTGTGGTAGCTGTGCCATAATGTACACGAGGCCATTGAGGTGTGTGGTAGCTGTGCATTAAATATATGCGGTGTGCGTAGCTGTGCATTAACGTAATGAGTGATAATTAGGGTTGGCCAGGACCATATAGGTTGTGGTGTATGTATGGTTGGTTGGGTCTATGAGCGGCGCATACATACGGTTCTGCCAACCCTAGTGATAATCAGTGCCCACTAGGATTTCAAAGGCTTAGGGACTGCAGCTGTTAATGCTGAGATCGTTGAAGTCCATTGAGATGCGGTGTGTGTGGGTGTGGGTGTGGGTGTGGGTGTAGGTGTGGGTGTGGGTGCAGACAAAATGATGACCAACAAGTATGCAACAAGTCCGTGGAGATGTGTGGTGTGTGTATGTGTGTGGACGCAATGATGACCAACAAGTAGGTATGCAACAAGTCCGTTGAGAAAGGTTTGTGGTGTGTATGGACGCATTGATGACCGACAAGCAGGTCACGCAACAAACTACAAACACACACTACAAACACACACTACAAACACACACTACAAACACACACTACAAACACACACTACAAACACACACTACAAACACACACTACAAACACACACTACAAACACACACTACAAACACACACTGCAAACACACACTACAAACACACACTACATACACACACTACAAACACACACTACAAACACACACTACAAACACACACTACAAACACACACCACAAACACACACTACAAACACGCACTACAAACACGCACTACAAACACACACTACAAAAGGCCTGGTGTTGAGGTGCGTGTTTTGCTGATGCTGCTTGCTAACTACTACATTTAGGTTTTCAACGTTGAGGTGCACATAGACTATGAGGTGTGTGGTAGTACTCAAACTCCTTGTCGTGAAAGTGTGGCAGCCTCTCTGCAAAACGGAGAAGCAATGCTGTTGTACTGGGCCATGCCTGTCGTACAATTGGCTCCCCCAGCTTATTTTAACCAGTCTAGTCAAACAGCCTCTCTGCAAAACGGAGAAGCAATGCTGCTGTACTGGGCCATGCCTGCCTGCTGTTAATCTGCACCATGCCTGTCGTACAATTGGCTCCCCTAGCTTGTATTGAACCAGTCTAGTCAAACAGCCTCGACCAAACACCTAACTGCTTGTCGCACATATTGTGTAGCTGCCACCAAAACACCAGGCATGACAAAAACGGCACGCTCTTGATGCTCGCTCAACCTCTTTGACAAACTTGATAGTACTGAAAGGCCATTCCTGAGGCGCGTGAAAGTTGTGCCGTGGGGGTGTGTGTGTACGTGTGTGCGCGTGTGTTGTGTGTGTGTGTGTGTATGTGTGTAACGACCTTTCTACTAAATTTGCATGGTTTTGTAGGAAACATGAGTAAGGTTGGCCAGAACCCTATATGAATATATACGGTGTATATACGGTATTTTTGGCAGGGAAATCACCAAATATACGGTTATATACGGTGTTGTTGGCAGGGAAATCACCACATACACGGTAGTATACGGTGTATATATACGGTTCTGGCCAACCCTGAACATGAGTTAGTTGAGGCAAGGTGATGGATGTTAATAATGTCTGCACGTACGTGACTGGGTATACAAAGGTGACGTTAAGAATGCCTGCACGTACGTGACTGGGTATACAAAGGTGACGTTAAGAATGCCTGCACATACGTGACTGGATATACAAAGGTGATGTTAAGAATGCCTGCATGTACGTGACTGGGTATACAGACAGGGTTGGCCAAAACCATACATACTTAGGTATACAGCGTATATACAGTGTATTCACGGTATTTTTGAGCAGAGAAATCACCATACATACATACGGTCATATACAATGTATATAGGTACACGGTTTTGGCCAACCCTTGATGTGCACGATGCAGGCAATAAAAGCCAATCCCCGCTTCAAGTAAGGAAGAGAGATTCAAATGCTGAGTTCCACAAAACTCCTCCACCACAGCAACTTGTTCACATTCCCACACAGTACCACACAGTACCACAAAACTCCTCCACCACAGCAACTTGATCATGTTCCCACCTTGATCTTGAAGTGTTCAAATCTACGGAGCAATGCTTCGATCAAAGTTACAGAGCAATGCTTTGATCCACTCGTGCTCAAACTCAACTTGTGCAGACCGTACCGTCTGAAGTGTTCAAACCTACAATCGTGCTCAAACTCAATCGTGCTCAAACTCAACTTGTACAGACTGTACCGTCTGAGTTTGCTTTGATCCAATCATGCTCAAACTCAGCTTGTACAGACCGTACCGTTTGAGTTTGCATACATTGCGACGGAGACGATGCACTCCCCAATCAATCCTGCTGCAGTACCAATTGTGTATAGTGTAAGTATTAACCATGTTATGTGTGTAATAAGTCTATCTGCAGTGCCAACTGTGCCCGTCTGCTCACACACCACGCGTAGGTCTTAGGGCTACAACAGTGCAAACACACACACATAAAATGCGTAGATCTTAGGGATACAGCAGTGCAAACACACACACATACACACACATACACACACAACACGTAGGTCTTAGGGCTAAAACAGTGCAAGCAAAAGATGCGAGCCGTGATTGATGTGGGAGCTGCCCCTGGTAGCTGGACTTGGTTTCTTTCAAGGACTGCACAGTGCGTGTACACACATACACACACATACACACACACACACATACACACACATACACATACACACACACATACACACACATGCATACATACACACACATACACACACACATACACACACATACACACACACACACATACACACACATAACCCGACTTGTATATATGCTGCCCACCTTCACAAAGATACGCGCCCTAAAGAGGGCTCACATATCTGTGATATGAAAAGAAATGAATGCCGGTGTGTGTGTTTGAAGTCAATCTGTAATGTGAATTAGAAATTGACGCTGGTATGTGTTTTAAGTGAAAGAGGAGATCACACGGACAGTGAGAAGGATGTGTCCAGATGCATACATATACACACACGCGCACACGCGCACACACACATGCACAAACACACACATACACACCTGTATACACAAACTCACAAACTCACACGCACACCGGGACCTTTACAATTCCTCCATGGCAGAACAAAGCAAAGAAAGGGTTTGAGCTCCTCATTGTCAGGCCCGCAATGCTGCATCCTTACTCTTTTGCTTCACACAGAGAAGATTGCACAGCCTGCAAGCACATCGCTCTGGCCTTTGGCTACCTTTTTGGCTGTTCGGCCAAATAGTATTTGCGTTTTGTCTTTATGTGCCAGCTGAAAAGTTTTTGCGTTTTGCTTTTTTTTGTTTTGCCACTAACATTGGTAACGTACTGCTCAGTAAAAAACATAAGGATTGTAAACGCAAGCGTACACGCACGCACTATACGCTTACATACTTGTGTGCTTCTGGTCTGTGCTTACCTGCGGCTTTCACGCGTTTCTAGACAGCAGCCTCCATCCTACTCTGTTCCTATGTTATTTTACACGTCGCTACCCTATCGCGTTCCTCCACATCCTACTTTTGCACTCTGCAAGCCCTACTCTTCGTAACTGTAACGGAACGATTAAAAGGAAAATGCTTTTCTGCCTTACTCTGCAAGCTCTCCTCTACGTGGCCGTGACGGAATGATTAAAAAGAATTTTTAGTTGTATCTTACTCTGCAAGCCCTCCTATATGTAACTATAACAGAACAACAATTAAAAGAAACCAAATTTTGCAATTACTCTGCAAGCTCTCCCCAACATGGCTGTGGCGGAATGACCAACAGGAACTAGCTCAAAGGAGTGCAATTAGTCATTCATAGGATTGGCCAGAACCGTATATACACACCGTATATGACCGTATATTTGGTGATTTGCCTGCCAAAAATACCGTATATACACCGTATATATATGGCTCTGGCCAACCCTAATAAGTCATAACTTACATATGTATGCACAGTAATTCATGTACCAGTCACCATTTGTAACGCATACGGTGCCCTCTTTTCTGCAGGGCAGTTGTGGCTATAGACCCTGCAGATCTTGATCCAGCCGTAACCAGCCTTCCAAACGTGCACCACCTGAGGATGATGTCAAGCGTGAGTGGTTGCTCATATGCTCAGACACTTGCATTTTTAAGAAATTACCTCAAGCGCGCGTACTTTGCCCAAACGTTCGCATTTGATGATGATGTCAATAACTTGCTTAGACGTTGTGCTTTGAGGATCATATTAAGAACGAGTTGGTTGACCATGATGGCTGAGCGCTAGCTTACGATGGCTGATATTTATCCGGCATTGTGGCTGCCCGGAAAAGTGCCTCAGATAAAACATTTGCCTGAAATGTCATTTTGCTCTGCTGTGTCCTCTCTCTCTCTCTCTCTCTCTCCTTTCTAAACCTTTTCCAGATGTTATCACTAACATTATGGTACAGATTTTCGATCTACAGTGGTCGGTTTCGAAATTAAAGCTATACTTTTGCTACGCAGGATCCTGCAGTGGCTGCAGCAATCAGCGCAGCTTTGAAGTCTGACGATATTTTGGTGGACGTGCTCACTTGTGATATGAATCAGCAACCTCTCAAAGCTTTCCAGGTATCCAGATCTTTGCCGATTAATCACACATCTGTCAAACTTTTCTGTCCATGGGGGGTTTATTTTAAATTTTGTACATATATAAGGTCGTCCCCGTGCAAACCCCCCCCAAACACGGCCAATAAGCTTCCCACTCAATTTAAAGCCCTGTATACCTCATCTGAATGCAAGATACTTGATGTTATATCTAAACCATTGACATGTGCTGGAAATTCAGCATTCTGGGGGGCTGTGTGGGGCCCAGTGCGTATTTTGCACCCACTTTGGCAGGGAAAAGGTGCATTTCTGAAGTTGCTCCGATCGACCTCTGCTTCAGGATATCAGGATATAAACATTATAAATGTTGTATAACAATGCTGCAAGGTCGAATTTGGGGCAGGGGTACTGGGAAAGCCGGCGAGTGGGAGGTACTCACACAAGGGACAGGGGAAAAAGGCAGAAAAAGCTGTTTCTCTATACCTGCTGCGAGTTTCAGCCCGGTTTTTGCTCACAAAGTTGCAATATAAGTTATTATTTACATGGGGCCAATCGGTGGCCTGGCTAAAACTTGGTGGAATTGTTTGGCTCGTTACATGCAGCAATTTCTGCCTGTGCTACTTCGGCTCCATATAAAATCCCCAAATTCACACCAGAGTTGCGGTATAGATGATCAAGCCCTTTAAAATTTACAGGGCACAGATTGGTGCAGTGTGTGAGTAATCCTTTTTGTGTGCATCAAAAGAAAAAATTAAGCTATCCAACACATCTGCAGCTCCCAAAACGGCGAAGTGGTTGGGGAGATATGCCCAATTTAGTGGTATTGGCCCTATATGCCCGGGGAGGGGGGGGGTTTGCATGGGGACGACCATAAACTTATATATATACAGGAGGCATCAAGGATTTTAACTTTTTGACGTCACGTGTCAATCAAAATGTAAATTACATATTTGGAATCCTGACTTTGAGAGCTATCGATTGGTATATAAAAGAGCCAATTTTGAGGGGGTTTGGGGGG
>Ga0307968_1001704_pt1 | contig 18073 bp, 7 predicted proteins | sample OrgLakmetagen650_FD_201834 | JGI IMG/M metagenome (GOLD analysis project Ga0307968, IMG submission 201834) | Saline water microbial communities from Organic Lake, Antarctica - #650 | ecosystem: Environmental > Aquatic > Non-marine Saline and Alkaline > Saline | place: Antarctica: Organic Lake...
CACACACTCACTCACACACACACACACACACACACACACACACACACACACACACACACACACACACACACACACACACGCACACACGCACACACACACACACAAACACACACACATGCACACACACATACTCACACATACACACACACACAAACACACACACACACACACATGCACACACACATACTCACACATACACACACACACAAACACACACACACACTCACTCACTCTCGCACACGCGCACGCACGCGCACACACACACACACGCAAATATACACACACAAACATACACACACTCTAACGCACGCACACACGCGCACACACACACACGCACACACACACACACACACACACACACACACACACACACATCTCTGTTTGCATCCCCGCTCGGCATTCTGCTGCTTGTTAACCCAGTGGACACGTGAAATCACAAACCAGAAATCCATCTTGTCCCTTGCCATGATTTAGCAAATAGGCTATAGATGAAGTTTTGGCTGAATAATGGACCACCCCGCTGGCCTGGGCGAGACCTATAATTTGGCACAAGACCTATAATTTGGCACAAGATGCATATGTATTGAGCCACCACGTGCACACCCCAACCAGGGCTCATTTGACCCATTTTGGCACCCGTTCAGATTATCTTTTTTGAAGGAAATGGCTAAATTTGATATTTCACTGAATACTTGGTCTTTGCTTTCCATAACTTAGCATTGCTCCAAAACGTTATGAAGCACTCGATTTGGTGCTCTGGCTGGTCAAATATACAGTATACTGGTGCTTTAAAAGTAGGGTCCACGCCACGGCAGGATGATCAGGTGTGTCCCATGATTGCCAATTTTTAACCTTAGCTGCTTTGGGATCCCACGGTTGAGCTTGGATAGTAGCAATTGCAATCATGATGAGAAACGCATACCCTATGCGCTAGTAACATCTAAGAGCATACCCCCCATTTTAGCCTCTATCATCATCATAAATTCATACAATCATACAATCCCAAAACGCAAAGACAAAAATCCCAGAAGCAGAAATTGAATCAGGCCCCGTTTTCCCTGCAAATTTCAAAACGCTGGATTTGCCTACCCTTTTAGTGTCGCCTTGTGCTTTGTTAGACTGGCTAAGGGGGGAAATGCGTGAATGGGCATGTCGGCCTTTAATGGAGTATCAGAAACGCGTGACCAACTTGGATAATCATGAGGGTTGCAGGATGCAGCGCAGCATACCCACAATTTGCATGCATGTGCTTGCAAACAATGGTGCCACCAGAAAAAATTTCATGGGCAGGGAGCCATTCAATAAGAACGTGTCCAGTTCAGCTTCGAGAGAGTTTCTACTGTGACTGCGTGCACATTTTATTTGTACAAATGAAGCTTAGCTCTGTGTGCTGTGACATCAGGAGTCACGCTCTGGGGACGCTCTGGGGAAGGGGACAACGAGTCGACAAAGGAGTGAAGCCTGCACCAGCTGGTCCGGCTCTGGGCTCGCTCTGCCTGGCTAGATATTATATTTATCATTAAAAAAATATGCAGCAGCGCTTTTAACCAGCCTTGTAATCGAAAACCGCACACGGAAAAAGATGGACCGCGATGGACGACTGGTGAATGGTGCAAGTTTGTGCTAAGAAGCTACTCGGTTGTAACGCTGCAGGAAAATAATTTCTCGGAGTATTCTCGAAGGTCGTTGTTGTGCAGAGCGTGTGCAGAGCGTGCGATTAACGACCTCGACGGCTGAAAAATGTACACACTACATGAATTTATTTTTTTTTAGAAATCTGTGAATTCAGAAGAAAGAGCGTGGCGGTGTTGTAATGGTGGAGAACAATAGCAGGCCGGACCAGCGTCTCTCTGCGTGGCTGCATCCCAGTTTCCGCCTTTTGATGTTGATGACCCTCTGGTGAGATGTCTCCTGTTTAGATGTGCTGCTTGCAGCAGTCGTCGTGCTCTGCAGAATCCGTGTATGTGCATGCATGAATCGTGGAAACTAGTTATGTACCATTTATTATAAGGGAAATAACAGGAGACAAACGGCAGCAAACGCAACAGGTCCTTCCAGACATCAAGGCCACGATGTACTGGGAGATCGAAATATAGGCCGGCACCACACATCACTCTTCCTTTCTACTACGCACAGGGGGCTCATCATTGCTTCTGGATTCATGTTTTGGCTCATTACCTTTGCCCGTCCTAGGTGAGGAAGTAATAAAGCGTCCGTTCGTCTTCCGTTATAGAAACTCCTGCTAACATCTTGGAGGTTTGTGAACGACATGACCTCAATCATTGCGCACACACATGAAAGGCAGCATTTCTGTCGTCAATTGCTGACAATGTGTGCCTTGGTTTACCCAGAATCCAATGCCACATTCCAATGCAGCCGCTGGTACCGTGACACTGAAAAGCACGGCAAATTCTTCACCAGCTGGTACGTCTTTTTCCAATAGAGTGCTGACGCAAAGCAGCTACAGCAGGGCAGGAGTTTAGTATAATATTCCTTGGTATTAAGCACTGCCGTCTAGATTCAGCAGCTAAGATGAAAGCAAGGTATTTGCAATTGCAGCTGCATGTATGCGCCATCCTTGCATGACGGACAGCATAATGCACCACCTGCTCATACACAAAGGGACATTGACTACCAGCTCCAGCCTGTTGTCGACGGCTTTGCGTGGCAGCTATTGTACGGACTGTGGGTCGCACAGGTATTGATTCCGACGTAGGGTACCGACATGCTTCAATCAAAAACAAAGGCACAGATCCACAATTACGACAGCTAAGGGCTCGAAAGCTGGCTGCTTTTGGTAGTGCTTTGGCAGATAAAACATCCCTACGTGCTCAGGTCTAGGTTGCAATAACTCAGCTGCAAAAAGTACCATCTTTACATACCACAAAGTAAGCCTGCTTTGTGTAGAAGTAGTGTGACAATGAGTTGGACCCTGCATGCAGAGTATCAGCAGGTGCTTGGCTCTGTGGCCCTATGGGCGCAATACACACAGACACACACACACACAAACATATGCACACACACAAACACACACACATACACACACGCTCACACACCACATATGTTCTTTGCGCTTCCTGGTCACAGATCCTGTTTCAGTGGCTTCCCAATGTCAGTGCCCTCCTTTTTGCGTGTGGGCTAATGTGGTACACTCAACATTACACCAAAGCGCTAGCGGAAGGTTTCCTGCCTCCTGTGCCCAATGTCCACGTGGAAAGGATTAATAATTCAGCTGTATACGCAAAGCATTGGGTACGCATAAGGGAATGGTGGTGTTGCTCTTGCCGTCATTTTGAGCATGCAATTGAGAATCTGCACTGTTGGGTATGCTTGGAAATTATGCTTTTCATCGCTTTTTCGGTTTTGTTTAAAGCTAAAAGTTGCCTTTTAAAAACGTAGGGTGGTAATTGCACATTCTTGCTTTTAAGTGTGACCAGAGAAGTAGATTAATGCTGGTGTAGTGTTTGAAACTGAAGCCGTGCCCCGGTTATCTTGATAAGCACTGCACAATTGAGCTGGTATTCCTATAATTTATTTAGCTAGCTTGCAGCCTTAAAAGCGTTGTCTACTGATTGCCTTGCATTGCAGATTAAGAGGGTGCTAAACTACCAGCTGCCTCCAAGGCGTTTCTTCAACTGGTGGTGTGACGGCTTCAATGTAAGGTACGCACACAATTCCATAGCAACTCAGCAAGCGGAATACATAGGGTCGGCCAGAACCATATATACACGGTTTATATACGGTGTTTTTGGCAGGGAAGTCACCAAATATACGGTCATATACGGTATATATATACGGTTCTGGCCAACCCTAGGAATACACCTAGGTGCGCACCAGACAACGCTTACACCATATCCATGCGACATGTCCTACGTTCACGCACTTTACCACGCAGGGATCTCTTTCTTGTCGTTGTCTACTTTGGCTTAAATGTATGCTGGATCTATGAAACATTTATGCGGACGTTCAAAGGGGTTGATGGTAAGTGCGATAGGAGTTCTAAATTCTCCTTTGTGATGCACTTTTTTCTAGGTCTTGTCTGCTACACAATTGAACTCATTTCCCAATAATGAAACTCCGCTCCCGCAGCGCAAGTTACTGCAGGCGAGCTGTCAGGAAAGAAGGCCCACGAAGCTTACACAGTAGAGTGAGTGATACACTGTCGATTACACCTTGTCTGCGTTCTCTTCGCACTTTTTCAAAACAAACGTTCTCTTCCTCTATACACTTTTCTCTTCTACATACATCTGTTTCATGTTTCCTCTAGCTTTTGTTTCTTTTGTTTAGCCAGGTGTAGTTTCAGGATTTTTCCAAACTTCCGCTGAGATGCCCTTTGGGGCATATATAGTGATCTATCCTTACCTTACCTTTCACCTTATCTACTTCCAACCCTCTCCATCTCAGTGGCACATTATTACCATCGGCCTGCTCATGCATATTACGTCCTTCTAGCCTTGACCGAATCATCCTAGGGTTTAACCGTAAGGAAAAAGCGCTCTCAAAAGTGGCTCCCTTTCCTTGGTTATTGTGAGGAGTGGTCTTTGCTGCCTGCGTAGCCTTATTCCTTATTCTGCATTTCACTTTGCAAGAAACCCAAGGTCTCAGTGCCTGATTTAATGTATGCAGAGCCGGCACGACTTTTGGATGGGTGTCTACAGTAGACCTGCTTCTGCTGCTCTACCCAGTAAGCTCGTTTCCCTTAGCTGTGCAAGGAGTCTATTCCTGTGTTCCTCGCACATATATAGATCTTGTAAACCACAGCCTATACCTCACACAAGAAAATATGTAGCATAACTATGCTGGTAGCAGAAATGGCAATGGTAGCAGTAGCATGAAAGGTAATGAGTTACAAATTATTAGGAGGTCAGGCTTTACGCCACTTGCCAAAATGCGCCATTCAATCACAGCCATGAACTGTCAACGACAAACACTTCCCCTATGTTATACACAGGTGTCGCGTAGTTCATTCCTTATCTGGGTCTTCAAGGTGAGAACACGTCGAGTGCTTTGACACTTCTTGGACTTGTTTTCTATGGTGGGCTTTCTTATACTAACTCTCACGAATATCACTGTTGAAATATAAAGCTGCTCTAACGTATCAATACTCAAATCACTGCTTGTATGTATCACTGCTCAAAATATACTGCTTAAAATACACTGCTCAAAATTTACTGCTCAAATCACTGCTCAAAATTAGGTAGTGTGGGTTGGAATTAAAAATACTTTACTCGTTTCCTCTCTTATCAATCCTTCAGGCAGACTTTCCTGTGATGATCCGGTACCACAGGTTTGTGTGACCCTCTCCTTTGCCATTCTCTGCGCTGCTTATTTTATTCGCCGACACACTCCAACACTATATTTTTGATACCAGTGCATCACCCAATGTTAGCATCACCATACTTGAGCGTCACTACCTTCACATACCCAAATGCATCCCTGGTCACACAGGTGGCTGTCCCAGGGGTTCATGATCGTCCTGTTCCTTCACTCCATGATGTTCTATGGCCTTTGGTGGAATATGGTGCGTGTATGTGTGTACGTTTGTGTGTGTGTTTATTTGTGTGTTTGTTTATTGTGTGTATATGTACCTTTGCCTCATATACAAAGACATGAAGCATGCATGTAGGTCAAGCATGTTACTCTTTACAAAATCAACATCTTGTCAATCACGTGCATCTTTGCATGTGCTATCCTTTTCTCACTGCCTGAATGTGCTTTTCTATCATGTTCATTGTATCGTCACACAAGCATTTGCGTGTCCCCCCTTGCACACACCTGAATGAACACATTCGTCATCACACAAGCACTTGTGTGTCCCCCCTTGCAGCACATCTGGGTGAAAGAAACATTCCACTGGAACGACCACACTATCAACAATTTGGCTGGCAGTATTGCTTGGTGGATAAGCCTCATAATTTGGGGCTGCTCATCTGCAAATGTGCGGCGTAATGCTTTCAAGGTGTGTAATGGACAAAATCATTACCTTATCATTAGCAATAGGGTTAGCCGAACCATTTTACCTTATCATTTGTAATAGGTTTAGCCAGAACCATATTTTTACGGTGTATATACGGTAATTTGGCTGGGAAATCACCAGATATATGGGCATAGACTTATCTGGTTTGATGTGCTTAACCCTAACTTACAGTGCACAGCCATAAACTGATTGTACATGATGAGTGGTGCTTAGGATTCTTAGAGGCTGGTGTGCCTTAGCTTGCAAGCATATTCCTGTCTTGCCTTTTACAACTGGCTTCAAATTCTCAACCCTATTCCTGGAATCTTGCAGGTGTTCTATAATGTCCACATTTGGGGCGTACCTTTGTTCCTCCTCTTCTCGGTCATGCACTACAAGTTCCTTGTCTACTACATGCTGTGAGTATGTCCTAGTGCTCAGCCACTACACCGATCTCCGATCAATCAAAGCATGATTATAAGCTCGAGTTGTGGTGGTTTCAAAGCACGCAAACGGCTCTTAATTGCTTTGTGCGCAGGCCTGGGCTCATTGTCTACATGCTAGATCTGACGTTCCGGTGGTGGCAAATGAGTGTGGACTGTAGCCATGCAACTGTGACACTGCTTCACAGCTCAAGCAATATTGCCACAATCAAGCTGTGCTTCTCACCCGTGAGTCGTTTGCTGACTTGATCGCCTGAAATACACGTGCTGTGTGCAAGTTATTACAACAACTTGCAACTGTGACGCTGCTACACTCATGCATTATCGCCACAATCAAGCTGTGCTTCTCACCCGTGAGTCGTTTGCTGACTTGATCGCCTGAAATACACGTGCTGTGTGCAAGTTATTACAACAACTTGCAACTGTGACGCTGCTATACGGCTCATGCATTTTCGCCACAATCAAGCTGTGCTTCTCACCCGTGAGTCGTTTGCTGACATGATCGCCTGACATACACGTGTGCATGCAAGTAACAACAGTTTGCAATTGTGGCGCTGCCACATGCTTAACAGCAGCTTCCTGTAATACCTGCAATTTGGTTGTCCTTCTCACCTACGAGTCTCTTGCTGGCTTGCTGGTTTTTATATCTTGGGCTCCTATACTCCGAATCATCCCTCTGCAATTTATGCGTACACTTCTAAATTCTCATTTAGCATTTATTTATTTATGAGCTCATGACAATAAATATTGTGGCCGGATGCAGAATGGTCCTGATTAACTATATTCTCCATAGAGTGATCTGTAAAAAGCGACGTTGTGCCTCTTCCTGCCTGAAATTCTATCCGACCTGGGGCATTGCTGATTTATCAGAAAAATGCAGGCAACGAAAGCCACTCCCCACATTTGTCGACAAACAGGAGCCAGTTTCATAACAGGAATCCATCAGTCCTTGGTACTCCTCTGCAGGCCGCCATCATAAAACCAGCCCAGTTTGTTGTGATGCACTTCCCGTCAGTGAGCATGTGGCAGAGGCACCCTTTCACGATTGCAGAAGTGACAAGGTTTGTGGATAAAGTTGCTCCTATTGTTAAAGTCTTCTTGCATGTACATATGCCTGCTGCTATGCAACCACAAAGCCCCATGATTTCTGCTAGCATGTCGAATTCCTTGATGAGATACACATGTTCAATTCACTATTTGCTCGTAATGGGTCCCCTGAAACGCATAGCGAGTCATTTTGCAAGTCGTTTTGCAAATTCCCCCGCGTACATACATAGTAACTCAGTCCAGAATTGCCCACGTATATATGTACATAGTAAGTCTCATTCTGACAATGCCCACTTACATACATAGCCCCACGCACAGACTTAGTGACTCTCATTCCAGCAACGCTGGTGTTTGATTGAGGTTAAATTCCCCATTTAAGTACTTTCTCGAACACAATCATGTGTTATGTCACCACTGCAGGGACCCTGTGTCCAAAGCACAGTACGCTCTCATCCACGTCATTCCCCAATTAAGTACTTTCTCAAACATACAATCATGTGTTATGTCACCACTGCAGGGACCCTGTGTCCAAAGCACAGTACGCTCTCATCCACGTCAAAAGCACTGGGCAGTGGAGCTCTGACTTGCTGCAAGCAGCACAAGCCCACCGCTACCGCCACTCCGCTGGGCTGGCAGCAACACCCTCATTTCAGGTGCTCGGTACTAACGTGTCTCCTTTTTCAAAACTAACGCGGAGAATGTTTCTCTTTGCCTGCGTAGTTTACTCTGTTCTTTTTACAAGATGTGACATGTGTCATGAGGCCGCTGCCAAGTAGAGCCTGCTTGCACCCTGTGAACCGTGCGGTGAACGACCCTGTTTACTTACTAAGAAACAGCAAAGACCACGCTGGCAGTGTCAACACACCCAGCATGCTCCAGGGAAGGAGCACTTGTGTGCCAAGCACTTAAAAGCCCCTCATTGCCACTCAAATGGTTGTGTGGTTGCTATCAAGAAAAGCCTTGCAGTTTATCATTCAGAAGCAAAACAACTGTCGTTACTGATCCCCAACTCATATTGTTTCCATACGTCCCTTTGCTTCTTTCTTCTTGTGTTGTAAGCAGTCCTTGGTCCCTGCTGCCTGTAAAGCCTACACCATGATCGATCTGGTTTCTCTGCTGGCCAAAAAGGCATCGTTCCAGTTCGTTTCGGTTATGAAGTACAAAACACGATGCTGCACCCACTACAACAGATACCTGTGGTTATAGATGGGCCTTACGGAATTGACCACGAGCTTGGGGAAAATCTGGAGACAATCATCTTGCTGGCAGGTGGAATTGGGGTGAGTAGGATTAAAATCTATTACCATTGAAGCATATTAGCATCCGCAAATGACGAGCAAGCTTGGACACAGGGCCGTTCAGTATCTATAAGACACGTTTATTTGCCTGGCCAATCGCCTGTTTCAATCCTCAACAGCACAAAGAACTTCACCAAATCTCATGTTCGTTGAGCTCACTCTTTTAGTGCGTGAGCCGAGATCCTTACTATTTAATTGCATGAGCCGAGATCTTTAGTCAATTCACCCTACTCGCTGAAGACTTGTATTAATGGCACCGGGACCACGCCTGCAAACAAAATTTTGCAGTCATCCAGTTTCCAAAACATTTGTCATCTCGAACAGGTATAGGTATATGCCCTTGTAAAACTGTACCCATCGTGCGCAACAATACGCAGGCCACGCCAGCAATAGCCATCTGCCTGGATCTCGTCCGCCGCCGTGCCTCTGGCCTGCCTGTGCCCTCCAAGGTTCACTTCATTTTTGCCAGCAAGGACCGGGCAGACTTTACCGCAATTATTCCTGCTGAGATCAAAGATGCAGCAAGGTAGAGTTTTCAAGTGTGGAATGTTGGTTTGTTGCGGCATTAGGTTCTTGCTGAGAATGAAGCGGAGAAGGTAGAGAGCCAAGCATGTTCCAGTGTTTTTGCTGTGTGTGTGCCTGACATTTATCTCATCAATTATTCCGAAATTTACTGAAACGTATGCCAGCAATTGCGCACGCAATTGCTCTGCGCACAAGGTCTCATAACTTTTGAAATTGCAAGTTCTAGCCTTTGGGCAACTGAGTAGGTCCAATTGCAATATTGGTCCAGTTGCCCAAAGGATTGATACGGTGTGCAGCACAAACACCATCCACTCACTGTGTACAGCAATGAAGTTATAAGTTTAAGCCTTTGAGCAACTGAGTAGGTCCAATTGCAGTATTGGTCCAGTTGCCCAAAGGAAAGATTTAATGTGCAGACAAACACCATCAACTCAACCGTGTACAGCAATGAAGTTATAAGTTCAAGCCTTTGGGCAGCTGAGTAGGTTTAATTGCAGTATTGGTCCAGTTGCCCAAAGGATTGATACAGTGTGCAGCACAAACACCATCCACTCACTGTGTACAGCAATGAAGTTATAAGTTCAAGCCTTTGGGCAACTGAGTAGGTCCAATTGCAGTATCGGTCCAGTTGCCCAAAGGATTGATACAGTGTGCAGCACAAACACCATCAACTCACCGTGTACAGCAAAAGGGAATCAGGGGCTATTGACAAATTTTAACCCACAGGGCGGCTGATAGCTGGCTGGACATGACCTTGCATGCAACCCACCCTGCTGTTGATGCTGTCAAATCTATTGCTGTCACACTGGCGGCTGCCACCGAGAACGTCCCTCTTCTTTCTGCGGACCTCCTCTCGCCCAAGTAAGTTGCAGTTACTTATTGACGTGACAGGGTGTTGTGTTTGGCAGAGACGTTTGGCTAAGATGCAGCAAAAAGAAGATGTGGGCCAAAACGAGCTATGACGCACAGAGCTCAAGAGACAATCTGTGATCACAGGCCAAACGCCACATAGAAATGCAGAGCTGCCCTCATTATCACTTGCTGCATCATTCGGCACAAGCAAGCCTGCCACATCACGTGACCGCTCAACCGTTTACTGCATTTCTCCAACGTAACCTACTGTGTCGTGCACACAGGCTGCTGCAAGGCTACGATCATGGATACGCGGTGTATGCCATTGCAGGTCTACTTTCCTTCCTTGGAGCTTTTGCAGGTGTGAATCTACAAACAAAATTATGTGAACAAGGGGAGCGCCCCGACAATAGTCCGTGGTCAGCTTATTTCTGTGTTATTCCCTTCAATGCAGCTGCTGAAGAATTCTAGGTAAACCATAATTTCCTGGTCGTCTACACTACCTTTGCATATCCAACTCTTTTTGACAGGCCCTTAACCGAGGATCTTTAAGCGCTGTATTTTGCTCAATCATTGACCGATTTTCGCAGGCCTTTTGCCAGGTGCAGCATACGATGCAGCAGAGAACAGGCGCACATCAACAGGCTCTTGGTGAGTGGCATATAATGCAGTGCTTCCAGAAGCTGCATGGGTTCCATAAGCACACCACCTCTCAATACGGCATGGGTGTTCTTTTGCACGTGTGTAATTTTGGCAGGTCCTTGTAACATCAGCAGAGTTTATTTTGCGTGTAAATTTTAAAGGAACAGGCGCACATCAACAGGCTCTTGGTGAGTTGCATATAATGCAGTGCTTCCAGAAGCTGCATGAGTTCCATAAGCACACCACCTCTCAATACGGCATGGGTATTCTTTTGCATGTGTGTAATTTTGGCAGGTCCTTATAATATCAGCAGAGTTTATTTTGCGTGTAATTTTGAAGTGTGCAGGTCCTTTCAACATCAGCAGAGCTTAAAGTAAATATTTACAAAATTGTACCGGGGAGCAGGGTTGTCCTTGCATACGTTTACATGACCACTTTAATGCTCCAAGGCACGCCCCATTGTTTTCTATTCCGGCTCGGCTCCACCGTATGTTGGAGGGGAATTTACACATGACCAACCATCCAGGACAAGAAACTGTTTAGAAACTCTGCCAAAGATCTGGAGAGAGAGAAAGCTGCCTCTTTCCAGGACAACAAACTGAATACTAACTGGCTAAACAACTGAAGCCCCTCGGCTAGAAGAGAACAAAGAAGTTAGCAGCTGAACCGTTGACATTCATACCTGCCAACTACGACAGCAAGAAGCGAAAGTCAAGAGGAAGAGGGGATAATGTTTTAACCTAAACGCTGACTAAAGACCAGGTGAATAAAGACGGTGATGGTTCCTACAGCGCAAGCTGTGGCAAGACAGTTCCAACTGACATTTGGTTGCACTCGCCTACAAGAACGTGAGTGCTTCTGCAGCAGGCTGCAGAGTACTCTGCAGTTTTTAATTGTGGTCGTCTGTCTTTAAGCAGCTAGCGGATCCTCTATTTGACCAAAGACATATCTGGGGTCTTATACAAGTATTGTGCGGTACATTTCCACAGGTTGTCCCAAGGCTTAGATTGCGTCAGAAAAAAAATTAGAGGAAATGCTTGTTTCTATCTTTGTAGGTACTGTGTGGTTGGCCTCATCCAGTGGATTGGCATCTTTTTCGGAACCATGCTCCCTCCCCTCGTACTGGTCATCATCCCAAGCTTCTTTTACCGGTAGGGTTCCTGTGTACGTGCAAATACATACTGTCTCTCTGTTTTAGGCCATGCTCCCTCTATTAATCTAGGTAGATACTGGTCATCATACTGAGCTTCTTCTACCGGTAGGGTTCCTGTGTACGTGCAAATACATACTGCCTCTCTGTTTTAGGCCATGCTCCCTCTATTTATCTAGGTAGATACTGATCATTATCCCGAGCTTCTTTAACCGGTTGGATCCCTGTGTACGTGCAAATACATACTGCCTCTCTGTTTTAGGCCATGCTCCCTCTATTTATCTAGGTAGATACTGGTCATCATCCCGAGCTTATTTTACCGGTTGGATCCCTGTGTACGTGCAAATACATACTGCCTCTCTGTTTTAGGCCATGCTCCCTCTTTTTTAGGCAATGCTCCCTCTATTAATTTAGGTAGATACTGGTCATCGTACTGAGCTTCTTTTACCGGTAGGGTTCCTGTGTACGTGCAAATACACACTGCCTCTCTATTTTAGGTCATGCTCCCTCTATTAATCTAGGTAGATACTGGTCATCATACTGAGCTTCTTCTACCGGTAGGGTTCCTGTGTACGTGCAAATACATAGTGCCTCTCTGTTTTAGGCCATGCTCCCTCTATTTATCTAGGTAGATACTGGTCATCATCCCGAGCTTCTTTAACCGGTTGGATCCCTGTGTACGTGCAAATACATACTGCCTCTCTGTTTTAGGCCATGCTCTTTATTTATCTAGGTAGGTAAATGAAGGTCATCATCCCGAGCTTCTTTTACTGGTTGGATCCCTGTGTACGTGCAAATACATACTGCCTCTCTGTTTTAGGCCATGCTCCCTCTATTAATCTAGGTAGATACTGGTCATCATCCCAAGCTTCTTTTACCGGTAGGGTTCCTGTGTACGTGCAATTACATATTGCCTCTCTGTTTTAGGCCATGCTCTTTATTTATCTAGGTAGGTATATGAAGGTCATCATCCCGAGCTTCTATTACCGGTTGGATCCCTGTGTACGTGCAAATACATACTGCCTCTCTGTTTTAGGCCATGCTCCCTCTATTAATCTAGGTAGATACTGGTCATCATACTGAGCTTATTTTACCAGAAGGGTTCCTGTGTACGTCCAAATACAAACTGCCTCTCTGTTTTAGGCCATGCTCCCTCTAATTATCTAGGTAGGTATATGAAGGTCATCATCCCAAGCTTATTTTACAGGTTAAGTCCCTGTGTACGTACAAATACACACCGCCTTTGTTCTGTATCAACCTTCAAGCTCCTGTGACATCGTGTCTTGGGAAGGTGTGCTGGTATGCACGTATTGCAATAACGATTTGCTGGCACACACGCATTGGTGTACACAGAGGATCGTAATTGAAGCAGCCACTGGTATCTGTGAGCTATTCCTCTAGGGGCACTAGTTTGATCAAATCTGTGTTGCAACATCACAGTGGACTTGCAACATCATCGTAGCTGTGCTGCGTACTATGTATTCATCCTTTTGCAATGGACTTCAAACCAGTGTTAACACTGCAACACAGCATTAGCTTCTATCAGGGTTGTACATCGCGTCTGGGAACCGGAATAAGTAATAAGCTTTGGGGCTGTCCCGAAGGTCAAAGCAGGTCCGGGTCTCCCAGAAATTGCAGGGAAAGCATTTGCTACTATGCAATTTACTTTTGGCTTTGCTTGTAAACATCTTGGAACATACTATACTCTGCAGGCAAAAGCTGGCCAAGGCAATGGTAGACAGTAACACCAACGGGGCTGCTACACAAAAAAATGCGGTGTTCAAGCCAGACATTGACGTAGGCTTGGCCTTGGAGGGAGGCCCCTTGCCGGTTGTGGAAGGGCGTCCTAACCTTGCTCAGGTCCTGCAGCACATTCAAGCAACACACGCCGGCGCTGTGGAGATTCCTGTCATTTTTGCAGGTAAGCTCTGCGTGCAGCACAGTAAAAAAATTACACTTGGTTGTGTCTTGGATAATCAGATGCCACGCTCTAGTTCTGCCTTGCCTATGTAATTAGAAGCCGCTCTAGGTATGCCTCAGACAGACATCAGAAGCATATCAATCAACCACACAAAAGCAAATAACGACCAGTAGCAGCCTAAAGGAACGGGCATACAAGCCACACGTTGGCCATTATTTACAAGCAATCTTTTGGCGCCAGTCAAAAGTAATGACTGCTTCAAACAGTGTGGCACATTAGCACCTTGCTACTTGCACAGACCCTGCAAATATGTAATATGAAGTAACACATTTGCTTCATGCGCTTGTACAGGCACCTGCAGCTTGCGTTGTAATTCATTTGCACCATGTCCATGATAGGTCTTAAGCAGATGTAGGACACTACATACATCACGAGCGTCTACAGGCCTGTGAAACTGAGTTCATAATCCAATTGCCTCACGTGCTTGTACAGGCCCCAGGCAGATGCGAGACGCTGCTCGCAATATTTGCCAGGACTTGAGCATGTCTTCGGCCAAGCCTTACCTTGACTTCCATGAGCACACTTTCACACTATGAGGGAGAGTTTTGTACTAGCAATTGTGCTTTGCTTGTGAGTGTTTAAGTCGTTTCCACGTGGGTAAATCGTATGTCATCATTCTAAGCAGTTAGGTACAGGTTCTATATTATACACAGATGTGCATGCGTGTACGTGATCAGCATTTATGTTATATTGGATCACTTTCAAAATGGTTACCTTTGTTTTTAGAAAAACAGGTGTGATCATTTTTAGTGTTAAAAGTCCGGCTTGTTTGTTTAATTCTTGGTTATGCCCGCTGGTGGCACATTTTCCCAAAGAACCATATTTGTGCTTTTGATTTTATGATAGCATAGAGCACCATATTGTGCTGCCTGTAGGTCTGCAGTAGACCGTCTGCTTGTGTTTTTGACGGCTGTTCCGTGACCTTATATTTTACATCTCGGCCAGCTTGTGTTTTTGGTGCTGTTCCGTGGCCGTATATCTTGCAGTTCAGCCTGCTTATGTTTTAGGTGGCTGTTCCGTGACCTTATATTTTGCTTCTCAGCAAGGGGGTAGAGTACATGGCTGTTAGTGTCATGGATGACTTGTGTATGGTTACTGCATCCTACAAGCAACTCCCAAGTTTGATGCCATGCTTCCTTCTTATGCCAAACTATAATAATGTGTTAAATTGTTGCAAGTGTGTTGGTTACAATGATTACAACAAGTGTATGGCTCATTGATTGCTGACTGATTTTGGCCAGCCACTTATAAATCCATAAGCTTGTAATTACAGGCAAAGATAAGGCCAGACCGCTGAGAAGTCCAGAAAAGCTCGATCAAAAGCAACAATATCTTCTCAGCTCACAGATCCGATTATCTTGGCAAAATAAAAGAGCGTGCACCCCGCTCTGGACATTTTCCGATGATCTAAGCAAAATAAAAGAGCGTGCATGTCTGAGAGCTGCCTTGAAGGCACGCTGCTGCCTCCACTCTCAAAACATGCGCAAGCAAGCGGAACCTACTGACATTGCGTATAACATGTTTGGACAGGTCAAGATAACGATACCGTGGCACAGAAGGCGGCATCGGACAGCGTTTTTCCAAACACTTCTTGCCCTATGCTCTGAATTCGCAGTAAACTCTTGCATGGGAATAGCACGCCCATTTTAAACAGCTCGTATAACAACTCACATCCACGCAGTCCTTAAAAATCGCTCAGTATTAGAGCAGTCCAGCAGGCACTTAAACGAGGCTGCACATTGAGATCAGCCTGGACCTGTTAGATTACACCTCTCAGATCAGGGGGGTACTAGTTGTATTGACTTCAGCTTCTTGCGTCTTAGTTGACAGGTATGCTGTCAACGTCCCTGCTGCTACCTTCATTGCTCACAGCTGACTGGAACAAGTAATACAGCAACGGCTCATACCTTCACTCTTGGAGTACAGTCCAATTAGTGGTAGACCGCTTCACACCTAAAGTGCCCATCAGAAAATGCAAATAAAGCATAGACAGCGCGCTAAAGAACTTTCTGCCTGTCCTGCACAAATGTAGTATCTCATATTTGCTTATTTGACTACCATACATGCCAGCAGGAATTACGTGTCTTAGCAAGCCACAAAGAAGTGTGTGGTGTGTCTGCTAAAGCATGTTCACGAACAAAACTGCGCATCCTATAGGCAGAGGCAAGGAAAAGACGGGATGCATGTTCAGAAGACTTAGCCATGTTTAAGGTATTTGGATAAATATGCCCAGATACCTGAAAGATATTTTGTGGACAACGGGAGACACCGCCATTTTAAAAAAGAGGGGCATTTTTACCCGCGGAGTTAAAGTGCACCACCTCGGACTCAGCAGTGTCAAAAATCAGATGTATGTTTTTGGCGTACACAGCCAACCGACTCAGCATAGTTTGAAGAGCATGGTGCTTATTAGTCAGCAAGTCAGATCATCTGCATACGACATGTGTGAGACGTGCACACCACCCGCGAGTCGGATGTGTACGAGCAGTCGTATCACCGTCCTTCAAGACATACTCACCACGGCCGTACTATCTTGAGTTACGGGCAAAAAAGATGCAGGTATGCGAGTACGCCTGTCTTCCTGATGCATCTCTTGTAATGGTGTCATAGGCTTGCTTGGAATTCATTAAAACAGCGTGCAACCTAGGTAACCCATTGGCCTTATTAGTGCGTGCAGCATGTTGTAAGTGCCGAGGAATGGACGTGGGCTGCAAAAGTGTTACGGCCTGGGTAAAAACCATATTGGGTGTCAGATATCTGAACAGTTGCCACACACCACTCAGTAAGCAAAGAGCGAACAACATTGGCATACATACATAGTGCCACTAGTGCCAACACGCGGTAGTTGTCCGGGTCTAAAAGGGGCCCCGTCGTCTTATGTAAGTAGATATAGCAGAGGGCATAGCTGTATCTTGCTTCCAGAACGCAGGGATGCAGGCCTTGTCATATAGCAGTGACTCGCCTTGAGTGAGGAAAGATGAGAGGAACGCGGTGGAGGGAGGGACGGAGGTGTAGAGGGTGTTGGAGTTATGATCACTCTACATCAACTGGTATAATGATATAGAAGTACTTCTACGGTACTGAACTATTAGTTAAGAATAAGAGAAAGGAGTAATTTATTTTCAAGAATCAGCAGGCTGTCACGCCCAATCGTTGGCAGTGAAAAATCGTGTGAAAGAGCAGTTAGTTGGTTGATAGTTAAGAGTTTCTTTATAAACTGGATGTGAGTCTTATTGATAAGCTTTACCTTCTAGATTTGATAATCAATTGACAACGTGTGAGCATTTTAAGAGTACAATCACTCACATGTTGTACATACAAAAGAAGGAATCCTTAAGAGACCCTGAACCGTGTAAGGTCTCTGATCCTTGTTCGCCTAGTCATTAACGTGTAATACAATGAGACGGATATAATGTCTGAGTATTCGGTCCCAGCTCCGGGAAGGGAGTGGTGTGGCAGCCAGCCAAAGATGAGTAGCACTAGCAGATAGACACACGAGTATGAGCAGAGAGCGCATAGGCGTGGATGTACAGAACTGGCAGAAGCATTAGGGACCATTGCATTACAAAAACTCACTCTGCTGGATGGTTTTTCCATCTCGGAGGCCTTTCTTGGTCCGAAGGCTCCCCAAACTATACCTTTCCTGGTCCTTTTGGCCTAGTGCTCCTGTAACACGTTATTTTTTGGTCCGAAGGCACCCCAAATTAGTCGTTGTGCTGAGTCCTATACTTTGCAGTGACGGTGATTTGATCTGACAAGGCACCCATAAAATATAAATCCTTACCAAGATCTGGGGATATTCTCAGTGGGGGGCAATTCAGCAAGTGCCCATTAAAATGCTCCTTCAGCAGATAGACATTCATGGAACAACTACTCACAGTGAGTGTCACACACCTCGCACTGCATATACATTAAATTGGGACTATTACAGCTTCAAATTAAAGCTGCTCTATTGCAAATCTTGGTTCATAGTAAACCCCGGTTTATAATAAGAGGTATGTTTTAAACGACCCCGCCACGAATAGGAGAAATCATCTGTCTGCGCGGTTTTGCTGCCCAAATACGTGGTATTTGGCAGAGCCAATCCGTTTTCTCTCCAGGTAATGTTGTTAACGGTGCGTCCATTAACAACTTGGATTTCTCGACGTTCTGTGGCTTGGTTCATTCTCTTTGTTCATC
>Ga0307968_1001705_pt1 | contig 18070 bp, 14 predicted proteins | sample OrgLakmetagen650_FD_201834 | JGI IMG/M metagenome (GOLD analysis project Ga0307968, IMG submission 201834) | Saline water microbial communities from Organic Lake, Antarctica - #650 | ecosystem: Environmental > Aquatic > Non-marine Saline and Alkaline > Saline | place: Antarctica: Organic Lake...
GCTGACCAGGTTCACCGACAATCTCATGTTTAATCTGTGTGGTTTGCTCTTCATGCATGCAGTGCTGGGTGGCATGCAGACCAGGCTGACCAGGTTCACCGACAATCTCATGTTTAATCTGTGTGGTTTGCTCTTCATGCGTGCAGTGCTGGGTGTCATGAAGATCAGGCTGACCGGGGCTACGAAGGGGCACGCCTTGCTGAAAAAGAAAGCAGACGCTCTGACTCTCAAGTTCAGGTTCGTCGCAGTGTCTGCGTTTTACCCTGCTATTGGCATGGAGAGTGCAGCGAGTCGGTCTGTCGCCCTGAACTTTCAGCACTTGCTGCTGTTCAAGAAAGCGGACGTGTTGCAGCAGAGGATATAAGACTTGGAAAGGAGAAAATAACCAGGTGTAGGCAGTGGTAAGCAATGCGCCTAGGGTTGGCCAGAACCATATTTATACGGTGTGTATGGTGTTTACGGCTGGAAAGTCACCATTATACGGTCATATACGGTATATATATACACGTTTCTGGCCAACCCTCGTGCAACAAAGGACCAAACTTAGGAGGAAGTAACTACGCAGGCAGTAGTAAGCGTTGCAACTAGGCCTGGCCAGAACTATAAATATATATAGGGTCAGCCAGAACCGTAAATATACAGGGCTGGCCAGAACCATAAATATATAGGGTCAGCCAGAACCGTAAATATATAGGGTCAGCCAGAACCATAAAAATATAGGGCTGGCCAGAACCATATATATACACGTTATATATGATTATACATTTGGTGATTTTCCTGCCAATAATACTGTATATACACCGTACATAGTATGTGGCTCTGGCCAACCCTATGGATATATGGTGTGAATACGGTGTCTTTGGCAGGGTAATCTCAAAATGTACGGTCATACACGGTGTATGAATATGGTTCTGGCCAGCCCTAGTTGCATTGTCTGCACATGAGCAAGCTGTTGCTTCTGAGCGCTTTGTTCTGAGCGTGCTGTGCTGCGTTGCTTTGATGATCTAAGATAGCACATAAAATTGGGGAGGACAGCAGGTGCCTCTGACTTTTTGTGTCACCTCCCTTTTTGTTGCCTCCTTTTTGTCGAGGCTTTGTAGTGGAGGACATGCACGCCATTGACAAGCAAACGTGATGCAAAACCTCAAATGTTCAGTGCGAGGCAGCGGTAAGCATATTCATGTGGGAGCAATAGGTGCACCGGTGTCTGTGTGGTTTTAACGAGTGGTGAGCCATAAGTTCGAAAATCTAGAAATCTTCTTTCTTGTAGAAATACAGGTTGTCGCACATGCAAAAGCGGTGAGTGCAATTTGATCCGTCATCCTGTGTAAAAAAAAGGAACAATAAACGTCAGTGTACGGCTGTCTGTTTACTTCAAGGCGCCCAAAAGGAGAACACAGAAACTATCAGGGAAGCGGATACCTCGTTCCCCACATTAGGTCAGGAAACGAGCCGCATTGCGTAAGTGCGTGAACGTTTGTGTTGAGCATATGCTCCATCTACCACAAAATCATCAGTTCTCTGCTTCAGCTGTAGAACTGGAGTTCTTGCGTAGTGAGCGTAGGCTGAGATCTGGAAGGCACTTTGCATAAAGTGCTGTGTACTCTCGTTTTAGGCATTCTTTTTATGCCTTGCTTCTGCTCGGGTTGTTTTCTTTTTGATGAGGACACGAGGAGCAGCCTGAGCCGTGGAGGGAGATGCCTTGGTGTAATGACGAAGCCTACAGCGAACTGTAGCATAGAACCACGACACACTGCATGCTGTTGTCTGTGCTGGAGTGGGTGTTGTGCACTCCTGGCCTTGTGCTGATGTGTGTGGTGCTGTAAGAAACCGCTGAAGAAAACGCGCTTTGGGTATTCAGGAAGTGAACTGAAAACGACGGGGGTGTTTTCTGAGTGTGCGTTCAAGGAACAACCACATTTACTTGTATGCTTGATGTGCATGTAGTGCTTGAAGAAGGGGGCGGTTTGAGTGTCAAGGACATGAAAATTAACTTTTTCGCTGTAGAGCTTGAAACAGGGGACGGCAAAAAATGTCAGGGCAGACGGGGGTCTGAGCCTAAAATGTCATGGACAAGAAAATTCGACTAAATGTGCACGTTGCAATATTATTAGGGTTGGCCAGAACTATATATATATATATATATATACGGTGTATATACAGTAATCTTGGCAGAAGAATCACCAAATATATGGTCATATACGGTGTATATATATGGTTCTGGCCAACCCTAAATATTATGTAAAAGGTTCGAGTGTCAAGGACAAGGAAAGAGGGAGTTTTACACAAAATGTTCACATTGCAATGTTGTGTAAAAGGTTTGAGCGTCCGGGACAAGAAGAACGATTTGTACACTACCGTACCTTACCGTATTCACCCCGGAACCCAATATTCATAAATATTTTGTTATTATTGTTGTCATTGTTTGTGTGTAGATTCGGCTTGGACCGTACACGTACACCATACACTGTATATGATTGCGTATATGTGGACAGTTTCTTGCGTGAAATACCGTATATACATAGGGTTGGCCAGGACCATATATACAGGGTGTACATATGGCATTAAGGGCTTGGAAACCACCAAGTATGCGATGTACATACACGTATATATATGGTTCTAGCCAACCCTACGTATATACACCATGTATACGTACATATATATACGGTTCTGGCCTAATCTATGTATATACGCACCATAAACCATTAATATGTGCATATATATACGGTTCTGGCCAACCCTACGTATACACACCATGTATACGTACATATATATACGGTTCTGGCCAAACCTATGTATATATGCACCATAAACCATTAATACGTGCATATGCATGCTGCTGGCCCTCCCTACGTATACACGTAAGTACGTACATATGTATGCTACTGGTCAACCCAACATGTGTGCCACTGGCCTGCAAATGATGATGCGGAGAGCGTAGGCTTTCTCTTTCGGTTACCAAGGTTGTTTATTTCAGAGGTCATGCAATATTTGATTCACAGGTTGTTTATTTTTTATTTGAGAAGGTCATGCAATATTTGATTCGCAGTTCAATAAACGTGGATGGTTTCTGGTCCGGCGTGTTTAAGCACGCTGCTAATATGTGCCCATTCCTCGCACCGACCTGCCTGCAGGGGCATATGTAAAGAGATCATGGAGAAGAAAGAGAATATGGTGGGTCTGGGTATGTTCTGCAACATGTATGTATCCGTGGCATTGGGCATTCTGATATTTGGGGTTTCACACAAGCACGACAAGCATGCTGCGTGGGCACGCATTGAGAACCAGGTTGTTCGTGTAAATGCACGAAATAAAGGGCCATAGTTTTAGGGCACGAATGACCAGCACTAAGGGAACGTTGTAAAAGTGCACTCGTTTGTGTGTATGTGTGTATGTTGTGTTTGTGAGTGTGTGTGTTGTGTGTGTGCTTGTATGTGCGCGTATGTGCTTGTATGTGCGCGTATGTGCGTGTATGTATGTCTCTGTGTGTGTATGTGTATGTATGTATGTGTGTGTTGGTATGCGTGCTCGTGTGTGTGTGTGTGCGTGTGTGTGTTTGTGTTTATATGTGAAGGGCACTGCTAAACAAATTGTTGAAAAATCACAATTGCTAATGTGGACAACGCCAATCACATTCTTCAACAACATCAAACACGTTCATTCATATCTGCCCAATGCTGACGGACGCTCCTTACATAATTGAATGCGTTCGTTCATGTGCGTGCAGGGCACCATGCTAAAAGACTCATTCTTCTCTTACACCCACGCGGTGTACGCAGCAGGCGATGGCATCAAGCATACGATTCAGGTACGGGATGCTTTCATCACTTGTGCAGGGTCCACCCAATCCAATCAACATCCAAAGCACATTTTCAAGTTTTGTACAGCTACCAAAAAAGAACGTGCTACATCACATTTTCGCATTTTGTACAGTATAGCCGACAGGTAACGTGTTAAAGCACATTTTTGCATTTTGTAGTTACCAAAAAAGAACGTGTGAAAGCACATTTTCGCATTTAGTACAGTACAGCTGACAGGTAACGTGTTAAAGCACATTTTCGCAGTTTGTACAGTATAGCCGACAGTTAATGTGTTAAAGCACATTGTCGCATTTTGTACATTACAGCCGACAGGTAACGTGTTAAAGCACATTTTCGCATTTTGTACAGTATAGCCGACAGGTAACGTGTTAAAAGCACATTTTCGCATTTTGTACAGTATAGCCGACAGTTAATGTGCTAAAGCACATTTTCGCATTTTGTACAGTACAGCCGACAGTTAACAAGTTAAAGCACACTTTCGTATTTTGTACAGTGTAGCCGACAGGTAACGTGTTAAAGCACATTTTCGCATTTTGTACAGTACAGCCGACAGGTAATGTGTTAAAGCACATTTTCGCATTTTGTACAGTATAGCCGACAGGTAACGTAGTACTTTATGTAGTAATGTCTCTTGCAGCTTCAGCGGTTTAGAAGTAGGTAGGTTGGCCAGAACCTTATTCGTATAATTATACGTTTTATACGGTACGGTATATACGCCGTATTTTCCAGCCTCCCCCCGCCGTATCCAAACTCTGTATTTCCGTATATACGTATTTATACGGCGTATATACGGCAGCAGTTCAGAATTAGGGTAAAGGTCTACGCTGATGAAGCTAAACAAAGAAAAGTAACAATATCAAGATCAGCGAAGAATCAGAAAAGACGCGCAGCTAGTGCTGGTGTGCTCTCACTCTGGACAAAGGATTCACCGAGCTCCTACGATTCAGGTCGGCTTGTTGTCATCGAATGCTTTAATTTTGTCCTTGAAGGGCAGAAAAAATAGCAGAGGGAGCTACAGAAATCCTGAAGTGTTGCCTTCCTGCGCTTGAAAAGCAATTGCACACATCGCTTCACCGAATCATACTAATTAAACAATTGAGGTGTCAATGAAGCTGTCGCTGTAAGCTTCATTATAAGCTTTGTTATAGGCACACGCTCATAACTACAAAAGGTTTTGCCCTGCGTACCGATTGGCAGAGCCTAATTACACATATCGGCACCTATACCTTAAAACGCTTTTCATGTCAGAGAATGGCGTGCAAAATTTGCACATCCCACCAACCACTTGTTCTAGTCACTCCAGCATTCCACCACCCACTTGTTCTAGTCATAGTGTTGCACATTCCACCAACCATTTGTTTTAGTCACCACCCACTTGTTCTAGTCAGTGTGTTGCACATGCCACCACCCACTTGTTCTAGTCATAATGTTGCACATTCCACCAATCACTGTTCTAGTCACCACCCCCTTGTTTTAGTCATAGTGTTGCACATTCCACCAACCACTTGTTCTAGTCACCACCCACTTGTTCTAGTCATAGTGTTGCACATCCCACCAACCACTTGTTCTAGTCATAGTGTTGCGCAACCCACCAACCACTTGTTTTAGTCACTCCAGCATTCCACCACCCACTTGTTCTAGTCATAGTGTTGCACATTCCACCAACCACTGTTCTAGTCACCACCCACTTGTTCTAGTCATAGTGTTGCACGTTCCACCAACCACTTGTTCCAGTCACTCCATCATGTTTTGCCATGATTTTGTTTATTATGAGGACTTTAAAACAGCAAAAAACACTGGGCGTGGTGCTGTGGCTGGCTAGATACACTGGACTGACCAGTGTACACTGTGGCCAGATACACTGTTGCCAGTGTACACTGTGGCCAGATACACTGTGGCCAGATACACCGTGGCCAGATACACTGTGGCCAGTTTACACTGTGGCCAGATACACCGTGGCCAGATACGCTGTTGCCAGTGTACACTGTGGCCAGATACACTGTTGCCAATGTACACTGTGGCCAGTGTACACGGTGGCCAGATACACTGTTGCCAATGTACACTGTGGCCAGATACACTGTTGTCAATGTACACTGTGGCCAGATACGCTGTGGTCAGAGTACACTGTGGCCAGATACACTGTTACCAGTGTACATTGTGGCTAGATACACAGTGGCCAGATACACTGGGCTGGCCAGATACACTGGGCTGGCCATTGTACACTGTGGCTGGCCATATGCATTGGGCTTGGTGCTGTGGCTGGCCAGTGTACACTGTGGCCAGATACACTGTGACCAGATACACTGGGCCTGGTGCTGTGGCTGGCCAGATACACTGGGCTGGCCAGTGTACACCGTTGCCAGTGTACACTGTGGCCAGATACACTGTGGCTACCTACACTGTGGCTGGCCAGATACAATGGGCCTGGTGCCGTAGCTGGCCATATGCATTGGGCTTGGTGCTGTGGCCAGTGTACATTGTGGCCGGATACACTGGCCAGATACTCTGTGGCTGGCCAGATACACTGGGATTGGTGCTGTGGCTGGCCATATGCATTGGGCATGGTGCTGCGGCTGGCCAGATACACTGTGGCCAGATACACTGTGGCCAGTGTTCACTGTGGCCAAATACACTGTGGCTGGCCAGATACACTGGGCTTGGTGCTGTGGCTGGCCACATACACTGGGCTGGCCAGTGTACACTGTTGCCTGTGTACACTGTGGCCAAATACACTGTGGCTGGCCATATACATTGGGTTTGGTGCTGTGGCTGGCCACATACAGCAACAGGTGCTCACAAAGCAAAGTATGGGCAGAGCTTATGGTCTCACACGGGAAGGCGCAACTTAATGCCCAGTGGCAAGCTTCCACCACACCACTTTTTTGTATACCACATTTCTGAAAGTAAGTTTTAACAAACAAAAATACCAGTGCATGGAAAAAAGCAGGAGGACGCACTGATGGAGATGGTTGATATAATGATGGGGAGGTCATCATTTATAGGAATGTGGAAAGGTGCTCGAGAAAACTGAGACGGTGTATGTGTGCTGGGAGGCTTGGACAATGCTGCGGTTCTTGAAGCCTAATTCTCTCTTATATTCTTGTGCCTCCACACCTTGTAATGCCTGCAGGACAATGTTGAGAGAGCCGGTGTGCGTGTGCAGGGAGGCCTGAGCAATGCTGCGGTTCTAGAAACCTACTTTTCTCTTTAATTCTTATGCCCTTACACCTTGTAATGCCTGCAGGACAATGTTGAGACAGCCAGTGTGCGTGTGCAGGGAGGCCTGGACAATGTGGCGGGCGTCAAAATCCCCCAATTTGAGACACAGGTCATCCCAGGAGACAGCAAAATGGACTTAGCAGGTGCACGTTGTGTGTTGTGTGTGTGTTGTGTATGTGTGTGTGTGTGTGTGTGAGTATGTGTGTGTGTGTGTGTGTGTGTGTGTGTGTGTGTGTGTGTGATCGTGCGAAAGTGAGAAGGCTACAATTACGGGTACCTGCCTCAAAAGCCTTGTGGTCCGTGATCAGGTCGGGATCTTCAATGCCGCGTGTTTGCATCTGCCTGGTAACTTAAACTTTGCTGCCCAACAGGGTGTGCGTGTATTCCAGGGTTGCTCAGTTCGTTTTTGGGTTACATGGTAACTTTGCTGTCTGTCAGTTTGCTTTGGGTAACGTGGTAAACCCTTAATCTAAACCCTAAACCTAAACCATCAACCCTAAGCTACCCCCCCTAACCTTGGCTTGGGGTGTCATCATTTGGGTCCAGTTTTTTTGCAGATGCTGTCTAGGGTTGCTTTGGCAAGCACGCCCTTGTTATAGTTGTATCCAGGTCGTTGAGCACAGACTGGGCAACTCAGCACCGCTGTGAAATAATAGAAATGAGCACAGACTGATCGTATCTAGGTCGTTGAGCACAGACTGGGCAACTCAGCACCGCTGTGATATCATAGAAATGAGCACAGACTGATTGTATCTAGGTCGTTGAGCACAGACTGGGCAACTCAGCACCGCTGTGATATAATAGAAATGAGCACAAACTGTTTGTATCCAGGTCGTTGGGCACAGACTGGGCAACTCAGCACCGCTGTGATATCATAGAATTGAGCACAGACTGATTGTATCTAGGTCGTTGAGCACAGACTGGGCAACTCAGCACCGCTGTGATATAATAGAATTGAGCGTCACACCTTATTGCTGGTGTGCATCGCAAAAACAGGATGACGGCAAGACAAAAAGTAGTTGCACCTAAATCTAATTGAGCGTCACACCTTATTGGTGGCGTGCACTGCAACAGGATGATTGCAAGATGGATTTCGGAGTTGCAGTTAATTGTAATTGAGTGCACACCTTATTGGTGGCGTGCATTGCAACAGGATGACAGCAAGATGGATTCAGGAGTTGCACCTAAATCTAATTGAGCGTCACACCTTATTGGTGGCGTGCATTGCAACAGGATGATTGTAATATGGATTCAGGAGTTGCACCTAAATGTAATTGAGCGTCACACCTTATTGGTGGCGTGCATTGCAAAAACAGGATGATTGTAAGATGTCTTCAGGAGTTGCACCTAAATGTAATTGAGCGCCACACCTTATTGGTGGCGTGCATTGCAACAGGATGATTGTAAGATGGATTCATGAGTTGCACCTAAATGTAATTGAGCGTCACACCTTATTGGTGGCGTGCATTGCAACAGGATGATTGCAAGATGGATTTCGGAGTTGCACCTAAATGTAATTGAGCGTCACACCTTATTGGTGGCGTGCATTGCAAAAACAGGATTATTGTAAGATGGATTCAGGAGTTGCACCTAAATGTAATGGAGCGTCACACCTTATTGGTGGCGTGCATTGCAAAAACAGGATGATTGTAAGATGGATTCAGGAGCTGCACCTAAATGTAATTGAGCGCCACACCTTATTGGTGGCGTGCATTGCAACAGGATGATTGTAAGATGGATTCATGAGTTGCACCTAAATGTAATTGAGCGTCACACCTTATTGGTGGCGTGCATTGCAACAGGATGATTGTGAGATGAATTCAGGAGTTGCACCTAAATGTAATTGAGCGTCACACGTTTTTAGTGGCGTGCATTGCAACAGGATGATTGCAAGATGGATTTCGGAGTTGCACCTAAATGTAATTGAGCGTCACACCTTATTGGTGGCGTGCATTGCAACAGGATGATTGTAAGATGGATTTCGGAGCTGCACCTAAATGTACTTGGGCGTCACACGTTTTTAGTGGTGTGCATTGCAAAAACAGGATGATTGTGAGATGGATTCAGGATTCGCGCACACCTTGCATGTTACCATACACGTGCGAAAATCGCGCCCAGCATTTTTTAAAGGTGGCAAGCGTGCTGTCTCGCTACTGACCAGAGGGTCATGTACGTGTGGATCATTTCAAGCAGGGATGTGTCATACAGTGTATTCGTATGTTACGCCGTATTGTATTTAACGCGTATTTTACCATATTGAACGTCCCAAATGAACGTGTGACACATCCCTGATTTCTAGGGTTGGCCAGAACCATATATATACACCGTATATGACCGTATATTAGGTGATTTCTCTGCCAAAAACACCGTACATACACCATATATATATATGGTTCTGGCCAACCCTACTAATTTCAAGTGTTCCTCAATGTCAATCCTTATGCTTCTTTAGGGGGAAAGACAAACGGATTGGGTTGGTGGGCCGTTGCATAGTTGAGAGGGGCCCGCCAGAAGGCTTCAAGCGTACACAACCATTCAGTAATTGTCCAAACGCTCACGTGCGCGCACGTACACGCAGGCTGGGGTGAGAAGGGTAGCAGCTGCAGAGCTATAGAGACGGGTGCATCAGAAGCTGTGATCACACACATGCAAGTACTGTTCACACTTGCACACTAAGTACTGCTCACACATGCAAGTACTGCTCACACTTGCACACTAAGTACTGCTCACACATGCACGCACTGCTCACACATGCACAATAAGTACTGCTCACACATGCACGCACTGCTCACACATGCACACTACGTACTGCTCACACAAGCAGGCACTGCTCACACATGCACACCTAAAAGCAGGCTTGGGGCGAGGAGGACAGCAGCAGCAGAGCTGCAGGAGGACGAACCGAACAGACATAAATGCGCATGCACAACAGTCACACACACATACACACACTTACACACGCACACACACATACACACACAGGCTTGGGGTGAGGAGGGCAGCAGCTGCAGAGCTGCAGGAGAGCTGACCGCAGAGACATAAATGCGCATGCACGACAGTCACACACACATACACACACATACACACACACAGGTACACACACATACACAGATACACGCACACACACACATACACACATACATACACACACGCACACAAAGGCTTGGGGCGAGGAGGGCAGCAGCTGCAGAGCTGCAGAAGGGCTAATGGAAGAGACATAAACGCACATGCACGACAGTCACACACACACACTCACACACACATACACGCACACGCACACACACACATTACACAGATACACGCACACACACACACATACACATACACACATACATACATACATACACGCTTACACACAGGCTTTGGGCAAGGAGGGCAGTAGCTGCAGAGCTGCAGGAGGGCTATCGGAAGAGACATAAACGTGCATGCACGACAGTCACACACACTTGCACGCGCACACACACATGCATGCACGCACACACACATACACAGATACACGCACACACACATACATACACACATGCACACACACAGGCTTGGGGCGAGGAGGGCAGCAGCTGCAGAGCTGCAGGAGGGCTATCGGAAGACACATAAACGCGCATGCACGGCAGTCACACACACTTACACGCGCACACACACATACACATACACGCGCACACACACACACACACACACACACACACACACACACACATACACACACACACACATACACACATACATACACACACGCACACACAGGCTTGGGGCGAGGAGGGCAGCAGCTGCAGAGCTGCAGGAAGGCGTATCAGAAAGCTGTGGACGTCCTAGCTGCATTGGCTAATCTGCAGACAGCATTTTACACACTGGACGAGGCTTTGAAGGCATGTCAAATTCACGTTGTACAGCGCTGTGCATAATATTGTTTGTCATTGTTACTTGGATGTGCTATCTGTAGGGTTGGCCAGAACCATACATTTATAAGTATACACGGTGTACATACGGCATTGTTAGCAGAGAAATCACCACACATACGGTCATATACGGTGTGCATATACGGTTCTGGCCAACCCTAGCTATCTATGCACCCTGGACGCGGTCTTAAGGGTGCGGAAATCCGCACATTGTGCAAATGCTGCGCATAGGTTCAGGTGTGCACAAATCCATGTGTGCACACATTCACACGTCGTTCAGGCAACCTGTACGAAGCTTTTTTTGCAGGGGTTTGCTCGTCTTTGGGTCACATTGGTTGTAAGAAGAGTTATTTGTGAAGATAAGTATGATGTCGTATAAATAGAAAAGGGTAACACAGGGTATGTGTTGGGTTGGCCAGAACCGTATAAATACACTGTATATGACCGTATATTTGGTGATTTCCCTGCCAAAAATATCTTATATACACCGTATATATATGGTTCTGACCAACCCTAGGTATTTGTGAAGCATGATGCAACTGTGATACACAGGGCAAGTGTGATACATCTGATGATTTTATGCATAGGGTAAGTTTAATGCATAGGGTGATTTCATGCATAGGATGATTCTATACACAGGGTATGTGTGATGCATAGGATGATTTTATACATAGGGTAAGCGTGATACATAGGATGAGTTTGTACATAGGGTAAGTGTGATACATAGGATGATTTCATACATAGGGTAAGCGTGATACATAGGATGAGTTTGTACATAGGGTGAGTGTGATACATAGGATGATTTCATACATAGGGTGAGTGTGATACATAGGATGGTTTTATGCATAGGGTAATTGTGATACATAGGATGAGTTTGTACATAGGTTAAGTGTGATATACAGGATGATTTCATACATAGGGTGAGTGTGATACATAGGATGCTTTTATACACAGGATAAGTGTGATGCATAGGATGAGTTTATACACAGGGTAAGTGTGATGCATAGGATGATTTTATACATAGGGTACGTGTGATACATCTGATGATTTTATACATTGGGTAAGTGTGATACATAGGATGATTTTATACACAGGGTAAGTGTGATACATATGATGATTTCATACATAGGGTAAGTGTGATGCATAGGATGGTTTTATACACAGGGTAAGTGTGATGCATAGGATGGTTTTATACATAGGGTACGTGTGATACATCTGATGATTTTATACATAGGGTACGTGTGATGCATATGATGATTTTATACATAGGGTAAGTGTGAAACATAGGATGAGTTTGTACATAAGGTAAGTGTGATACATAGTATGATTTTATACACAGGGTACGTGTGAAACATAGGATGAGTTTATGCACAGGGTGAGTGTGATACATAGGATGACTTTATAAATAGGGTTTGTGTGTACAGCCGATGTGTTTCGACCATTGTTATGCACATTCGGCGTCATTCTAAAATGGCACCGTAAATAACGATCGTAAATAACGGCGTTACCGTCACTAAACTGTGAAGATTGACGGCGTAATTTACTATTTCCACCGTCAATTTGACATAAATTACGCTGTCAGCATCGTTTACCATTGACGCCGTCAAGCGTCAGGTGCACAACACTGGTTTCAACTGAGTTTGTAATTTGCAGGCCACACAGTGCCTTCTTTTGATACAACATTTAATGCTCAAGATCGAATTGCGGAAGGCTTTCAAAAAGGCAGTCGGATAATTTAGCATAAATAAAAAAGAGGCACCTCAGAACTGAGTACCATTGTCATCAGACCTTGCAATTGAACACAGTGGCAGACTGCAGTTTGTCGAAAACTATGTGTCGCAAGGACAGCACAGCATTTGGATGGTCACAATGATGTGTTGGCGTCATTCCTATTTGTAGAGCTGCTTGTCAAGACAAGGATGCTTACAGATCTGAGCCTTTCAAATTTGATGCTAAACTCCAAATGTCTACATAGATCGAAAGGGAAAGTACATGCATTGAATACAATGTCGGGTGCACGATGCGGAGGGGAAAAAAGGAATGGGAGGAACTGTGATGAAAGCAGGTATTTTATAACCTGCTGTTTTACTTTACCTTCATTATGTGCAGGTGACCAACCGAAGAGTCAATGCATTGGAAAATGTGGTCAAGCCAAAGCTGGAGAACACCATCTCTTACATCAAGGTACTGCAAGCATTGTTGATTGATCTGTAACAGTGGCAATGCTGCTTCCAAGCATCTCTTAATATACAAGTGCTGCAAGTAATGTTGATCGAGCTGTAACAGTGGCAATGCTGCTTCCAAGCATCTCTTACCATCAAGGTACTGCAAGCGTTGTTGATCGATCTGTAACAGTGGCCATGCTGCTTCCAAACGCCATGCTGATGCGCCTCGTGCACTCTTGACTGCGTGACACGACGCAACATCTGAATGTGTTGTATGTGTTGCATGTGCTGCATGTGTTGCAACATCAATGCAACATTCGAAGTGTGTTGCATGTGTTGCAACATCAATGCAACGTCCGACTGTGTTGTATGTGCTGCATGTGTTGCAACATCAATGCAACGTCCGACTGTGTTGTATGTGTTGCATTTGTTGCATGTGTTTCAACATCAATGCAACGTCCGAATGTGTTGCATGTGTTGCATGTGCTGTGTTGCATCATCAATGCAACGTTTAAATGTGTTGCATGTGTTGCATGTGTTGCAACATCAATGCACGTTTAAATGTGTTGCATGTGTTGCATGTGTTGCAACATCAATGCAATGTTCGAATGTGTCGCATGTGTTGTGTTGCAACATCAAAGCAACGTTCGAATGCGTTGCATGTGTTTTATAGTTTTGTGTTGCAACGTCCAATTGTATGCTGGACGTTGCATCGACATTTTTGTAATCAGCAGCGGTGCCACACAGCGCACAAATCCTCTGACCCACATTAAGTGCTTCTTTTGCTATTGGGTGGTGAGGTTTGCCTGATGCGAACACCTGCGCAGCTTCCTCCCTTATTCGTGCTGTTTTCTACCAGCGTAGCATCATAATATATTTATATTCTCTTCAAATTTATTTCTATCGTATTGTAACATTTTTCTACCAGCGTAGGTAGCATCATAGTATATTTATATTCTCTTCAATTTTTTTTCTTTTGTATTATAACATGAGAAGGAGCCATTACTCCCCTCACTGTAAAGCTGCCTGTGTTACCACTACCAGCAGAGTTTGTTTTTGCCGGAAAATCATAATTAATTAATTAACATTGTATGTATAAAAGGGTGGGTCATGACCTCGAGACTTGCCGAGTGCGAGCCTTTGAGTGCAAGACTCTGAGTGCCAGCCTCAGCAAGCCTCTTTCCCGGTGTGGCAGAGTGGAAGACACTCGTCGGCCAGCGAGGGTGTCCACTTTTTGGGAGGAATCAGCCCATCTCCAGAAATCCCCAAAATTCCCCCAAATTTTCCGAAAAAACTTTTGTATTAAATGAATGGATTTCAATGAGGCCAACAACATATCAGACTGATGAAAAAAATTGTAAGTGCATGGACTTGGATGGGGAAGGGGCTGTCATCTATGGCACTCAGTCCTACAATGGAGAGTCACCAACATCTGATCATGTCTTTCAGCACGTCAAGCTGCAAAGAGACGGGTAAAACCTGGTGGTGGCAGTGTATGCGTGTGGTGCTCGTGTCTTTGAAGGGGAACTCTGAAGTCATCTGCCAATTACAGTGCAAGTGCTGTGACCACATTCCTCAGCACCTCCAACCCCTCCAATGCCTGCAAGACACAATTAAAAAGCAGGAACTGTCATCCCCCAAACCATCAACCGCATCGACTTCTGGCGCTATTGGACGAGCAAGCATGGCTTTCGAGTCTTGTGACACGTCGCAGCCACGCTGCTATGCATGCACCCCACTGCATGTGCTTGCAAGCGCAACTGGTCAGCTTGGGGCCAGCTGTACACCAAGCTGCGCTCCAAGATGGCAGTAGAGCGCGCAAGGAAGCTTATCTATGTGCACAGCAATGGCATGGAGAGTGGCAAGGAGAGGGAGGACATGGACTTGTGCCTCAACCTGCTAGAGGAAGAGGCATAGGCAGCAGCAGTAGCAGCAGCAGAAGTAGCGTAGTTGATGGGGCAGTAATAGGCAGTGTGCAGCTGTGTGGGGGGGGAGGGGCAACCGAAATTTTCGTTTATTGAATTTTCCTGGCTGACACGCTCAGTCACAACATTTATATTCATCAATACATACAAGCTAACAACAGAATAATTTTCGACTCAATCCGTGTAGAACTGCGAAAGTGATTTCCTAACCGTAAGCTCCAGCTACGGCCTCCCCAGCGATTGCCGAGCCTCGTTGAGGCTCGCCGAGCCTCGCTGGCAAAGTCAGACACCCTATTTACCCACCCTTACTTATATGGTATACGCCCTGGAGTGCGATGGATCACATACAACTCGTGTCTCTCCTGCTGCATACTAGCACACACTTATGACGTGCACCTCAGCTACAACAAAATGTGTTTGCATGCCGGGGCGTGAAACTGTGTACCCACCCACCCTCAGCTGCTGCACCACTACATCACTCCAGTGTCAGTGCATATGTCAGCGTCAGAGTCTGAACTCACCGACCTGTGCACGTGCCATTCCAATGGCCGCTCTTTCGGTACCATTGTTGATTGCGCCCAATAAACTATCTGCACTCACACTTATCACGCTTCTCAACGCCACACTGATCAGCTCCTGTTGCGCCACATTTCATGACCATTTCTCCCTGCTAATCACACTCATTACTTATAATGCCCTTTCCTCGCATATCATGCACCTATCTGTTTGACGTTTGATGTTTTCACTTGATTGCACGTATTGTTTGCTTGCACAGTATACTAAGGGTCATGTTTCAAAAATCTATTGCTTACATCATTTTCTTGCACCGCGCATCCAGGGTGAGTTGGACGAGCTAGAGCGCGAGGAGTTCTTCCGTTTGAAAAAAGTGCAGAAGAACAAGCAGAAAGTCATCGCAGCGCAGGATGCGGAGAAGCTGGCCCTTAAAGAGGGACAGGTATGTGCGTCTGTACGCATATACGCCCTTGTGTTGGGCATAGGTTTGAGCAGGACAGCGAGCAGAATGTCATCGCAGCACAAGATGCAATGATGATGCCGGAAACGAGGCACAGGTTGTACTGTTTTTACACGCATTATTCTTAAGCACGGGACATCTTGACTCTCTCTCCTTGTCTACTGTATTTACCAGGGTTGTTCAGTTCGATTATTGGGAGCAAGGGTTCAATAAAGTTCATGAAAGTTCTAGAACCCTCGAACTGTTCGAGCAGTTCTATGTGCAGTTTCGAAAATGGAGGAATTTGCTGGTTAGTGTGGTCATTCTCACCCAAAACATACTTGAATCGTCTGAATTGTATTTAACATACTATAATTAATCAGTACACAAAGAATCAGAACGTTTGACGGTCATCCAAGGCTTTTTCCTGCATTTTGGGCTGCAATTTTTTACCCAAATTTTTGAAATAAGGGCATAAAGTTTGACGAACTTTTAATAGCTTGCGAACGGCATCTTTAGGGTTCGTTAAAATGCGTGAAAGTTTGCAAACCCAAGCTTTTGACCGAACCCCGAACTGAACGCCCCTGGTATATACTAGGCCCTTGTCTCGATCTCAGTGGGCCTCTTTATGCAGGAACAAGTGTAGGAAAAAAACAGGCAAGGATATATCTGCAGTGGGCCTCAGTTTACATTAGCAAGAGAAAAACTTTGATGGGCTAGTGTCGGAGTCTTTTTAACGTTGGTCAAACGCCAGGCATCTTCTTGAGGGAGGTTATCCGCTCAACACGCTTTCCCTACTTTGTTGTATATTTGTGCAAGGATATATCTGCACACATTGATGCAGTCTGCACTTGCCAGAAGTTTTGTTAAACAAAGCACGCACTGAAGCTGCACTGTCAGTTTTTTCAGCATAGATCGATATAAGGCCCCCCCTCAACCCTTGCCCAACCCTTCACCGTTTGCAGGACATACGGAGGGCTCTTCCGGAGCAAGATTTCTCGGACAACTCGCAGTCCTCCAACATGCTGAGTATCAGAGATGAGGACATCATTTTCTGATCAGCGGCTTTGAAGTTGTGGCATTCTAACATTTCTTTAAAATATTTGTTTTTTCGACTCACTCAATCGCCATAAATCCGATCGCCTTATGGTGACTTGCAGGTATAATGTCCCAGTTGTGTCCCCGGGAAAAACAAAAAAAGTGGAAAAAAACAAACAAAACAAAACAAAATAGTGGCGCTGCGCTTGGGGAACCCTAGGTCCAAAATAACAAAGCTTTCTCTGGCGCTGTGCCAGAGGGTCACAAGGGGTTACAAGGATGGCCTACAGCCCGAGACTCTGGCTGATGGCAGTTGGCTGGTGAAACAAAGTCAACAGCTTCCCTCCATACCTTCAAAGGTCTGAAACGCAAATCGCAAATGAACTCTTGCATGGAAACCTGTGTGGCTCTCAGCATTTTGTGTTTGAACATTGCACTACCTTGCAGTCCATTGAACGCATTCGAGACTTGAGCAGACCAGCAAGAATTATCAAAAGAAGCAAGATACAAATATGCCTTCAGCACACGACGTAGAATCTCACTGTTGGAATCAAGCATGCTATTAAAAAAACTGATGGAAGCACGGAACCAGAAAAATTGCAAGGGCTCTTGGCCGCACTCTCTAAGCACCGCCCAATTTGTTGTGCTGTTCTTCACTCCAAGAATAGTGGCGCTGCGCTTGGGGACCCTAGGTCCATTCAATTTACCGTACAGACTTTATATCACCCCGCAGGAATGACTGCGCGCACGAAAAATATCTATTTATTTTGGGGGTGCGGGGTTGATGCGGGAGTGTGAAACTAAAATATTTTTTTGGGGCTGCGGACTGAACCCAAGTCTGTACGGTACATAGCTTTTTCTGGCGCTATGCTTAAGGTCTCTGGAACAGGTCAGAGACCTTGGATTCATAGCCCGTACTTGCAATCCATGCTTAGGGTAAGGGTAAGGGTTACACAGCTATATCCGCCAGCGAGGGCAGTTGAGCTATAGCATAAAAAAGCCAGCTTCAAGAAGAGAAAGAGGCCAGACTGAACAAGACACCAGAAAAAGAAGCTAG
>Ga0307968_1001706_pt1:0-10000 | contig 18070 bp, 24 predicted proteins | sample OrgLakmetagen650_FD_201834 | JGI IMG/M metagenome (GOLD analysis project Ga0307968, IMG submission 201834) | Saline water microbial communities from Organic Lake, Antarctica - #650 | ecosystem: Environmental > Aquatic > Non-marine Saline and Alkaline > Saline | place: Antarctica: Organic...
CACGCACTCACATACAAACACACACTCTCTCTCTCTCTCTCTCTCTCTCTCTCTCTCTCTCTCTCTCTCTCTTTCTCTCTACACTTTTTTCCTCCTAACTTTTTATATGATCTACACGACATATGGTCAACTCTTTATGTAAAGCACATCGTGTATGTTCTCAGTAAATGTGTAGGTTTAGGTTCATGCACAAAATAAATGCCCTCTACGCATGTGATGTACGTTTAAGTCCAGGTACAAAGTATATAAACTCTGTGTGTGTGTATGTGTGTGTGTGTGTATGTGTGTGTGCGTTTGAAGCCAGTGCTCACCAAACATTGCATGCATTGCCTCCGGGCTGCCAGCAGTGTTAAATCAACAAGGTGAAACAGGAACGAGCAGAAATAGCATGCATGGCCTCTGGGCTGCCAGCAGTGCCGAATTGAAAAGGTGTGAGAGAACCAAACTAAAAGAGTATGCATCCCTCTATTGCCAATATTTCCCATAGCTTCATTCCTTCAAACCTATAAGGTCAACATGGAAACGGCACACACACACGCACACACCATACGTATGCTATTGTTAGCAAAAAAGGGCATCGCCCATAGCTTCAATTTTTCTTCAAACCTATAAGGACAACATGAGTCTCGGGCATTGATCCTTCATTGATCCTTCATTGATTCTTCATCGATCCTTCAAACCCATAAGGACAACATAAGTCTCGGGCATTGATCCTTCATTCAGTGGTCATCGCAACGCTTGTTCACCCATTTGGAAGTCAAACACATAACCCAATGACAGATCTGGTGGTCAAACACACACAGCCATTGACCCATGTGGCGGTGAAAGGCGGTTAGATTGTTACAACTTTGCTCCTCCTTCTCTTGGCAGCCACACACACACACACACACACACACATACACACACACGCAGTAAAGCACGCAAATTACTTCAACCAACGAAACATCTTCCTTTTGACTCCTGCTTACGACTGGTTCAAATCCAAGCATGCGCACACACACATACACACACGCGCCATCATGCACACACACGTGCTACCACACACAAACACACGCGCCATCATGCAATTACACATACACACACTCGCCATCGCGCACACACACATGCCATCATGCATACACAACGCACCTTCCATTGGTCCATCAGTGGCGGATCTGGGTACCAATGAGACAGGTGTCTCCATAATGGCACCAGCTCAGGCATCAGCATGGTAATGCGCGTCCATTTACTGCCGGTCTGTGTGTATGTGTGCGCGCGTGTGTGTGTGTGTGTGTGTGTGTGTGTGTGTGTGTGTGTGTGTGTGTGTGTGTGCGTGTATGTGTGTGTGCGTGTGCGTGTGTGCATGTGCGTGTGCATGTGTGTGTGTGTTTGTGTGTGTGTTTGCGCGAGTAAGAATGTGTGGGTGTATGTTTGAATGCATCTGTCAATAACTTCTAATTGAGCTGCGTATGTTTTTGTGTGTGTGTGGCTTGTGTTTTGTGAGGCTGTCCAGTGCCTTTCCTGCGCATGTCTCTTGAGGTTAGCGTCTTTGTGTCTGTGCACAGTGCGTGCCTATACGTGTGTGCATGCCTGTTTTTAAGCATTATCCTGTATGTATGCATATACCGGTAAGCAGAAATCAGCAATGACGCTGGACACAAGAGAGAGGGTTTCAAATTGAAAGCATAAAACGAATTACCTAAGCAGAAAAAAAAACCACTCCTAAATAACGCTGATTAAGCAAAACAGCTTTGGAACTGGGAGCCATAGAAACTCCACAAGAAAATTAGGAAAAGACATCAAGAGGATTGCAGGCTTGGCCTGAAACTGGCTCCTGAGAAGAGTTGGTTGCAATAGGCGAAAGGGCACGTCTGGTGAGGACTGGTTAAGCAGCGTAGTTGACAGCAGACTCGTAAAAAAACTCGTCCAAGAAGTGTCGGCAACCGCCAACATGGTGATGGTGGTGGTGGTTCTTTGTGGTAATGGTGTCAGCGAATGGAAATAGGGTGATGGTGGTGGTGGTTGTTTGTGGTAATGGTGTCAGCAAATGGAAATAGGGTGATGGTGATGGTGGTTGTTTGTGGTAATGGTGTCAGCGAATGGAAATATGGTGGTGGCAGTAACAATGGTGGTGGTGATGGTGATGGTGCTGGAGCTAAATAGAGTGATGGTGATGGTGGCAGCAGATATGGTGGTGGCAGTAACAATGGTGGGGGCGATGGTGGTGGTGGTGCTGGCGACCGTATATATGGTGATGGTGATGGTGGCAGCAAATATGGTGGTGGCAGTAACAATGGTGGTGGTGATGGTGGTGGTGGTGGTGGTGCTGGCAGTAAATAGGGTGATTGTGATGGTGGCAGCAGATATGGTGGTGGCAGTTAAAATGGTGGTGGTGGTGATGGTGGTGGTGGTGCTGGCGACTGTATATATGGTCACACAGCTACAGATGTGCTATGCATTGTAAAAATAAACCGATTGAATGAAGATTGGCAACATGGCGGTGGTGATGGTGGTGGTGCTGGCAGTAAATAGGGTGATGGGTATGGTGGCAGCAGATATGGTGGTGGCAGTAACAATGGTGGTGGTGGTGATGGTGGTGGTGGTGCTGGCGACTGTATACATGGTCACACAGCTACAGATGTGCTATCCATTGTAAAAAATAAACCGATTAAATGAGAATTGGCAACCGGCAGTACTGTGTCATTGCTTCAGAATTGCACTCACGTGAGTGCTTGATGATCTGAACGAACGCTGTGTCAATGCAGCAGAATTGCACTCACATGAGTGCTTGATGATCTGAACGAACGCTGTGTCATTGCTGCAGAATTGCACTCACATGAGTGCTTGATGATCTGAACGAACGCTGTGTCAATGCAGCAGAATTGCACTCACGTGAATGCTTGCTGATCTGAACACGTCCTGGCAGGCCTTCAAGAGTGCGGTGCCCGCAGCAGAAGCAGGCCTGCAGGTGGCGAGGTTGCTGCTGTTTGTGGGGTTAACCAATATATATGGGGTTAACCAATATATATATATATATATATATATATACAGTATTTGGGGTGCACCAATATAGGTTGATGCTGTTTGTGGGGGCGAGGTTGTTGCTGTTTGTGGGGTTCACCAATATATATATACACGGTATTTTTGGCAGGGAAATCACCAAATGTACGGTCATATACGGTGTATATAAACGGTTCTGGCCAAACCTAGCTGTTTCTTGCTGTTTGGTAACATGTGCCACTTTTATGTTGATTGCTGGATGAAATGTCGATGACTTGGTGCATCGGCTAAACACACACACACGTATAGTCACACTTCTGTTTTGTTTTCTGGCTGAAATGTTGATGACTTGGTGCGGTCCTCTGTGTAGGGAGGTTGTTATGATTATTTCAGCTCAGCCGAACACGCATGCAAAGGAATATACAGTCACAGCCGCAGCAGCCTGTGCAGGTCGCAAAGGCGCACACTCACATGCACGCAGGCACACACACACTTAACACACCTGTGGGTGTCATTGGGTGTGGGCTTGATGGCACAGAAATCCACACCATAAGCAGTTGAGCCGACCACCTGCACAGTTATTTTCCCCCAAAAAAGTGGAATAAGACGAGGTAAACAACAGCAAAAACAGGTGGGTGAGGAAGATAGGTTACAGACTCACAAATGAGACGGCAAAAATCACTGGTGGGCAAGGCACATCGGGACAGAGTTGTGAAAATGAGGATAGAATTATGACAAATATAGCAGAAACAAGTACTCAGTTTCCCCCCACACTCTCGACCTGTAGTTTTTTTGCAAGCGTCTTGATATTTCTACTCACACACTCCCACAACATGGCCATTGTAAGAAACATGGCCGTTGTAAGAAGCATGGCCGTTGTAAGAAACATGGTCATTGTAAGAAGCATGGCCATTGTAAGAAACATGGCCATTGTAAGAAACATGGCCGTTGTAAGAAACATGGCCGTTGTAAGAAACATGGCCGTTGTAAGAAACATAACCGTTGTAAGAAACATGGCCGTTGTAAGAAGCATGGCCATTGTAAGAAGCATGGCCATTGTAAGAAGCATGGCCATTGTAAGAAGCATGGCCGTTGTAAGAAACATGGCCATTGTAAGAAGCATGGCCGTTGTAAGAAACATGGCCGTTGTAAGAAACATGGCCATTGTAAGAAACATGGCCGTTGTAAGAAACATGGCCGTTGTAAGAAACATGGCCATTGTAAGAAACATGGCCGTTGTAAGAAACCCCTTTATGTCTGCCCCTGTGAGTGTGCCAAGTGATGGACCATATGGAGGTGGGTGTGACGTGATAACTAAACGGCAAGAAGCATGCATGATACCATACATAAGCATGACACAACATCTAATGATGAATGGACACAAACAGAAAAAGTACCTACGCAGGCCGTGAAAACCACTCCCCACATAATTGAAGGATAAGGAGCCAGTTTGGTACCGGGTACCGTTAACCAAAAAAATTATAAGAATATCAATGAGGATCAGGAGTGCACTCAAAAATTGGGGTTATTTAAAGCTTAGGACCCAGCGATTGGGGACTTACAATGAATTTAAGAACAAGGGGTTAAGAATCATTCAAATGGTCAACATAATATATATATACTGTGCGTCCACGATCGTGAGACCAAATTAATAAATATTTTGTACGTCTTAGGAATAATTTTGAAATATGCAAGGGGCACTTCACCGGTGTGTTTTGTACCCTTAAGTGCCCAAAAATACTTAAAACATCATTAATATATAAATTGCAGTTCGGAGAGGGCTTCGGAATTTACTAGAAACCTTCAAAGTGATTGTGGATGCACAATTTTTTGAATATCTAAGTGCCTAGTTGCATATCACATATCACTCACGGCGGGGCGGGGTGGGCAAACATGGCTCTCACCCTTTCACACATGATTAGGGTTGGCCAGAACCGTATATCTGCACCGTATATTACCGTATCTATGGTGATTACCCTGCCAAAAATACCGTTTATACATATATACACCGTATGTACCTATAAATGTATGGTTCTGGCCAACCCTACAAATGATGAACTCAGTGAAACCCTGAGCTGTTGTGCCCCGAAATTGCCCTCTACTCCCAGTACACATTGAGGCCCTTTGAGTCTGAGGAGGACACACACACACACACAAACAAACACACACACACACATCTGATCAGGGGAACGCTGGACCTGAAATGTCATTTCCCCAGCTCCCTGTACACGTCAATGCTCTCCAAAGAATGCAAAGTGCAGGAGTGCGATCCTGCCTGTGTAAAGCCACTGCCTTTTTTCACCTCCATATATATATAGCACCATTCTATATATCACATTCTATACATTGCACAATCTATATATCGCACCATTTTAGGCAATTCCAAACCTGAAGTGTCATTGCCCCTAGCTCTCGGTACACGTCGATGCTCTTCTGCGATGTTTCAAGCCCCTCTGTGAGGTCGTCTGCGTCTTCTGTTGTCTTTGAAAGCCAGCGCAGGCGATTCACAAGTAGGTCCGTGGAGGCCACCATGAGGGGCACGTACCCCCCTGCAAATTGCCGGTTAGAACAGAGACCTTACATATAGTTAGGGTTGGCCAGAACCAAATATATATATATATACGGTGTGTATACGGCATTTTTGGCAGGGAGATCACCAAATATACGGTCATATACGGTGTATATATACGGTTCTGGCCAACCCTACATATAGTGCAAACACTTCCTTTAGCAAAAGCTAGGTCTGTGAAGCCACCACGAGGGGCACGTATCCCCTTGCAAGTCAACAATTAGGAAGCAGGCTATACTACAAGGTCTGTGCATTCAGGGTTGTAGGCCTGAAAACATATTTTACCATTGACCTCAACGCTCACTCAGAGCTTCGGGCGAAAAAGCTGGCTGCTGCGTGCGCAAGAGTGCCACCAAAATAAAGGTAACATGTACAAGCATCAAACCCAATCCAGGAACGAAGAAAAGCAATTAACTAATGACCATGACGCTCACCCAGAGCTTTGGGCGAAAAAGCTGGCTGCCACGTGTTCCTCAGTATCCCCAATTAACATGCACAAGCATCACACCCAATCCAGGAATGCCCAAAAGCATGTTACTGAAGACCATGGTGCTCACCCAGAGCTTTGGGCGAAAAAGCTGGCTGCCACGTGTTCCTCAGTATCCCCAATTAACATGCACAAGCACCATACCCAATCCAGGAACGCCCAAAAGCATGTTACTAATGACCATGACGCTCACCCAGAGCTTTGGGCGAAAAAGCTGGCTGCCACGTGTTCCTCAGAGTCCGCCAGTATTCACCACGGGCTGGCAGCAGGCCATACCCCTCAACAGCCTTCTCCTGCCCTCTCATGATGCTCGCACTGAGAGCGAGAGGCAGTGTGTGAGGGTGTGAGGGTGTGAGGGTGTGAGGGTGTGAGGGTGTGAGGGTGTGAGGGTGCGTGTCGTGGCGTTGGTGAGCATGCGCGTGATGTGGTACTGAGTACTGATGCAGTATGTGTGTGTGTGTGAGGGTGTGAGGGTGCGCGTGTCGTGGCGTTGGTGAGCATGCGCGTGATATGGTACTGAGTACTGATGCAGTATGTGTGTGTGTGTGTGTGTTTGTGTGAGGGTGTGAGGGTGCGCGTGTCGTGGCGTTGGTGAGCATGCGCGTGATGTGGTACTGAGTACTGATGCAGTGTGTGTGTGATGTACACGTGTCGTGGCAGTGTGTAAGTGTGAAAAAACACGTGTTATGGCACAGGTGAGGATGTGAGCATACACAGGATGTGGCACTGAGGCAGTGTGTGAGTGTGTGATGTACACGTGTTGTGGCAGCGTGTAAGTGTGAAGAAACACATGTTATGGCACGGGTGCAGACAGATACACGGGATGTGACACTGAGGCTGTGTATGTGTGTGTATGTGTGTGTGTGTGTATGTGTGTGTGTGTGTGATGTGCATGTACACGTGTTGTGGCAGTGTGTAAGTGTGAAAAATCACCACACAAGTTATGGCACGGATGAGGATGTGAGCATACACGTGATGTGGAACGAGGCAGTGTGTGTGTGATGTACATGAGATGTGGCAGTTGCTGTTTTAAAATAGGCAAGCCCTTGTTTTGAGACTGAGTGTTCGCTATTCAAAGTGAGGCAAGTTCTCACTGAGACATTGAGTGTGTGTGTGTGTGTGTGTGCAACCCTGAGCGAGGAAAGCTCTTGCTTCAAAACTGAGTGTGAGCTGTTTTAAAACAGGCAAGCCCTTAAGGCCTTATGTTGTAATAACAATTGAGTTATAAGAACTTTCCGGCTGCAGATAAGAAACGTTTACTGTTTGCATCATTACCAAAACAGCTCACGCCTGTGAAACGCTTGCTGCACATCACTTATCGATTGGTTAGAATTTCGTCGCCATGATGAGGCTCACTTTTTGCGTTGCAAGCACGACACACACCCAAACACTGTAGCTACAATCACAGCCGGCCTGCACCCACACTTTGCAGCTACGACCACTGCCGGCCTGCACCCACACCCTTCAGGTCCAAACACAGCCGGCCTGCACCCACACTTCGCAGCTACAATCACAGCCGGCCCAAACCCACACTTTGCAGCTACAATCACAGCCGGCCTGCACCCACACTTCGCAGCTACAATCACACCCTTCAGGTCCAAACACAGCCGGTCGACCACATGGACACCAGTTCCAGCAGGCGAGCTCTCACTTGAGAAAATTAGGGTGATTGAGCAGCTTGTTCCCAATGGTCCGGGCGACAGTCGGCTCCGCCACCACCACAAAGCACCTGCGCCCGTACCAGACCTGCAGTGAGATGTGTTTCACAATAAGAAACATGTGTAGGGTTGGCCATAACCGTATATATACACCGTATATGCCGTATATTTGGTGATTTCCCTGCCAAAATTACCGTATGTACACCGTATATATATGGTTCTGGCCAACCCTACACATGTGTGTGAAAAAGCAGCGCCGCGAAATGCTTGCGCGTGCACCACAGTGTGTACCACAGAGCAGTGTGGCTGTGACTGTGACAGATAGAAACTACCTTGTAAAGGCAGCTCTTGTTTTCATTGTTTTTGAGTCAGCTTGGACCCGCATAACAAATGAAACTTCATTTTGAAGTTTTTGGGGTTGGTCAACTTGCTTGCAACGAAAGTAGGGAAAATCAAATGGTTGCCGACGTCAGCAAGGATGCTTTCCTATGGAAATGTGAATGTCCTTGTCTCCACAGAGGAGAGACGACGGGGCCGTGAAATCTTTGTATGCTGAATTTGCAATAAGTCATAAGATTGGAGATTGAGACATCAGTAAGAATGCCTCCACAGACCCTTAATACGGGACCGTACTCTCTTCTTTTTAAATTTTTTTTCCGCCTCCACAGAGGAGAGACGGGGCCGTGAAACCTTTGTATATGCTTGCAATAAATCATAAGATTGCCATGTCAGCAAGGATGCCTCCACAGACCTCGAAGATGGGGCTGTGCTTTCTTCTCTTTGGGAACAAATTTATGTTATCTTCACCTCTAGAGGATAGGAGAGGAGAGACGGGGCTGTGAAATTTTGTATGTTGTGCTTGCAATAATCATAATATTGGCATGTCAGCGATAATACCTCCACAGACCTTGAAGATGGGACCGTGCTTGCAATAATCATAGGATTGGCATGTCAGCGAGAATACCTCCACAAACCTTGAAGATGGGACCGGGCTCTCTTCTCTTTGGAAACAATTATATGTCATCTTTGCCTCTAGAGGATAGGAGAGGAGAGACGGGGCTGTGAAATTTTAGTATGTTGTGCTTGCAATAATCATAAGATTGGCACATCAGTAAAAATGCCTCCACAGACCTTTAATACGGGACCGTACTCTCTTCTTTTTGGAAATTTTTTTTCCGCCTCCACAGAGGAGAGACGGGGCCGTGAAACCTTTGTATATGCTTGCAATAAATCATAAGATTGGCATGTCAGCAAGGATGCCTCCACAGACCTCAAAGATGGGACTGTGCTCTCTTTTCTTTGGAAACAATTATGTTATCTTCACCTCTAGAGGAAAGGAGAGGAGAGACGGGGCTGTGGAATTTTTTTTATGTTGTGCTTGCAATAATCATAAGATTGGCATGTCAGCGAGAATACCTTCACAGACCTTGAAGATGGGACCGTACTTCTTTTTGAAATCTGCGTACACGGTCATCGACCCCCTTTTAAGGATGAGGGGCAGGTGGCCCACTATTGGCGTGCTGAATCGCGGGCCTGGATGGAGACAGTGGAAGAAGACAATACTTAACCTGATGCACTGACAGACACATGCAGTATCAGGGTCAGTAGCATCATCAGTGGCAGGCACATGCATTATCAGGGTCAGTAGCATATTCTTAACAAGAAGCCAACAAACGGACGGGCAAAAATGGTACTGACTTATATGTGTAAGTCTACTCAGTTAGATCTGGCACCTGCATGCAAAGAGTGTTATTACAGGATTTGGCCGCAATGTATGGGCGCAGAGAGAACTGTGCAGGACTAGCCTTTCACAGTGTGTTGCATTTATTTCATTTGATAGGTGATGTCTCCTGCTAGACGCACGCTCAGAACACTCGTGCAGCAACGTGCGCTTCTGTGGCAATTATCAGAATAAACCAACGTGCTGGCCACAAAAACGTTATAGCCAAGCATAAATCCAGGCCTTGTAAACTCTAGACTAGTACACGCAAGAAATGCTCATTTGTGGCAACCTATGGCTTGCTTGTCACCTGGTATGTGCCTGTATTTTATGACAGAGATGGGCTGAAAAACGTACGCCCATATGCCTAGGACAAGAGCGGCTCCAAGAAGTACCCAGATGGACCCACTAATCAAGCTGTATACAGCAGAGAGTATGGCAAGGGCCAATACCCAGGCTGAGATGAGAACGGTATCCATCCTCGGACACGCTTGCCAGGATATTCTACAACATGAATAATAATTTTGTATTATATTATTATTTGTAATAAATTGAGGAATAATGCTGTGAAATAGCAAATAGGAACT